>Ga0155080_140_pt1 | contig 6111 bp, 4 predicted proteins | sample RifCSPhighO2_01_FD_106048 | JGI IMG/M metagenome (GOLD analysis project Ga0155080, IMG submission 106048) | Phenylobacterium sp. RIFCSPHIGHO2_01_FULL_69_31 | reverse complement strand
TCCGCCGGCTGGGCCTCGAGCAGCTGCTCCAGCATCCAGACCGGCACCGAGATGCGGCCCCGGGCGGGCGCCTCGAGGGACACCGGGTCCCGCACGCTGAAGAGCGCCCGCGTGCGCTCCAGGAGATCCTCCTCGACCGGCCAGACGACGCCGACCGCCTGGCCCTGCCCATAGGGCTGGGGAAGGCCCAGCGGTTCAGGCGCCCAGCCGAGCTCCACGAGCTGGCCCAGGAACTTGGTGTCGCAGTAGGTGAGATAGGTCTCGACGAAGCGGCTGCGCGCGAACTCCAGGGCGGCCAAAATCAGCGCCCGGCGGGCGCGGACGAGAGCTTTCGGACGCGCTATGGTGCCGGGGCACCAGCGGGTCCACTCCCACACGCCCGGACCGCGGGGCGCCGCGCCGCGGGTGATCGACTGCGGCCAGCATTCGGTCAGCATGCAGCGCCGCCAGGTTGGCAGCAGGCGCAGGCTGCCCTGGACGTCGCCGCCTTCCATCGCCAGCAGGTAGACGGCCGAGGCGTCATCGAACTGGTCGCGCTCCAGGCCGTCCTTGCGCGCGAGCTCGGTCCATCCCAGCCCGCCGACGAACACCTCGTGCCGCTGCCGGTGCATCTGATCGAGCTCGCGGCTATAGCGATCGCGGTTGGCGGCGGTGACGATGTGGACCTTCATCGGCGGACCTCTGCTTGGGTTCAGCCGATGGTTGTTCGAGGGCCGTCACGGGGACGACCCCGCAAGTCTACGGGGTTGTCCGTTCCAGCAACCCGAGCAATAGGGCCTGCGCCACAGCCTGCATCCGGGTGTGCACGCCAAGCTTCTTGCACGCCGTGGCCAGATGTTCGTCGACCGTACGGGCGGAAAGGCTCAGGATTTGGCCGATCACATAGGAGCTCTTGCCCTCGCGCGCCCAGCGCAAGCACTCGATCTGGCGAGCGCTAAGCTTAGCCTTATTGGGTTCGGCGTCCTTCTTCGACTGACTGAGCTTGCGCGCCAGGGAGCCGTAGTAGATCGACAGGAGGTGCAGCGCCGCGCGGGTGTCCGGAGCGTCCGAGGCCATGCGCTCGCCCATCATCAGCACCGCCGAGACCGAGCCGTCGACATGGTGCAGCGGGGTCATCAGCCCTTCGTTGAGACCGAACGAGCGCGCCTCCTCCATGACCCGCGCCTCCTCGGGCTTCAGAGCGCCGCGGCGCGCCGGCAGGTCGCTCCAGAACAGCGGCTCGGTCGAGCGCAGCATTTCGCGCACGATGGGATCGCGCGCGGCATGGCCCTCAGCCTGGTAGTGCGCGTACCAGCTGGGATGGGTGCGTCCGAAGGTGACCTCGACCTGACGGTCCCTGAGGGGGTCGGCGATCTGGACGCCGACGAATACGTCGACGCCCAGGGGGCCCAAGGTCCGTTCGAACACGGCCTCCAGCTCGGGTATGCTGTCGATCTGCTGTGCGTCGTTGATTGTGTCGAAGGCTTTGCGAGCGATATCTTGCTCAAACGGCAGCACGGACGAGCTCCTTCGCCGACGCACGCGGCGCGAAGAAAGCCTCCAACCCCATCGGCTGTGCCGATGAACAAGATGTACCTTGGGTTGCGACGGGGCCGCAATACGCCAGGATGGTAAATGTTGAGAATGATTCCCAAGTTGGGCGGTCGGCGCCGTTCCGGTCCAGCGGGCGGGCTGCTGTTCCTGGTCAGCTTCGCGCTTCTCGCCGTCTGGATCGGGCCGCAGCTCACCCGTGACATCTCCGCGGCGGCCCCCTCCCCTCCCCCGCTGGCCGGCGCAGGGCGGCCGATCGACGGCGACACCTTCGCCCTCGGCGCCGCGCGGATCAGACTTTGGGGGATCGACGCCCCGGAAGCCGACACCCGGCTTGGCCGCGACGCTACACGGCTGATGGCAACGGTGCTCGCGCAGGGTCCAGTGAGCTGCGAAGACACCGGCGGGCGTTCGCATGACCGGATCGTCGCCCGTTGTGACGACGCCTCCGGCCGCGACTTGGCCGAACGCATGGTCGCCGCGGGCCTGGCGGTGGACTGGCCCAAGTTCTCGCGCGGCCGATATGCGGCTGCCGAAGCCCAGGCCCGGCGGGCCGGCCTCGGCGTTCATGCGCCTTCGCCGGACGAGGCGTTCCCTGCCGGCTAGGGCGAAGCGGCCGGCCAGTGCTGCTCGAGCACCTGGCGAAGCGCCGCTTCCGCCTCCTCGCGGGTCGCTCCGGCCGTGGGGAGCAGCGTCAGGCTGACCTCCTTGCGCTTGCGGGCGTCGATCCGCAGCACAGGCGCGCCGGACGGCGTGCGCACCAGGTTGTCGGCGGCCGATCCTGACTTCTTGGGGGATCCTGACTTCTTGGGGGCGTCGGCGGCCTGGGCGAGCCGGCGGATCACGTCCTGCGGCGAGAGCCCCTCCGCTGCCCCCGACGCCAAGCCGCGCGACGCCTCCAGAACGCGGTCGCGGCGGTCGTCCGGCTTCAGCAGCGGCTTCAGCAAGGTGATGTGCTTGATCTTCAGGGCGTGCGGGTCGGGAAAGGCCGAGATGAGCTCAGCGGGCAAGCGCGCCAGATCGAGGTATCGACTGAGCCAGGCCTCGGACACATTGAGGCGCTGGGCCATCGCCTTCTGGCGGCCGTCGTAGTGGCGATCGAGCGCCCGCAGGTAGTCACGCGCCCGCTCGATGTCACTGAGGTCGTCCCGGGCCCGGTTCTCGAGGTCGGAGACCCGGAAGGCCTCCTCGTCGGTCATCTCGCGGATCTCCACGAGGAACCGGAAGTCCGGGTAGTTGTGGGCCCGCAGCCAGCTCACCGACCAGTGCCTGCGAGCCCCGCAGATCACCTCGTAGTCGTAGGCCGGATCGTCCTTCACGCGCCGGACGATCGCGGGGATCTCCTGGCGGTTTTGCGCCTTGAGGCTCTCGATCAGGTCCGCGCAGCGGGTCTCGTCGAGCTTCGCATAGTCGCGGTTATGCTCGGCCCAGATCCGGCAGCGGGCGGGATCGACCTGTTCCAGGGTGCGGGCCACGACCGCGCCGGAGGCGAGCTCGGCCAACCGATTGGCGCGGCCGGTGAGCACGCCGATGCCGACCCGGCCCTGCGGCTCAGGCGCCGGCGCGTCGATATCGTCCAAGGCCCCGGCGAGGCCGGCGGCGAACCCTCGGTTCTTGCTCATGGCAGTCCCCTCCCCGGCGCAATTGCACCGGTGCAATTTCCTATTTGCCGCGCCGGCCTGGCCATGTGGCCTTCCCGCTCAGCCCTCATGCCAGCCCCTCCTTGCGGAGGCGCGCGGCGTGGCTCGGCCAGGTCGAGCGGATATCCACCAGGATCTCTTCATTGACCCCGTTGAGGTAGGTGAGGCACCGATCGCGGACGGCCTTGCTGGTCATGGGGTTGTTGAGCTCGTAGACCGTCATCAGGCGGGCTGTGACGTTATCGATCTCCGCAGAGTCCTTCAGTGGCGTGCGGATCATCACGTGACCGAACACCTGCCGCATCAGGGCGATCAGCTCCTTCTGCATCGACTTGGTCTCGTCGGCCTTGGAGGCTACCACGCGAATGAAGCTCAGCGACGGCGCGAGATCGCGGGTCGCCAGCTCCTGCATGGTCTCATCCAGCATCGCCAGGAAGGCGGCGGTCGAGGAGAAGTCCATGACCGTGGGCGGCACCGGTACGACCAAGGCGTTCGCGGCGCGTAGGACCGAGAGCGAGATGGCGCCGAGCGCCGGCGGCGGATCCAGTATGACCACGTCAAACCGGTCGGCCACCGAGGCAATACCCTGGGCCAGGCGGTCGAGCAGCCGCCCGCCGCCCCGCGCCATGCGCGCCGCGAGCTCGTACTCCGACTGGAAGAGCCGCAGGTTCGCTGGGATGATCTCGAGGCCGTCGAAGTGGGTCTTCTTCAGGGCGTAGTCGAGCGACTGCATCTCCTCGTAGCGAAGGAACGGATAGAGGGTCTCCTCCTCGCTGAGGTCGAGGTCCGGGACATAGCCGAACAGGGTGGTGGCTGAGGCCTGGCTGTCGCAGTCGATCAGGGCGACCCTATAGCCTTGGATGGCCAGGTACTGCGCCAGGTGGACCGAAATCGTCGACTTGCCGACGCCGCCCTTGAAGTTCTGGACGGCGACGATCGCGCAGGGATCTTCGGGCTTTCGCCAGGGGCGGGTGTTGAACGCGCCCCGCATATCGTTGACCTGCGCCAGGGTGTAGCCGACACGCCGATTGGTCTCCGTCCGGGGCGGCTCCGGCAGGCGGCCGTCCTTCTCGGCTTCGCGGATGGCCGCCGGGGTTCGGCCCACGAGCGCGGCCGCCTCCCCGATCGTGAAAGTCGGCTCTCGCCGGGCGCCGGCGCGGGCGGCGCGGGCGGCGTCCCGGAGGTTCGAGACGACGGCCGAGGCGCGGCGCGCCATCTGGCCGACCGGTCCGGCCATCGGGGTCACAGCGGCTTCCGCCAGATTGGTCGACATGGGATGGCCTCCTCGCCACTTTCGATTTTCTGCGCATCGGACGCTAGAAAGCGAAAGCTGCCGGCAAGATGGTGTATTTTCGCTTGGTAAACCGGTCGTTAACGCTGACCGGGAAGAAAAACCCGATTCTCGACCTCTGACGAGGCGCCAACCTGACCTGATGGGGGCCGAGAGGACGCTGCGCTAGCGAAAAATCCGTGTCGATCCTCCCCCGTCGCCCTGGGTAGCGCGATTCCTCCGCGAGACGCCTCTTCCCATCCTGACCGCGCGGGGGCGCAGGTTGCGGGCTGCCCTGGACGCCCTCCCGCGGTGAGCACTGGCCTTCCGGGGCTCGAGCGCTTGCACACGCCGTGACGAGCCGGACCGGGACATGCGAGCCTGCCGGCGGGTGCACGGCCTCTGACGAGTCGAAATTGCACCGGTGCAAGACGCCGTCGTCCGCCAAGCGCCTGCGCGCTCATCTGCTTCCGTACGGGGTCGCGGCACATCGCATCCATCCTGACCGACTGGGGGGTCAGATCGCGAATCCCGGGGGCGATTGCACCGGTGCAATTGCGCCCGGGAGCCCCTCGTGTCTGCGCTTTGGCGTTGGCCGAGTCGTGCTGTGAAGCTTCGGCTTCATGCAGGACACTCGCCGGCCGCTGATCCGCCGACCCTGCACCCCATCAGCGGCGCCTACAGCGCCTCATCCAACGAAATTGCACCCGTGCAATTCTGTCCCTAGGGCCGGCCGCGGCGCGCTGCGAAGGCCTGGCAGAAACCGGTCCAGGACTTCATCAACTTGGCGCCGGAAAGCTTGGCGAGCCGCTCGCCCATCTGCTCTCGGTAGGAGCCGGCGATCAGGTCGATATCCCAGCCGCCGCCATGAGCCTGCGCGATCTGGGCGAACTCCTTGGACCAGCGGATGGAACCTTCCGGGAAGACGCTCGACGGGGAGGCTGCGGTGGCCGCGGGGGCGGCGAGCTTGCGCGGCGGGGAGGGGAGGGGCGGCGCCACATCCAACACGACCTCGACCGCGTCTTCCCGCCGGGCGCGGCGGCCGGCCGAATGCCGCTCGTTCTCCACGACCGTCGCCAGCTGCTCGGGCGCGTCCTTGGGATGGAAGACGAACTCGATCTCGACCACGGCGCGCCCTCGACGGATCTCCCGCCACTCGACGGTGAAGTGGGCGAGCTGATCGATCTCGGCCTTGGCGCGCTCCAATACCTTGCGGCGCAGCTGGGCGAAATCCTTGTAGAGCTCCGGCGCGATCCCGAACGCCGCGCGCAGCGCGGTCATGTCGCCGCGCCAGGTGGATTGCCGGCGATGGATGCGCAGGGCGCCCATCTCGTAGAGGCGCAGCGCATAGGTCGAACGGAAGCCCAGCACCGCCTGCCGGTTCAGGACCGCATAGGTCTCCGACTCCTTGATCAGCCGGCGCGCGTCGGGGGTGAACTCCCATTCGATCCAGCCGCGTTCGGCGCCGTCTTCCTCCACCTCCTCGCGTGAGGACTGGATCAGCGGGAAGCGCTTCGTCGCCTTTCGACCGCGCCAAGACAGGTCATCGATGGCGAAGAGCGTCCGGTGAAGCTCCTCCAGCATGTCGGCGATGCGCTCGTTGCCCTTGTGGCCGCGGCGGATGTCCGACTTGCGCATCTTGTGCGCGACCGGCCGCCAGGCGTCGCCGCC
>Ga0155080_130_pt1 | contig 6510 bp, 5 predicted proteins | sample RifCSPhighO2_01_FD_106048 | JGI IMG/M metagenome (GOLD analysis project Ga0155080, IMG submission 106048) | Phenylobacterium sp. RIFCSPHIGHO2_01_FULL_69_31 | reverse complement strand
GCTCCAGATGCTGGAACGGGGGATTGAGGACAGCGGCGTCGAAGCTGCCGGCGGCCGGCAGGAGATCCTTCAGGTGAACGGCGTCGTGGCTGACGCGCGCCGCCGCGGGGAACAGGCCCTCCAGCAAGGCCGTGCGATGGGACGCGATCTCGTTGAGCGTAAGCTCGACCCCGCAGGCCTCCGCCAGGATCGCGATCAGGCCCGTCCCCGCCGAGGGCTCGAGCACCCGGTCGCCGGGCCGCACCTGCGCCGCGGCGACGGCGACGGCGGCCAGGACTGGGGGCGACGAGAACTGGTCGAGCGCCACCTGCTCCTCGCTGCGGCGCGTGTGGGTGGGGGCGAGCGCCGTCAGGTTCGCGAGCAGCGCCACGATCTCGGCCGGCGCGTCCTCCAGCCGCCCGAGCTGCGGAGCCAGGCGGCGAAGCTGCAAGACCAATGCGGCCTCCACCGCGTCATAGGCGTCGCGCCACAGCCAGGCGCCCTCGGCGTCCGTGCCGCCGAAGGAGGTGGTGAGGGTGGCGGCGACGTGGCGCCGGTCGAGCGGCCGCGAGCGGTTGAGTTGCGCCGCAAGCGCACGGGCGGCGGCCAGGGTGTTCACGGCCTTGTCGCCTGCCGGGGCGGCGCCGAAGAGGGGAAGCGGGGCGTTCATCGGGCGGTCCTGATCGCCGGCGGCGGAGGGCGCTTCCCTCCTCTCCCGCGGGCTCGCAGGCCCCCTGCCCTGCCCTTCTCCTTTGGCCGGCGGCGTGCGGCGCCAGACCAAGGTGCAAGTAAACGCCCCACCGGCGGTGCCGATGGGGCGCAGGATCAGCCGCAGGCCCGATCAGGCGGCGGCTTGTTGGCCGTCCGAACCGACGGCGAGGCCGTCGACTTCGTCCGGTCCCGGCTCGGCGTCAGCGACAGCCTCCTCATCGACCACCTCGACGGGCGCCGCGGCGGTCCAGGAGAGCACCGAAGGCGCCCATTGGCGCTCGGCGGCCGCCTCGGCGACGAACGCCACCAGCTCGTCCTTCTTGAGGGTCTTCACCCGCGGATCGTCGACGCCCATGTCGTCCAGCAGCGACAGCAGCTGCTTCTTGGGATGGACCGAGAGGAAGTCGACGTCGGGCGTCCAGTGGGCGGCGATGTCGGCCCCGCACAGCTCGGCGATCTCCGCCGCCTCGGCTCGCGCCGCGCGGCGAAGGCTGGTCGTCCGCTCTTCCCGGACGTTCAGGCTGATCGCCACGAGTTCGGCGAGCAGCGCCATCCGCTCCCCGTGCGGCAGGCTTTCGACCCACGAAATGGGGCGCAGTCCCGACGCCAGGTAGGCCGCGCGCCGCTGATCGAGACGCGTCCGCACCTCGCCATCCAGCGCCGGAATGGCGGGGGTCTGGCCACGGCGGTAGCCGGTCGCGGAGATCACCAGGGCCGACTCGCCCTGATAGACCGGGCCGTGCAGGGCCAGATGCTTGAAGAGCTGGGCCACGAGGGCGACGAGCGCAGCGCCCGGATTGTCCGCCAGGTCGCGGATCAGGGCGCGGGTGGCGACGTCGGTCCGGGTCTCGTGAAGGACGTGGCTGGCGCCCTCCACCTCGACCTCGATCGTCGGCACGTCGATGTCCGGCGCGGCCGGAGCGGCGATCTCGTCGTCGTCCGTCTCTTCGTCGAGGCTCTCCTCGGCCTCATCGACCGCAACCGGCGTCCCGAAGAACTCCGCCTTCACGCCCGTGCCGCCGTCGGGGGCGAGCAGCACCGCGCCGAGGGCGAGTCGCTTCAGGGGCGCCGCCGCGACGTCCATCTTGGCCATCAGCGCCGGCAGGATCTTGGCCGGCGCTTCGTCGGCCGCGAGGTCCTCACCGTCCAGCGCTGCCACCGCTTCGGCGGCCGCCCGCCGCGCCTCGGCCAGACGCGTCTTGGCCGCCTCATCCAGGTCGCCGACGTAGACGTAGGGCAGGGTCTCGAAACCTTCCGGGGCGCGGTAGCCCGTGTCCCGGCCGATGAACACCGCGAGCCCGGCCGCCTTGAACGCATCGACCAGCGGCTGAACGCGGCCGCGCCAGAGATCCTGCAGCATCTCGGGATCGAGCAGCCGCTCCGGCATCTCGCCGAAGAGGTCCGTCTCGACCCGGCCGCCCGCCGCCGTGTAGCGGTCGAGGCCCACCAGGGCAAAGCGCTCATCCTCGCTGGTGACACGGTCGGTCGCGAGCGCCTGGTGCAGCTGGTACTCGTGGAAGTAGCCCTGCAGCGCGGTCGCGGCGAGCTCGCCCTGGGTCTTCCGGTCGGGCAGCCGAGCGAACAGGCGCACCTGCTTGAGGCTGAGGTTGCCTCTCCGGTAGGCCTTGAGCACGTCGCCATGGACGTGGGCCAGCGCCTCCAACCGCTTGATCTCCAGCTCGTCATAGCCGAGCGCGCCGGCGATCGAGGCGGTGTCCATCTTCTTGCGCCGCATCTTGCCGATCGCCTCGATGACGTCGGCCATGTGGACAGGCGCGCGCTCGACATTGGTCAGCATCGCCGCGGCCGCCTGGGCCTCCTTCGTCTCGAAGAGCTCGCACTTGACGGGGAAGCTCGCCTCGAGCCGACCCGACTCCAGCAGCACCTGAAGGGCGAAGAGCCGGCGGCGGCCGTCCAGCACCATGTAGGGCTTCTCGCCCTTGCGTCCGGGCCGGATCGCCAGAGGGATCACGACATTGGCCGCCGCGATGGTCTCGGCGAGCTGCGGCACGCCCTCGTCGGCGGGCGTCTTGAAGCGGATGTTCTCGGGCGCAAGCGCCAGGTCCTGCAGCGGCACATGCACCTGGGTTGCGGCGGGCGTGGTGGTGACGTCGGTCATGGGGTCGGTTTCCAGCGCCTTGAGCGAGGGCCATCCTGCCCTTGGGCGCACCCTCCCCCGCCCTACCCTTCCACTTTTTGGCGCTGCCGCCGGACCGGCTCCACAGCCGGCGCCGCGTCGTTCCAGTCGCCATGGGGACGGGGCGGCAGCAGGATCCGGGTCCGGATTCCCGCCTGGCGCAGCGCCTCGGAGAGCTCGCGCGCGGAGCGCTCCCCGTCCTTGCCGCGATCGGCCGCGATCCAGACGCTCCGCACGCCGTCGGGCGCGCGCCAGGACCTGAGGTTGCGCGTCGACATCAGGGCCCAGCCTGGGCGGCCGAACCGTTCCGCCGCCGATAGGACCGTGAAGACGCCTTCCCCCACCAGGAGGTCGGGCTCCACCGGGTTGAGCCGCACCGCCGAGCTGGGCGCGATCACGCCGACCGTCTTGCGGGGCAGGCGAAGCCGACGCGTCCGCTGCCCGTTCGGATCGAGGTAGGTGATCTCGACGGCGGTGAGCTCGCCGTCCGGTCCGCGGATGCCGGCGAGCAGCGCCGGCCGCGTCGGCGCACGGGGGCGATAGGCCGAGATCGGCGCCGCGGGATGGTGCCGCAGCGCGTCGGGACCGGGCGCCTCCCGCCGCACCCGCCGCAGCCGCAGGTGCGTCTCCGACAGGCTGCCGGCCACGGGCCGCGCACCATCCCAGAGCCGCCGCGCCGCATCGATCCGTTCATGGTCGGAGGGCTCCGGACGGCCCGGCCGTAGGCCGGCCGCCACGGTCAACCCGGTTGGCCGGTTCAGGTCGTCGATCAAGTTGCGGGCGCGAAGATCGTCCAGGATCTCCCGCCAATCCGCCCCGTTGAAGGCATGGACGAGAACCCGGCCGTCCACCAGGCGCAGCGACACGGACCGATCATGGGCGCTGTGGCCGGGCGCCGGGACATTGGCGCGCGAGCCGCGGGCATAGAGGTCGCCGCCCAGGGCGGCCACGATGCTGTGCAGGGACATGGGAGCCTCCTTCCGTCTCGCCCATCGGGCTCTCCTGCCGCGCCCTCCCCCGCCCCTCAGCCGTCCAAAGTCACCGCGAGGAGCTTCACCGTCGCCGCTGGAACCCGCTCGGCTACGCCGTCGAATTCCACCCAGATCCCGTCGGCGACGCTGGGACGGTCGAGCAGGAGGCGCCCCTGGCGGCGACCCACCTGCACCCGCACGACCGTCTGTCCTGTCGCCGCACCCGCCGCCGCGGACGGCGCCGCCACGACCGGATGCTCCGCAACGACGTCCCGCGGGGCGGGGGGCCGTGCGGCCTTCGGTTCGGATGACCGGGGTGTGGGCTGCCGCGAGGGTTTGAGCGTCGCGGCGAAGGCGCGCGCGGCCGCCTGGGTGATCTGGGCAGGCTCGCGCTCGGCCAGCCAGGCCTGGGTCCGGCGAGGGTCCGCCTTCCACGCCCCCCAGATCTCGTAGAGGGTTCGCGCCCCGAGCCCGTCGGCCCGGGCGCGAAGCTCGGCCGGCATCTGCGGCACGGCGGCGTAAATGGCGATCAGGTCCTTGCCGCGGCCAAGCCGGCGGGCGATCTCCGCCTGGCTCTTGCCGAGCGCCAGCAGCCGGGCGACGGCCTGGGCCATGTCCGCGGTCGAGAGCGGCGCGCGCTGCTCGTTTTCAATGAGCTGGTCGGTCAGGGCGTCGGCTTCGTCGACCTCGCCCGCCTCGACCACGGCGCGGATTTCAGCAAGGCCCGCCAGCCGCGCGGCGCGGAACCGGCGGGCCCCGTAGCGGATCACATAGCGCCCGGCTTCGTTCGCTGGACGCACCACGATCGGCTGCTTCAATCCCCGCGACTTCAGGGTTTCGGCGAGCGCCGCCAGTTCGTCGGGGTCGAAGGCCTGGCGCGGGTTGGCTGGGTCCTCGTCGATCAGATCCAGCGGCAGGCTGAGGACCGTGTCGGCGGCGGCGCCCAGCGCAGCGCTGAGGTCGGCGAAGGTGTCGAGGAAGCCGGATTCTGCCATCACTTCAGGCCGGTAAAGCATCCAAACGGGACTTGATGGTGGCCAGCACGCCACGGATCTCGCGACCGGCGTCCTGCGCAGCGGTCTTCTTCAGCGACCACACCGGCTGGCGAAGGTCGAGCGCCTCCGCATAGCCCTGGCGCTGGGTCAGGACCGCTTGGCCGGGAAACATGATGCGGGCGCCCTGCTCGCGCAGGAGGCTGGTGAGGTTCTCCCGCTGCCGAGGCGAGTTGCTCTGGAATCGGGACGGAAGCAGGCCGAGGAAGTCGATCGGCCGACCGGCCCGGGCCGCCTTCTCCACCGTCGCCTTCTGCGCCCAGAGCTGTTTGACGCCCTGAAGGGCGTAGGTTTCCAGGTCGATGGGCGAGACCAGGCTGCTGGCCACCATCAGGGCGGCGTAGTTGCGCCCGCTCCAGGTGGGCGGGGTGTCCAGGACCGCATAGTCGAACCGGTCCGCCAGGGCCGTGAACGCCGTGCGGTAGTTGAGGACGGCGCTCGCGAGGGCTCCATCGACCCGGTCCAGGCCGCGGTCACCCGCGAACAGCGTGACGCCGGTCGCGTCCTCGAGCGACGGCGGCGCTTCGAAGAAGAGCAGGCTGCTCGGCCCGACCTGGCGGGTGTTGGCCAGGCTGTAGCTCGCATTGCCCTGCGGATCGAGATCGACGAACAGCACCCGCGCGCCGGCTTCGGCCAGAAACCAGGCGGCATGCACGGCGAGCATCGTCTTGCCGACGCCCCCCTTCTGATTGTTCACGACGAGGGTCTTCACAGCGCGACGTCACCCGTCCGAGTCATCGTCCCAGGGCGCGCCCGAGCGATAGCCGCCGCCGCCAAACGCCAGGAAAGGGGCGGTGATGACGAACAGCAGAAGCGCCAGCACACCCCGGCCTGCGCCGCGAACAACGGCGCCGGGCCGGGGAAGGCTGGCGAGCCCGAAGCGGTAGAGGCCGCAGAACAGGGCGACGCCCAGCGCGACCCAGACCCAGAAGTAGGTCGCCAGCAGGTCGCTGACCTTGTTGTCGAGCAGGAAGCGTTCGAGGTCCATCCGGCGGCTCCAGAGGCGGGCTCACCGATTCTGAGTGCTTCGGGCCGGGCATTGCAACCTTGAGCGGAAACGCTTCTGCTATGCCCCCTTCCCTCCCCTTCGACTTACAAAAACGACCGCTGCGAACGCAGCGGGTGATTTCTAGATTCGTAGATTCAGATTCAGAGCGAGAAGTACGGAGGAATCTCAGTAGCTTAGCAGAACCGTCCTGACTGCGCGGGGGCAAGTTCCTGACCGGACGGGGGCCTGATCCTGACCGATCGGGGGAGCTATCCTGACCCTTGGGGGGCATCCTGACCAATTGGGGGCGCCGGGCCAACCGGCGAGTATCCTGACTTGTGTTTTGAATGAAGGTCAGGAAAGCTGCGGCCGTCAAGGTCCTGAGATTCTCTGTGGAAGCCAGCGCCGACATCGTTGTCGAGGAGCCGACGGCCGAGGGCGAGCCAGGGCGCGCCATGCGCGTGGCCCATGCCCTGCGTGCGCGCGACGGCGATGAGTTCGCCAAGCCAGGCAATCTCGTCGAGGTCCGGTTCGTCAAGGGACAGTCCCTGAGCCTGACGGCGTCTCGACTTCTCGCCTTGATGATCCTGACCGCCGGCGGCGACGCCTGGCGGCCGGTCGCGCACAAGATGCGCAAGTCGGACATCCGCCGCGGCCACAAGGGCAACGAGC
>Ga0155080_126_pt1 | contig 6635 bp, 9 predicted proteins | sample RifCSPhighO2_01_FD_106048 | JGI IMG/M metagenome (GOLD analysis project Ga0155080, IMG submission 106048) | Phenylobacterium sp. RIFCSPHIGHO2_01_FULL_69_31 | reverse complement strand
GGAGGCGGGTCGCGCGCGTCCTCGAGCCGGCGGGCAGGATCAGGCCGCCGCGCCGAGCGGCTCCAGATGAGAAGCCTCGGACCCCCACGCCGCGGACCGGCGCCCGGGCGGCGCCAGGGCGGGCAGCGGACGGCTGGCGACCCGGGCGCGCTGGGTGAGCGCGAAGGTGTAGACGTGGTTGCCCGGATGCCGGCGGGGCCGCAGGAACCCTGAGGCTGCCAGACCGTCGTACCAGCCGCGCAGGTCATCGCCCGTGGGCGCGGGCGCGCCGCGGCGCACGAGCTCGTCGACGGCGTAGGCGAAACCCCGCTCGCCGCCCCGGATCTTGGAGGCGGCGCGGGCGGAGAAGACCCGCCCGTCCGGTGTCACGTGCTCGGTGCGCGGACGCGCCCGCCCGCGGTAGGCCAGGCCACGGCCGAAGTCCCGGTAGACGGCGCCGATATGGCCGGGGCTGGCGAGACGGCCGCCCGGCCCCACCCGCGGCATAGGGTCGGAATAGGCGATCACCGCCTCGATCTCCGGCTTCTCCCGCCGGAGCAGCCGGAACGCACGGGCCAGGAACCAGGTCTCGCCGTTGCCGGCCACCTCGTCCAGCAGCACGAAGCGGCCGAGGTCGGCGCCCGCCCGCGGCTCAGGCAGGCCGGTGTGCCGCGCCACGCAGCGGTCGTTGATGGGCACCGAGAAGGCGGCCACTCCGACCAGCTGCGAGCGTCCGGCCGGCCCGGGCCCGAAGAGGCCGAGGCTCAGCCGCGCGGCCGGGAAGCTGCCGGCGTAGTGGTGGCGGACCACGAAGGCGCGGGCGAGCGCCGGGCCGATCACGTCGACGGCGTAGGCGGCCGGATCGATGACGGTCGCGTCGGGTACGAACAGCGCCCGCCGGTCGCGCCAGCGCTGGCTGCGCTGCGCGCGCCGGCGTGCGGCGGGCGAAACAGTCTCCATCAGGTCCATCGGGCGAGCTCCTCCAGGCGTTCGCCCCAGCCGGCCCTCCCTTCGCCTCCCGACCGGAGCGGGAGCGGCGGCCCGCCAGGGCCGCCGCGCGGCGCCTATCCGGCGCGGCGGCCGCTGATCGCCACGTGCCGAACGCCGCTCTCCACGGCCTTCTGGCCGAGGTTCAGGGCCGGGCCGAAGGGCTTGAGGTCCGCCGCCCGCGCCGCATCGAGGCTGTTGGGAAGCGTCAGCACCAGCACCGGCTCCAGCGCCAGCATGTCGTCGTTGGCCCGGAAGGGCGCGGCGGTGCGGAACTGGTCGAAGTCCGGCTTGGCTGCGATGTGGTCGACGCCCTGACGGCGCGCCCACTTGATCGCCAGGCGCTCGGCGCCGTTGAGGCCCGTGGTGGCGAGCTTCATCTGCGGCCAGTGGGCGAGCGCCCAGTTCAGCGCGTCGAAGATGCGGCTCACGTCCGCCTGGGTGTCGGCCTTGGGCGAGCCGCGGAAGGCCACCACCTGGGCGCCCGGCTCGACGCTCGCCTGGGCCCGGGCGCGCTTGGCCCGGAGCGCCTCCCGGGCGTCGATCTGGGCCGCGGTCGAGGCGGTGCGCCGGACGCTGCCCCGCCACGGCGACCAGATCTCGCCGGTGATGAGGGTGTAGGTCTCGCTGGCGCGGTCGCGGATCAGCTCCACGGCCTGGACGGCGGCCTCGGCGGCGTGCGCCTTGCGGGTCGCCTCCTGCAACTCGACGTCGGCGATCTCCGAGCCGTCGAAGTCGCGGGTCAGCCGCTTCACCTCGTCCGACGCCCGATCGGCCTCCCGCTGCAGCCGAAGCGCGATCGACTGGAACGCGCCGATCAGCCCCTCGGCGATGGTCGTCTGGAAGTCCTCCAGGGCGGTGTCGGCGGTGACGTCGAGGGTCTCGGTCATCAGCGCCTCGCCGAGCTGCAACAGCTCGTCGCGCTCGGGATGGTCGCGGCCGTCGTGGGCGGCGGCGCAGACGCCTTCGAAGGTGGAGAGGTCGGGGGTGAGGAGAAGGGACATGGCAAGGGCCTTTCAGGGACGCCGGAGCTGCTCCGGGAGGGCGGCTTCCTCGCCGCGCCTCTGGACCGCCCGGGCCCCACGAGCGGCGGGCCTCAAGGGGCCGCGGCACGCGGATCGCCGGCGACGGCCCGCAGGGCCGCCCTTGAAGCCCGCCGATCTTGGGGCAAGGTCCAGCCTGAACCGGCGCGGCGGAGCCGACCGCCAGCCGCTCCGCTCGCCCCGAAGACCGCCGACGCCCCCTTCCCCGCCCCGACACCGGCGGCGCCCGGCGTCAGAAGAGCCCAGGTTGGCTGTCGCAGGCCACGCGCGCGCGGCCGGCGATGCGCTCGGCGAAGCGGAAGGCCTCCATCCAGTCGTTCTGGTCGCCGCCCTGACGGCGCGCCGCATAGGACCAGTCCATGGAGTCGGCCGAGTGGAGCATCGACCGCACCGCCGCGCTGCGCAGGGCCGTGAGCTTGACGCCGAAGCCGTGCAGCCGCAGGTCCGGCCGGGCGCGCAGGATGCGTCCGAGGATCACGCCGATCGCGCGCGGATCGCCCTGGCGCTTGCAGACCGATCCGACCCCGACCCAGGCGCCGTGACCCAGCCGCGCGCCGTAGTCGTCCAGGTGCCGGCGGTAGTCGTCCGGGGTCCAGCCCTGCAGCACCGGCATCAGCCGCACGCGCCCGACCCCGGCCGCGCGGATGGCGTCGTAGCGCTCGAGCGTCAGCCGCTGGTGCGCCCGCACCGAAAGCCCCGTGCGGTCCAGCATGGCGGGCTCGCACATCCAGTCCTGAGAAACCGCCGCCTCGAGCCCGGAGCCCGGCCAGTCGCCGAAGCGGCGCACCAGGGCGGCGTAGTCGTCCGGGCTCTCGGCAAAGCCGCCGCTCAGCGCCACCTGGGTGAAGGCGCCGGAATCGAGCATCCAGCCGTCGCCCTGCCCCACGAAGGCGATGCGGCCGGCGCGGCTCCGCAAGGCGTTGGCCGATATGCAGACGGGGTGCCCGCGAAGGCTGAGCGGCCAGCCGTCCTTCGGATGATGCACGCCGACGAAGAAGCGCACTTCAGCGCTCCGGCGAGGCGGCGGCGGTCCGCAGCGGATCTACCAGGGCGCCGTCGTCCAGCCGCAGGAGAACCTCGGTCTCCAGGACCTCGAGCCCGTTGACGTCGATCAGCACCAGCCGGCCGCCCTCGCGCACCGGGCGCTGCTCTTCCCAGTACATCTGGGTCTCTCCGCCGTATTCGACGCAGAGTCGGCCTTGCGCGTCGATCTCGGCCGAAGCGATCAGGGCGCAGCCCGGCGTGCGCTCAAGGGTCCCGCGGATCTCCACGGCGGGGTCGTCGCGGCGGACCAGCTGTCCGACCGGATGGCCGCCGACGAAGGGCGTGGAAGGGGAAGTCAGGGTGGTCTTGGGCGCCTCCTGTGGCTTGGCTCACCCCGCGCCGCCCTCCCCTCCTCCTTGTGACGCCGTGTGTGATGGCCGCGGGCCGGCGAGCGCCCGGCGCACCACGTGCCGCCGCGAGCCGGCGCGGCCGACCTCCTCAAAGCCGTGGTCCGCGTAGAGCGACCGAAAGCCCATGTTGCGGTAGCTCGGCGACTCCGGATCGACGGGGTAGGCCTCGAGCACCGTTCCGCCCTGGGCCCGCGCGTAGTCGGCGGCGGCCTCCAGCAGCTTGCCGGTGAGGCCGCGCCCGCGATGCTCGCGGCGGATGAAGAAGCAGGTCACCGCCCAGATCCCGGCCTCGGCCTGGTCCTGGTCGGGCCGGAGCCGCGTGAAGCGCTCGCGCGGGCCGACGGAGCACCAGGCGGCCGGCTCGCCGGCGACGTAGCCGATCAGGCCGATCGGCACGCCCTCCGCCAGGCGCGCCTGCAGGGCCGCCTTTCGGTCCGCGTTGCGCGCCGAGGCGCGGTTCGCCATCGGCCGCCAGGCCATGCACCAGCAGTACTTGGGTCCGCCGCGCCCTTCGAACAGGCGCTCGAGGTCGGGCCAGGTCGCCGCGGTGACCGGCCGCACCTGGAAGTCAGGCTCGTCCATGAGCCCTAGCTAGGGCGCGCCCGCCGCGGCGCCAGACTGAAGCCGCAGATGTCAGCGCGGGGCGACGCCCGCCTCGGCCAGGGCGGCCCGTAGCGCGATCCAGGCCTCGAAGATGAGGTCGGCCTCCTGCGCGTCCCCTGCATGTCGCCGGGCGGTCTCGCGGTCGGCGCGCTTCACGAACTGCGCCAGCGCCCAGGCTTCGTCCGAGGAGAGGGACAGGGTGAGGTTCATCGGCTCGGGCATGGGTTCTGGCTCCTGCAGGTGAAGCTGCATGGCCCGGAGGGGCCGGGTCAAGCGGGCCACGCCGGCGAGACGCCCGCTCAGTTCGGCCCGGCCGCCTCGCCGAAGGCCCCGGCCGGCAGCCGCCAGGGCCGGGTGAAGACCGGCGCGATCCAGGTCGTCGCGCCCGCCTGAGCCGCCAACGCGGGGTTCGCCAGCGCCGCCGCATAAGGCCGGCCGCGGTCAGCAAGCTCGGAGACGCTGGCGTGCTGCTGGATCGTCAGGCCGCTCGCCGCCTCCCGCTCTACGATCCGCCGGAACGCCTCGGGATAAAGGGCGCGGAGCGTCGCCCATTGGTTGGGCGAGCCGAAGATGCAGCTGCGACAGCTCACCCGCGACCACCCAAGGCCGTAGGCCGGGTGCGGGGTCACGCCATAGCGGGCGATGATCGCCCACACCTCGGCCTCCGGCCAGGACAGCACCGGCCGCCAGTGGTCGATCCGCCGCTGCCGGGTCGCGGTCCGGTGCGGGCCGAAGGGCGCGTAGCGGGCGCGCATGGGGCTTTCCTCGGCTCGCTCGCCGGTCACCACCAGGGTCTCGCCGGCCAGGAACCGCGGCTGGTTGCGGATCAGCGCCGCCATCGCCTCGATCTTCAAGGCGCTGCTGCACCAGCGTAGCCGCAGGTCGGCGCAGACCTGGGGGAAGCGGCCACGCACCCCCGGCGGGCCCTCCCCGCCAGCCCGGCCGAGCCGCCCCTCCGGCGTTTCGAACAATGCCGGGGCCGTGGGCGCGCCGTCGCGCCCGAGCTCGGCGGCGAAGCCGCCGGCCCGCCAGGAGAGATAGGCCGGGACGCCGAAGGCTGCGCCGAGCGCGCGGGCGTAGGCCGGGGTGCAGGGCCAATCCATGAACGCCTCGCCGCCGTCGACGTCGTGATGGTGCAGCTCGATGCCCTCGGGCGGCACGCCGAGGTCCAGCAGATGCAGCAGGGCGGCGAGCGAGTCCTTGCCGCCGCTGAAGGCCACCAGCACGCGGTCGTAACGGGACAGGTCCGGGCGCATCACCGAGCCCCGTCCGATACGCCGTCATAGAGGGTCGGCGCGGCTTCGAGCCGCCAGGCCTGGCCCGCCGTCTCGTCGAAGAGCTGCAGCCACTGCCGCATCTCGGGCCGCTGCTCGGCGGGGCGCTCGGCCGCGCGGCCCTGCCAACGCACCAGGGCGTCAGGCGCCAGCGCCTCGATGGCGTCGACCTCGTCCTGCGGCAGCAAGCCTTCGCTGCGGATGAAGGCGGTCATCGAGCCCGGGCGGGCCTCCGCGCCGCGCCGGCCGGCGACGGCTTTCCGCCAGAGGCCCTCGATGGTGCGCAGGCGCGGCCGCGCGCGCGCCTCGATCAGAACGATCTGGCGCAGCTGCGCCGTCGGCAGGTCCCGGACCTCGGACGGCCGCGAGGCGGTGCAGAAGAAGCACGCCGACTTCGGCGGCGTCGGCAGATCTTCCCGCTCGATGCGGGCGGCGCAGTGCTCGCGCGTCCAGCCCCATTCCCGCAGGGGATAGCGATGGCTGTAGAGAGGATCGTCCCGCTTCGCCGCCTCGGCGTAGCGCCGGTCGTCGGCGCGGCTGCAGTCGAAGCCGATCAGCTTGACCACCTTCTGGCCGCGCGCCCAGGCCGCCTGGGCGGCCGGCCACCGTCTCGCCCAGGCGTGCTGCGGCGCGACCTTCCATTTCTGCGAACACGTGCCCCGGCCGAAGGCGATGCTCGGCAAGGTGCCGTTGGTCAGCAGGTTTTCGGTGAGGGTTCGGTAGGGCGGCCAGTTCTTGAAGCGGGCCGGCTGGTAGCGGACGACTTCCGACGGCACGCCCCGCTCGCTCAGCCAGCGCCGGAACAGCGGGATGAAACGGTAGGTCTCGAGCTTCTCGGCGCCTGTGTCGGCGAACAGGACCTGGTCGACGGGCTCGCCGCGGCTCACCAGCTCCACCAGCATCGCCGTGGAGTCGAGGCCACCGCCCCAGGCCGCCAGCACCGGCGGCCGATGATGACCAATTCGCATGGGAATCCTCCGGGCGCCTCGGAGGACCTGCGCCCCCGACCGGCTGCCCGCCCCGTCCCTCCCGTTCGCTTTGCTGCGGCTGTGCTTGCCCGCGAGCCCCGGAGTGTGGACTATAGTGCTCAGCCACCCTCCACCGGAGCTGCCTCATGGCGAAGGTCCGCTACTTCCTCGTGCCCCGCGAACGGCATTGGACGCTGCGCTGCGCCCGCCGACGCATCGGCGCCTTCGCCGACCGCTCCCAGGCCGTCGGCGCGGCGATCGCCGTCGTCTCCGTCGCCCAGGTGCGCGGCCGTCCGATCGAGGTCCTGGAGCAGGACCCCGACGGGCGCTGGCGCGAGGTGGCGCCGGCGCGCCAGCGCCTGGTATCGCCGCTCATCGTCTGAACGC
>Ga0155080_107_pt1 | contig 7598 bp, 8 predicted proteins | sample RifCSPhighO2_01_FD_106048 | JGI IMG/M metagenome (GOLD analysis project Ga0155080, IMG submission 106048) | Phenylobacterium sp. RIFCSPHIGHO2_01_FULL_69_31 | reverse complement strand
CCGGTGCGGTCGGCCGCCGCGCAGGTGCGCTGGATCGGGGCCTCGCCGTAGTTCTTGGTCATGCCGCCGAAGGCGCGCTGGTAGATCTTGCCGTCGGCCGTCCGGCTGAACGGCACGCCCCAGTGCTCAAGCTCGTACACCGCGGCCGGCGCGTTGCGGCACAGGTATTCGATGGCGTCCTGGTCACCCAGCCAGTCCGACCCCTTGACGGTGTCGTACATGTGCCAGCGCCAGTCGTCCTCGCCCATGTTGCCCAGGGACGCGGAGATCCCGCCCTGCGCGGCGACGGTGTGCGATCGGGTCGGGAAGACCTTGGTGATGCAGGCCGTCTTCAGCCCGGCCTGGGCGCAGCCCAGCGCCGCGCGCAGGCCGGAGCCGCCGGCCCCGACCACCACCACGTCGAACTTGTGGTCGATGAATTCGTACGTCGCCATGGGTTCAGGCGCCCCCCAGCGCGACCTTGAGGATGGACATGATGGCCAGCGCGCCGGCGAGGCCGCAGACGAAGAGGTTGGCCAAGAGGCAGGCGGCCTTGTTCAGGTGGGAATAGACGTAGTCCTCGATGACCACGCGCAGGCCCGACTGCATGTGCATGAAGCTGATGCCCAGGGTCAGGACCATCAGCGTGGCGTTCACTGGGCTGCGGATCCACTCGACGGCCTCGTAGTAGTCCATGCGGGCCAGCAGGATGACGCTGTAGGCGCCCCAGACGACCAGCGGGACCAAGGCCACGGCGGCGACGCGCTCGGAGATCCAGTGGCCGACGCCGTGCTTGGCCGAGCCCAGGCCGCGGGCGGTGGAAAGGGGTGTGCGGAAGCTCATCTCAGAGCGCTCCGATCTGGAAGGCGATCGCCCAGGTGGCGAGGGTGGCCGCGACGGTGAAGCCGAACACGGCCCAGGCCGACGAGTTGGCGCTCTTGATGTCCAGGCCGTAGCCGAAGTCCCACACCAGGTGCCGGATGCCGTTGCCCAGGTGGTAGAAGACCGACAGCGTCATGCCGAACATGACGAACTTGCCCAGCGGCGAGCCCAGCACGGCCTTGAAGGTTTCGTAGGCCTCGGGCCCCGCGGCCAGCGAGACCGCCCAGGCGGCGGCGATCAGCCCGCCGAGGTAGAGCCCGACGCCGGTGACCCGGTGCAGGATCGAGGTGAGCATGGTGACGTGCCAGCGCCACACCTGCAGATGCGGCGACATGGGACGGTCGGCGGGACCGCGTGGAACGGTTGTCATCGAAGCGCCGTCGCCTCCCCAAAGCCTCAAGCCCCGCCGGTTTTAAGCGCCGGGCGGGGGGTGTCAACGAACGGTCGGAAAGTGACTGTTCGACTACAGGAAACCGGCTTGTTCAGGCCCGGTCGATCTTTCGCAAACGCCGAAGTCTCATGTCTCTGCCCTTGGGGGCAATGCGCGATCGGGTTAGTGTTCCTTCGCGAAAGGCGAAGGATGCGGTTCGATCTCACTGACCTGCGGCTGTTCTGCGACGTGTCTGACGCGGGTTCGATCACGGCGGGGGCGGAGCGCAGCGCGCTGGCCCTGGCGGCAGCCTCCACCCGGATCCGCAACGTGGAGGCGGTGCTGGGCGCCGCGCTGTTCACCCGCTCGCGCCAGGGGGTCACCCCGACGGCGGCCGGCCGCGCGTTCCTGAAGCACGCCCGCACGATCCTGGGCCAGGCGGCGCGGATGCGCGAGGACCTCTCGGCCTTCGCCGGCGGCCTGTCGGGCGAGGTGCGCCTCTTGGCCAACACCAACGCCCTGACCGAATTCCTGCCCGAGGCCCTCAGCTCGTTCCTGGCCGCCCATCCGCACGTCAGCGTCGACCTGGAGGAGCGGCTGTCGGACGAGATCGTCGGCCTGATCGCCGAGGGCGTGGGCGACGTGGGCATCGTGGCCGGCACCGTCGATGTGGGCGCCCTGCAGACCTATCCGTTCCGCTCGGACCGCTTCGTGGTGGTGGCGGCCACCGGCCATCCCCTGGCCGCGCGCGGGTCGGTCGCCTTCGCCGAGGTGCTCGACTACGACGTCGTGGGGCTGGAGCGGTCGAGCTCCCTACAGCGGTTCCTTACCGCCAAGGCCGCGCGCGAGGGCCGGCCCCTGAGGGCCCGGATCCAGCTCCGCAGCTTCGACGCGGTCTGCCGGATGGTGGAGTCGGGCGTCGGCATCGGCGTCGTGCCGCAGACGACGGCGGCGCGTGCGGCGCGGACCATGTCCCTCGCGACCATCGACCTGACCGACGACTGGGCGCTGCGCGAACTCACCATCGTGGTCCGGGCCGCGGACGAGCTGAGACCCTATGCGCGCGAGCTGGTGGAGAGCCTGCGAGCGTAGGGCGGGCGCCTGCCGCCGTCTACGCGGCCGATCCCGGCGCTTACCGGCGGCCGGCCGCCGCGCGGATGCCCTCGGCGACCGCGGCCTGCTCCCGCCACAACTCGTCCTCGTCGGCTTCGGGCCACGCCGAGTTGAAGACCACGACCATTCGATCGGCGGGGTAGACGTAGATCGCCTGGCCGAAGATGCCCTCGGCCGCGTAGCCGCCCGGGACCATCCACCAGAAGTAGCCGTAGCCGCCGTCGGGCGCGCCGTTGCGGATCTGGGGCGTGGTCGCCGCCTTCACCCAGCCGGGCGGGAGGATCCGGCGGTCGCCCACCACGCCGTCCTGCAGCATGAACAGGCCAAAGCGCCCGTAGTCGCGCAAGGTCATGGAGATGCAGCAGCCGCCGCGTTCGAGGCCGCTGCCGTCGACCATCCAGACGCCATCCTGCTCCATGCCCACCGGCCGCCAGATCTTCTCGGACAGGTATTCGGCGAGGGGCTTGCCGGTCGCCTTCTTCAGCAGGCCGGCGACGAGATCGGTCTCGCCGGTGTTGTAGTGGAAGCGTGCGCCCGGGGCATGATCGCGCGGCAGCTTGCCGAGGTAGTCGACGATCGGATTGGGGCCCGGCCGCGAGGCGGCCATGCCCATCTTCACGACATCGGAGCGCAGGTCGCCGTAGTCCTCGTTCCAGCGAACGCCGGAGCTCATCATCAGCATCTGCCGGATGCTGACTCCATCGTAGGCGCTGCCCTTCAATTCCGGCACGTAGTCGACGACCAGGTCGTCGATGGAGCGGATCTTGCCGTCCTGGATCGCGGCCCCGACCAGGCTGGAGGTGACGGACTTGGCGACTGAGAAGGAGGTCCAGCGGTCGCTGGCCGTGCGGCCCAGACCGTAGGCCTCCAGCACGACCCTGCCGTCCTTGATCGCCAGCAGGCCGGAGACGCGGCGCCGCTGCATGTAGTCCTGGAGGTCAATGGGCGTGCCTTCCACGGACACGCTGGCGCCGATGCGACGGCCGGCTGCCGGCAGGGGGCTGGTCCGATGCCCGCGCGAAATGACCTGGGTCCGGTAGATGGTCTCGACGGTGCGGAACCCGGCGGCCTGCTCGTCGCCCCGCCACAGGAGCAGGCTGGTGGCGCCCGGCTTGAGCGGAACCTGTGCGGCGGCTGGAGCCGCCAGCAGGGCGACGGCCCCGGCTACGGCGACGAGAAAGCCTGTCTTCACGCGATGTCCTTCTGTCCGGGTCGGCCGCGACGGCGGTGTCTCAGCATGCCGCGGCATCGACGCCGATGGGAAGCCAGATCGCACTGTCCCCTGCGGCGCGGGCGCTCCGAGCTCATCGTCATAGTCGTCCGGGCGGCGGCCAATCGGCCAATCGTATCGCGAGGCAGAGCTATAGCCTCGGCGCCTGACCGCTGCCCACGTCTGGCGACCTGGGCTAAAGCACGACGGCGGCGCGGTGTCGCGCCGGATTTCGGGAGCCAGGCATGGGTGTTAGGAACTTCCTGATCGAAGGGGTGTCTGGCGCCGGCAAGACGGCGGTCGCGACCGAGTTGCAGCGCCGCGGCTACCAAGCCGTCCACGGCGACCGGGAGCTTGCCTATCGCGGCGATCCGGAAACCGGCCATCCGGTCGTTCCTGAAACGGATCCGCCGACCGCGGCGTGGATCTCCGCGCATCACATCTGGGATGTCGGGAAGGTCAGGGCGTACATCGCCGACCAGGATGAGCCGCTCACGTTCTTCTGCGGCGGCTCTCGTAACCTCCAGAAGTTCATCGACCTGCTGGACGGGGTGTTCATCCTCGAGGTCGATCAGGAGACCATGAACCGTCGGATCGACGAACGCGTGGCCCGTGACCCCACAGACTTTGGCGGCACGCCCGACGAGCGAGATCTGATCGTGCATCTCCACGCGACGCAGGACCATGTCCCGAAAGCGGGTGTGCGCATCGACGCAACGGCGCCGCTCGCAACGGTCGTCGATGAGATCCTGGCAAGATGCGGGGCTAGGGGCCAAGGCGCCGGCGAAAACGCCCCGTCTTGAGGGTCCGCTCGCAGGCGTGACCACAAGGTCGCCGTCTGGCGCATGGCCGACCGCACCATCCTTCAGGTCGTCGGATCGTCCGGCTGTCTGGCCCCCTAGGCTTCGGGCGGCCGGTCTTCGAGCGGGGTGATCGTCGCCCGCGCGCCATGGCGGGCGGAGAGTGACATGGGCTGTCCGCCGAGCCAGAGCCGCTCGATCTCGATGCTGCGCCAGCCCTGGGGCAGGCTCGCGTCCCGCTCCAGCCAGTCGGCGGGCGCGCCCCCGCCGCACCGCAAGCCCGCAAACCCGAACAGCACGCCTGTGAGGAAGCCGCCGATGTTGGCAAAGAATGGGCCCGCCCGCGGCTGCTCGGGGAAGCGATCCGCCCGGTACTCCAACGTCTGAAGAAAGCGGCCCTGGATGAACTGGCCGTAGCCCTCGTCCAGGAGGCGCAGGGCCTGCCTGCGATCGCCGAGGCGCGCGGCCCACGCGCCGTAGAGCGCCGACAGCATCGGGCTGCCAATGTAGCTCTCGGCCTGCTCGAGGTAGAATTCCAGCGTTGCGGCCTCTTCGTCCGCGGACAGGGGATATCCGAAGGGAAAGATCCCCATGAGCGGGTCGGGCGTCCCACCCTTCTCCTCGTCCTTGCGGTAGCCGTCGTGCGAGATCACGACCGGGCCGCGGCGGGGCAGGATCATCCCCTCCGCAATCTCCGACCAGACGGGATCTGCGTCGCGACCGAGCCGCTCCGCTGCGGCGATCGCCTCGCGCAGGACCACGGCGGCCGCCATGTTGGTGAAGGCTGCATTCTCGACCGGCTGCTCGCGTTCGGCGATGCCCATGGATGCGCGGATCTCGTAGCCCTTGGCGGTTGGGGTCGCCCGCGAGGAAATCCAGTCCGCGACGCCGGACAGCACGGGCCAGGCCTCCGCGCGAAGGAACTCCTCGTCCCCCGTCAGCCACGCGTGCAGCGCGAAGGCGTGCGCCACGTCGAGGGAGACGTGATCCTCGTGCCAGGCCGCGGTTCCTGGGATCGGCGCGCTCTCCTCGCCGCTCCGCGGGGCGCTTTCCCAAGGAAACTGCAGGCCGCGCCGGCCGAACAGGCGCGCGTTGTGCCGCGCGCCCTCGAGGGATCGGCTGCGGTAGTCGAGAAGGCTGCGGGCGGCGTCGGGCTGCAGGAGGCAAAGCGGCGGGACGGCGAACGCCTCGATGTCCCACATCACGTGCCCGTAATAGTAGTGATAGTCGTGCCAGGTCGCCAAACCGAAGATCGAGGTCGAGGCAGGCGAGGCCCGGTGCGCCGAGCAGTTCAGGTAGAAGACCGCAGCGTCGGCCAGGGCCTGCCAGCGTTCCGAAGCGCCAACCAGTCGAATCCGACCCTTCCAGACCTCGCGCCAGACCTCGCTGTTGGCGGCGCGCAGGGCCTCAAATCCATCGTGCGCGGCCTTGGCCGCCAAGCGGGCGGCATGCTGGTCAGGCGCCGCATGCATCACGTCCGGAACCAGGCTGACGATCTGCCGGAGCCTTACCGCTCGTCCCGCACGGACCCGACCGCGGAACACCGAGTGAAACTGGCCGTACTGAAAGGCGGATCGCTCCGCCTCTCCGAAGTCGCCACCTTCGACCGTCGCGACATAGGCCAGGCCACAGGTGGAGAGTGCGCCCCCCGACTGCCAAAGCAGCGCGCCGTCGACCACGGGCCCCTCTTCGGGCGCCTCCCGGCTCTCCCGGATGAGGTGGCCGTCGGCGCCTCTGGCGTCGATGCTGGCGCGAAGTGCGATCTCGCCGCCCTGCGAAAGCGTGACGGCGATCTCCTGGCAGGCCAGGGTCGGATCGTGGCGGGAGCAGAAGGTCAGGACCTCGACGGCCGCTTCGCGGCCGCCCAGCGTCACCCGAAACCGGCTCCGCAATTCGCCGGATCCGAAATCGTAGTCCTGCTGCAGATCCGACACGGCGCTGTCGGCATCAGACAGCCAGGCCCCGCCCAGGCCGAGGTCCGCGGCGAGCGGATAGGGTGCGTTGGCGGCGGCCTCGATCCGCCGGACCGGGTGCTCGCCGCTGTAGCCGCTGATCAGCGCCATGCCGGCCCGCAAAGCCATGGGGCGGACGCGGAGTCCGATCAGGCCGTTGGCCACATAGGCCGGGAGCTCACCGCCGAGATCCCCATGCGCCGTCGGCGGATTGATCGGTCGGGATGAGGCGTCCGACATAGGTTGGCCCTTCGATGCGCGGATTGTCGACGCACCGACAACGCACGAGCCGTCGCGGAGTCACCGGCTTCGCTGAATGCGAAGCCGTGCCGCGCGAGCTCCGCGGTAGGCGACCGGTCGACGCTCGGGCCGCGCCCTTCGGCGCCGTCAGCGTGTCCGCCGGCTATGATCTGGCGGTGCGAAACATCGGGGTCAGGGGCGGAACGTCCTCGACCTCGATCCGGCCGACGACCTCGAAGCCGTGGCGCTCGTAGAGCGGAATGAGCGCGGGATTGGAGGCTTCGAGATAGGCGGGGGCGCCTTCCGCGTCGATGCGCGCCAGGGCGTGCCGCAGCAGGGTCGAGCCCACACCGCGGCCCTGCAGGCGCGGGTCCACGCCCAGGGTCCAGAGATACCAGTGCGGCGTGCTGGGATGATACTGCGCCATGGCCTGGCGCAGCGCCTGGGCGATCCGCTCCTCATCCTCCGTGCCCGGCATGTCGAGCGCGGCCATGCGCGCGGGATCGGCCTCCACGCCGGGCGCCAGCCAGATCGCCGCGCCTTCGAATCCCGGCGTCACGAAGACCGTCTCCTGCGCGAAGCCGGGCTCGCCCTGAGCCAGCACGACCTTCGGCCACCAATGGGCGTAGTCGCTCGCCTGCGGCCACCAGTAGCGCGTGACCGGATCGGTGGCGAAGGCCAGCGTCAGCGTGGCGAGGACGGCCGCTTCGTCGGCCGTGTCTGCGGTGCGGACGTCCATCGTCGAAACTCCGGCGCTAGCTGCGAGCGCGTCCGGCGGCCAGACGGCGCCGACGCAGGGGCCAGCCGTCATACCGGAAGTCTGCCGCTCGGACGATCAGGTGCGGGCGTGGGCGAGCTCAGGTGTGCGCGGCCCGGCAATCGTTATCCGGGGCCCGCGGCGTGGTCCACTTCCGGCCAAGTGTCCGTCCGCTTTGGGACCTGCTGCCAATGGGTGCTTTCGACCCTGTGTGGACGGCTCTCCGTCGGCAAGGGTGTTCTTGAGCTGTTGCAGAGCTGGTCGGTGCGGCCATGTGTTCGGCCTGTCGATGCGG
>Ga0155080_103_pt1 | contig 7840 bp, 6 predicted proteins | sample RifCSPhighO2_01_FD_106048 | JGI IMG/M metagenome (GOLD analysis project Ga0155080, IMG submission 106048) | Phenylobacterium sp. RIFCSPHIGHO2_01_FULL_69_31 | reverse complement strand
GCCACTCACGCAGCGTGAACGGCAGGCGGCGCCGTTCGCGTAGGCGGCGCGTCGCCCCGCGTATCGGCGGATGCGGCGCGAAGGGCGGTCGCTAGCGTCCGGGCATCGACAGCCGGACCCGGAGCCGCCTCAATATGAAAAGCCTACCCACACTCGCCGCCGCCTTCATCCTGGGGTTTGCCGGCGCGGCCGCCCAGGCGGGCGCCGCCAGCGCCGCGGATCTCACGCTCGCCTTCAAAGGACTGCAGAAGCAGACCGGCGCGATCCTATTCGTGCTCGTGAACAGCGAGGCGGCCTATGACGATAAGGCGCCGGCCGTGGCCCAGGACATGCTGGCCGTCTCGGGCAGCGCCGTCACCACGCGGTTCGCCGACCTCGCCCCCGGCCGCTACGCCATCAAGGCGTTCCACGACCTGGACGGCGACGGGAAGATGGCGACGAACCCCTTCGGCATGCCCACCGAGCCGTTCGCCTTTTCCAACAATGCCGAGGGGATGATGGGCCCACCCAAGTGGGAAGCCGCTGCCTTCGAGGTGAAGGCCGGAGCCAATGTCCACGCGATCGATATCGACTGAACCGGCCGCGAAGGAGACACACATGGACCGCCGACACTTCCTACGCGCCCTCGGCGGCGCGACCGTTACCGCCGTCCTGACGCCGGAGGTCGCCCAGGCCGCCGCCCAGATGAGCCAGGCCGGGATCGACTGGCAGGCCGCCTTCGCCGACCTCGAGGCCGACGTGCCGCGAACGGCGATGAAGCGGCTTCACGGCCGCGCGCCCGAGGGCCTGGCCGGCAGCCTCTATCGCAACGGCCCCGGCAAGTTCCGCCGCCCGGGCGGTTCAGTCGAGCACTGGTTCGACGGCGATGGCCTGATGCGCGCCTTCCGGGTCGAGGGCGGCGCCGCGACGATGGAGGCGCGCTTCATCGACACGCCAAAGCGCCGGGCCGACGCCGCCGCCGACGCCGTGGTCACGCCGGGCTTCGGCACCCCCGCCCGGCCGGGCGCCCGGGTGCGCAACAACGACGACGTCAACGCGGCCAACATCTCGGTCATGCCGGCCGGGGGTGAGCTCTGGGCCCTGTGGGAGGGCGGCTCGCCCATCGCCCTGGATCCGGCCGACCTCTCCACGCGGGGCGTCAAGACCCTGCGGCCGGACCTCGCGCATGTCCCGTTCCTGGCCCACCCGCGGCGCGAGCCCGGCGGCGACACCTGGAGCCTGGGCGTCAACGGTAAGCAGGCCCTGGTCTGGCGGCTGGGGCCGGACGGCGCGCTGAAGTCGGCCGAGATGCTGGACCTGCCGGCGGCCAGCTATGTCCACGATTTCAGCGCCACGGCCACGCACCTCATCCTGGTGCTCCAGCCCTGGATCCAGGACCGCTTGGTCACGCCCTTCAACCAGAGCTTCTCCTGGCGACCGGAGCTTGGGACCAAGGTGCTGGTCGTCGAGAAGGCGGACCTCTCCCGGCGGCGGATCTACGAGCTGCCGCCGATGTTCGCTTTCCACTATGGCGCCGCCTGGGAAGAGCGCGACGGCACCATCCGCTTCGACGGCTGCTTCAGCCCGGACCCCAGCTTCGCCACCGAGAATGGCAAGGCCCTGATGCAGGGCGCCTGGACGCGGCAGGAGGCGGCCAAGCTCGGCCTGGTGGCCCTGCACCCCGACGGTCGCGCGACGCTGGACCCCACCGGCCTGGCCGCCGAGTTCCCCCGCATCGACGGCCGATTCGCCGGCCATGCGCGGCGCTACACGATCCACGCCGCCGGCGCCTCGCCGAACGCGCCGCTGTACCGCGGTGTAGCGACCCACGACTGGAAGACGGGTCGGTCCGACGCCTTCGATCTCGGCGCGCACCAGTTGATGGAGGAGGCCGTTTTCGTCGCCCGACCGGACGGGTCGGCGGAGCTGGACGGCTGGCTGCTCGCCCCTTCGGTCAACACCCGGGCCAAGGCCACCGAACTGCACGTGTTCGACGCCCGCCGGATCGCCGAGGGGCCGCTCTGCACCTGGCGCGCCGACCGGGTCCTCCCGGTCAGCCTGCACGGGACGTTCGTGAAAGCCTAGGGAGCTGCGGCGGCGCCGGCCTGCGGGACCACCGTGAGCTTGTAGGCGGCCTCGGGCTTCAGCCAGGTCTGAGCCGCCCGCTTCACGTCCGCCGCGGTGACCCGTTCGGTGCCGGGGATGATCTGGCGGATCACCTCCAGCCGGCGCGGATCGGCCTGGGCGCCGGAGAGCTCGCCCAGCCAGTAGCCGTTGGTGACGCGGGCGCGCTGGATGCCCTCGATCCGCGGCTGCTTGGCCCGCGCCAGTTCGTCCGCGCCGATCTCGGTGGCGGCCAGGTCGGCCGCGATCTTCTGGGCGTCGGCGAAGAAGCCGGGCAGCTTCTCGGGCGGCACCTCGACGCTCGCGGCGATATAGCCCCAGCCGGTCCAAACCAGGCTGTGCTGGGAGTTCACGTCCGGCGAATAGGTCGCCCCCTGCGCCTCGCGCAGCTGGTCGGTGAGCCGCAGCTTCATCACCTCGCGCAGCACCGCCGTGTCGCGGGCCCGCTGGGGGTCGGCGAAGTAGTCCGTGGTCGGCCAGGCGATGAAGCCGATGGCCTGGTCGGCGCGGCCCTTGTGGGTCAGCGTCACCGTTTCGGGCGAGCCTTTGGGGAACGGCGCCGTACGCGCCGAAGCGGGGACCGGCTTTGGCTCGGGTCGCGGGGGCAGGGCGCCGAAGGTCGCCGCCGTGGCCGCGATGGCCTGTTCGACCGTGATGTCGCCCACGATCACCACCTCCACCGGCCCGCTCGCCAGATCCGGCATGATGGCGCCCTTGATGTCCTCCAGCCGGGCGTTGGCCATCTCCTCGCTGCTGGGGAAGGTCCAGCGGCGGTCGCCGGAACGCAGCAGGCCCGGCAGGTCGCGGCTCAGCACGCCGTTGTCGGTGGCCTCGTACTGGTCGTGAATGGTCCGCGCGGCCGCCTTGATCCGCGCCAGCGCCGCCTCCCGCCAGCCGGGCTCGGTCAGGTAGGCGGCCAGCACCTGGAGCTGGGTGGCCACGTCGCCGGTGCGGGTGGCGCCCGACAGGACATAGGCGTCGTCGCTGATGCTGAAGCGGCCGCCATAGACCTTCGAGGCCAGGACCCGTTCCATGTCCTCCACCCCGATCTTGGCCAGCCCGCCCTCGACGAAGGTGTTGGACGCCCAGAACGGGCTCTGGCGGTTGGCGGGCAGGCCCAGCATGCCGCGGCCGGCGTTCACGCGCACCAGCACCTCATCGTCGCGAAACGTCGTCGGCTTTACCGTCAGGCGCACGCCGTTGGCGAAGCGAACGAAGGTGGCGCCGAGGTCGGCGACCTCCCGCCGGTCGGCCACCTTGCCCGGCGATCCGAAGCGCTCGTACGGCCAGGCCACCAGCTGGTTCGCCGCCAGCGGCGCTACAGCCACCTGTTGCGAGGCGGTCAGCGCGGCCAGCAGCGTCGCCTCTCCACCATCGATGGGGGTAGGGGAGGCCATGAAGACCAGCGGTCCCTGGCCTTGGAAGACGTCCTTGAGCGCCGCGTTGACCGTCTCGGCCTTCAGGTCCTTCACCCCGGCTTCGAAGAGGGCGAGGTCGTCGGCGGGAGAGGTCACCACGGTATGGTCGGCCAGGGAGTTCACGATCTCGCCGGCGAGGTCGACGGGCCGCCGCGTGGCGGCGCCGGCCACCGCCGCCTTCAGGTTGGCGCGGATCTCTTCGATCTCACGGTCCAGCTCGTCCTGCCGCACGCCGTACTGGACGATGCGCCGCTGCTCCTGCTCGGCCGCGGCCAGCGCCTCGCGCCAGCGTCCGGACTCGGCGTTGACGCCGATCGTGGCGATCTCGGCGGCGTCGTCCTGCTCACCCTTGTAAGCGCCCGCGCCCAGGAACGGGGGATTGGCGCCGCGGGCGATGGCCGAGTAGCGGCGGTTCAGCACCGACAGCCCGAGGTTCTCGATCAGGTCGCGCCGGCGCTTGGCGGCGGTGTCCAGCGAGGTGTCGGGAGGGGCGATCCACGCAACCTGGAGCGACTGAGTCACGCCGGGGTCGACGACCAGCTTGGCCTCGGCCTTCCGCGGCGCGATCGGCCCCTGATCCGGCTCCGGCAGCGCGGGCGTCTTCGCCGTCCAGCCGGCGAACGAGGCCTTGATCTTGGCCTCCATGACGTCGACGTCGAAATCGCCGACCGCCACGAAGACCGCGCGCTCCGGCCGATACCAATTGCGGTAGTAGTCGGCGATGCGGCTCGCGGGCGCCGTCCGCAGCACGTCCACCTTGCCGATCGGCAGGCGCGTGGGCAGGCGCTGGCCCTTCAGCAGGAAGTTCAGCCGCTGCACCACCACCCGGTAGCCGGGCGTGTCGCGCGCGCGTTCCTCGGAGAGGACGATCCCCCGCTCGCGGTCCACGGCGGCGGGGTCGATGGTCAGGTTGAAGGCCGCTTCCCGGAGCAGCTTCAGCGAGGTGTCCACCGTCTCCGTGTCCGTGCGGGGCAGGTCCAGCTTGTAGATGGTCTCGGAGAAGCCGGTGGAGGCGTTGGTGTCGGCGCCGAACGCGAGGCCCAGGCGCTCGAGGATCTTGACCATCTCGCCTTCCTTGACCTCCTTCGAGCCGTTGAAGGCCATGTGCTCCAGGAAGTGGGCGAGCCCCGCCTGCTCGTCGGTTTCCATCATCGACCCGGTCGCGAACCACAGCCGGAACGCGGCCTGGCCGGCGGGGACGGTCTGCTTGCGGATGGCATAGCGCATGCCATTGGGCAGGGCGCCGAAGCGGACGGCAGGGTCGGGCGTGAGGTCGGACTTCGCCTGGGGCCATTCGCCTGGCGCGAGCCTTGCAGGCGGAGCCGTGGGAAGCTGGGCGGCGGCAGGTTGGGCGAAGGCAAGGACGAGCGCGGCGAAGAGGGCGGGGCCTGCGCCCAGAAGACGGATCATAAAACCTGCCTGGAAAGCACCATGAAACGCCCGCACCATCGCCAAGCCCCGTGGCGGGGGCAAGGCGGCAAAGCGGCCATACGCGTGCGGCTCGCGCACGAGCGCGACACGTCTTACATGGAGTGCAAATGAACGCCGCCTACTTTGAAGCGCCCGCCGACGGCGCGCCGCGACCGCAGCATCCGGGTGATCCGGACTTCCGGCCCGCGCCCGAGCCGATCGTGAACGCCCCGTGGCCGGTGGTGGCCCTGACGGTCAGCATCGTCGTGGCCTATCTGATCCAGAGCCGCTTTCCGCTGCCGCTGGTGAGCGCGGCCTTCGCCTTCTCGCCGTCGCTCATGCTGGAAGGCCACCCCGAGCGGCTGGTCAGCTCGCTGTTCGTCCATGGGAACTGGGCGCATGCGCTGATGAATGCGGCCTTCATCCTGGCCTTCGGCGCCCCGGTCGCTCGCTACTATGGTCCGCGGCTTGGCGGGGTCGTGGCGTTCTTCCTCTTCTATCTCGTGTGCGGCGTGCTCGCCTGCCTGGGATTCGCGGCGTTGCACTGGGGACAGGATGCGGCGCTGGTCGGTGCGTCCGGGGCGGCCTCGGGCCTGATGGGCGGCGCCGCACGGCTGATCGGCGGGCAGGGCCGGCCGGGGCCGATGTTCTCCAAGGCGGTGACGGGGATGGGTCTGGCCTGGATCTTCGTCAACCTGATCATGGCTTTTACCGGCGGCGCGCTCATTCCCGGGGCGGGCGACGCCGGGGTCGGCTGGGAAGCGCACCTGGCCGGCTTCGCCGCGGGCGTGCTGCTGATCGGGCCGTTCGGCTGGCTCGCCGGAAAGCGCTGAGGGAGCCGCGCGGTCACGCGTGCGTGAAGGCCGCCTCATTGTGTCGCGGCTGAAACTGGGGGACGGTGTTCTTCCAGAGAACGGGAACAGGAGGCCTCATGCTGGTCTCGCAAATTCTCCGCGCCAAGGGAGACACGGTCTTCACCATCCGGCCGACCGACACGGTCGGCGAGGTGGCGGAGCTGCTGCATGCCAGGGGCGTCGGCGCCTTGGTGGTCTTGGACGCCGAGCGCGTGGTCGGGATCGTCTCGGAGCGGGACATCGTCCGCGCGGTCGCCTCGCATGGCGATGCGGCGCTGAAGCGTCCCGTCTCGGACTTCATGACCGCGAACGTGCTGTTCGCCGATCCGGGCGCGACGGTCGATTCCCTTCTGTCCAAGATGACCGACCGGCGCATTCGCCACCTGCCGGTCTGCAAGAACGAGCGGCTGGTCGGCATCGTCTCGATCGGCGACCTGGTGAAGTGGAAGATCTCCGAGGTGGAGGCCGAGGCCGACGGCCTGAAGGCCTACATCGCGGCCAGCTAGATTCGGGCGAGACCCCCCTCCCTCGTGGAGGGCTGAAAGCCGGCGGTGCGTCGGCGAAAAGGGCGGGGAAGGGGACGGATCCTTCCCCGCCCGATTTCTATCTGGTCGCGGACCCTATCTCAGAGCGCCGCGGCGGCCGGCATTCCGGAAACGGCGGCGTCGGCCAGGGTGTAGGCCTCCAGGACATCGGCGGTGGCGTCGCGGGCGCGGCGCAGAGCTTCGCGCAGGGTGCACGTCTGCAGGTCGGGGCAGTCGGCGCATTTGCGGAAGCCGAGTCTTGGGCTGACGCAGGGCGCCAGGGCCAGGGGGCCGTCGATGACCCGGATGATCTCGGCGAAGGTGATGGCGGCCGCGGGCCTGGCCAAGACATAGCCCCCGAACTTGCCGCGCCGGCTGAGGACGATCTGGTTGCGCGAGAGTTCGAGCAGAATCGCTTCGAGGAACTTTCGCGGCGCCCCGGCCCGCAGAGAGAGCTCGCCGGCGCTCACCTGGCCGCCGTCGGCGCGCGCCAGTTCGACCAGGGCCCGCAGTCCGTACTTCGCCTTCTGCGACAACATGCTCGTCTCCCCCGCGAACTTGTGGCGGGTGCATGACACGCGCGCAAGGCGGCTCCCGCCTGGAGGGAGTGCGGCATCTCGCCTGGCGCGGCTGCGATCCAGAGGACTGGAAGGACGCAAGACTGTGCCGCCCCGCGGTGCGCGGGCGCGAACCCATTCCCTAATCCCATCGCGACCGGGGCCGCCAGGTGCGCCATGACGACGGTCTGTGAGATTCTTTGCGACAGCCCGTTGACGAGGGGCAGGGGCGCCAATAGATAGCCGCCTCCGCTCGGAACGGGGCGGCGACGAAGGGATCGACGGGGCGCAAGCCCTTGATAATCCTGACGAAGCTGTTGTTGCTCCGAGAGGTCGGCCGCCCGGCCGCAGGCGTCTGCAGAGTTCGCTCCTCAGTCGCCGAGTTGGGCTTCAGCCCGAAGAACCGGAGCTCCCGGGGATCGGCGGAAGGGTCCGAAAGGAGCCGGTTGACACCCAGGGGGACGGCCACTAATTAGCCGCCTCCCGCTCGGGGCGGGGCTCACATCGAAACGGACGGCGGGCGCCGACAAAGCGCTTGATTTTCGCTTCGAAATGAGTAATTTCCCGAGCTCCAATCGAATCGCTACGGACTTTGAGGGAAGCCCCTCGGCAGCCCGCGGTGATTTTTGCGGTCAAATCCGGGGGTTCTCGGAAATGTCGCAAAGGCTCCAAAAGCCCGGTTGACACTAAAGAGGCCGGTCACTAGATAGCCGCCTCCGCCGACCACCGGCGCTAAACAGTGGGCTCGGCGAAAGCCGGTGCGGGTCTTTGACATTGTTGATTTGGAAAGAGAAACGCAGGCGGCGGCGTCCTGGCGATAGTCTTAACCAGGCTATCTCGACGCTGACTGTGACTGCGGTCTCTTGAAGACACCATGAATATGGTCGGACTTCGGTTCGGCCAAGATTTGTGGGAACTCGTCAAGAACTACGCAGACTATAGCCAGCCGATCTCTAGTAGGTCGGTTACGCAGA
>Ga0155080_121_pt1 | contig 7988 bp, 9 predicted proteins | sample RifCSPhighO2_01_FD_106048 | JGI IMG/M metagenome (GOLD analysis project Ga0155080, IMG submission 106048) | Phenylobacterium sp. RIFCSPHIGHO2_01_FULL_69_31 | reverse complement strand
GACGCCCGCGGGGCGTCGTCCTTGACATCGCCGGACCCCAAGGCTCGCATCAACCATGGATTTCAGGGCGGGAGCTATCCCCGGCGGGGATGTCTTGCTGCGGGGGCGCCGGGGCCGGACGCTAGCGGTCTGGCGGTGGGACCGGCGCATCTCCTCTCCCGGCGCGGCGGCGAGCAACTTTCCGGGGGTCCTGGCTGACGATGGAGCGGGGGCGGTCGGGCCGGCGCCGCCCCTCTCCCGACCCTCTCCCCGCTTTTCGCTTCGCTCGGGGGGAGAGGAGGTGAAGGGCGGCGGATCATCCGGGGTGGCGATCAACTGCGGCTTCGGGGTCGTGGCGGCTGGGTCCCGGGTCTGCGCGCTCTGGCGAGCGCTTCGCCCGGGATGACGGGGCGAGGGGGAAGGGCTGGGAGCGCCCTTACCGCTGCGCTACGGCGATCAGGGCCGTGGAGGGGACCGGGAGGATGGGGCGGCCGGCGGCCAGGCGGCGGGTCTCGGCGACGACGGCGGCCTGGTCTTCGGGGCTGAGGCTGGTCCAGTCGGGGGACGTGCCGAAGAGGGCGCCGGGGTCGTCGTCGAGGAGGGCGACGTCGAGCGGGTAGTCGTGGGTGACGGGCTCGATCTTTGGGTCGCGGTAGCCGGCGGCGATCAGTTCGCGGGCGAAGTCGGCGGGGGCGCTGAGGGCCTGGACGGCCTGCGGCATCGACATGCCGGGGCGCTCGGGGAAGAGGCGGCGGCGGATCTGGCCGAGGAGGAGGAAGGTGGCCGCGCCGCGGTCCTGCCAGGTGGAGACCACGCCGTGGCCGCCGGGGCGGGTGACCCGGGCCATCTCGGAGAGGCCCTTGCGCCAGTCGGGGAACATGATCACGCCGAAGATCGAGAAGACGGCGTCGAAGCCGGCGTCGGGCAGGGCCAGGGCCTGGCCGTCCATCACCTGGGCCTCGACGTTGGGCCGGCCCGCCGCGGCGATGCGGGCGACCATGCCGGGGGAGAAGTCGGTGGCCAGCACCTTCGCGCCCGTGCGCGCCGCCGCCAGCGCCAGGGCGCCGGTGCCGGCCGCCACGTCGAGGACGCGGCTGTCGGGCGTCAGGGGGAGGCGCGCGAGGGCCGCCTCGGCGTAGCGGGCGGTGAAGGGGTGGGCGGTCCTTTCGTAATGCAGGGCGGCGGCGTCCCAGTGGTTCGGGTCTTCGAACTGGCGCATCGGCGGGGCTCCTCTATCACGTAACATGAGAAGTAGCGTGATGGGGCGTGCTTGCCAATGGGGGGTGGCGTCGGGAAGGATCGGGCCATGCGCAGCGACAGTCGCCTTTCGCGGATGCTCCACGTGCTGCTGCACCTGGCGCGGCGGGACGAGCCGATGACGTCGGAGGCGATCGCGCAGATGCTGGGGACCAACCCCGTGGTGGTGCGCCGGACGATGGCGGGCCTGCGGGACGCCGGCTACGTGCGCTCGGAGAAGGGCCATGGCGGCGGCTGGATGATCGCGGCGGACCTGGAGCGGGTGTCGCTGCTGGACATCCACCGGGCGGTGGGCGGCCCACGGATCTTCGCCATCGGGAACGAGCATGAGAACCCGGACTGCGCCGTGGAGCGGGCGGTCAATGCGGCGCTGGAGGACGCGCTGCGCGAGGCCGAGGCGCTGCTGGTGGCGCGGCTGGGGGCGGTGACGCTGGCCGAGCTGGCCCGGGGGTTCGACGCGGCGTGCGGGGCGGCGGAGGCCCGGGGCTAGGCCTCGGCGGTTTCGACGGCTTTCAGCTTGCGCCAGACGGTCATGCGCGAGACGCCGAGGCGGCGGGCGATCTCCACCGGGCCGACACCGGCGCGCTGGAGGGCGAAGATCTCATGCGCCGCGGCGGAGGGTCGCCGGCGGCGGCCGCCCGAGGGCTCCAGCCCCGCCACCGCCTCCAGCACCGCCCGCAGCGCCCGGCCGCTGGGCCCCTGGCTGGTGAGCTCGGGCTCCAGCACCAAGAGGCCGGCGCCGCGCGCCTCCAGCCGGTCGAGCGCGTCCAAGAGGCCGCGGCCGCCGAGGGCCAGGCGGTCGAGGCGGGTGACCACGAGCTGGTCGCCCGTCCCGATGAAGTCGAGGATGGAGTCCAGCGCCTGGCCGCCGGCGCCCGGCTCCTCGGCGCGGACCACCTGGCAGCCGGCCGCCTTCAGCCGGATGGTGTCGTCGTGCGCGGTCGCGTCCCGCAGCCGCACGTAGCCGATCTTCAGCATCCCCACCGCCGATCCCGTACAAGCTCAACCTTCGGCGGCTAAGGTCCCAAATGGCGGCGGTCGCGCCAAGACGGCATGACGTTAAATCGAAGCAATGAACGCGGCGGAACTGGGCGAATTCAGGCGAAATTGTGTCGGGTTTCCGCCGAATGCGGCGAGGACTTGGAAAAACTCTCCGCGGGACGGCGCAGGATGAATTCGCGGTCGACGGTCTTGCCGACCGCAAAGCCGTATTCGCCGACCTTCTCGAAGCCGTGGCGCTCGTAGAACCGCTGGGCGCCGAAGTTCTCGGACCAGACGCCGATCCAGACGGCGCGGGGGCCGTCCGCCTGGAGCCAGTCGATGGCGGTGGCGAACAGCGCCTTGCCCAGGCCCCCGCCCTGGTGGTCCTTCAGGAAGTAGATCCGCTTGAGCTCGCCGCACGTGGGCGTGACCTCCGGGTGGGGCAGGCCGCAGGGGCCGACCGAGGCGTAGCCGATGGCCTGGCCGCCGGCCTCCACCAGCCAGGACGCCTTGGCCGGGTCGGCGAGGTCGCGGCGGGTGCGCGGGACGTCGTAGGCCTCGGCCAGGAAGGCGCTGAGGTCCTCGGGGTCGTAGAGATGGGCGAAGGTTTCGCAGAACGTCCGGGCGCCCAGGGCGGCCAGGGTCTCGGCGTCGGCGGGCGTCGCAAGGCGGATGGTCGGTTGGCTCATGGGCGAAGGGGCAAGTTGCGGTAGGATCGAAGCATGACCGTCGCGCTCTACACCCATCAGGACATGCTCGACCACCGTCCGGGCGAGGGGCATCCGGAGTCGCCCGAGCGGCTGCAGGCGGTGTCGGACGCGCTGAGCGACTCCGACCTGGACCTGACGCCCAACGATGCGCCGCTGGTGGAGGCGGCCGACCTGATGCTGGCGCACGACGAGGCCTATGTGCAGCTCATCGAGCGTGCGGCGCCGGCCAGCGGCCTGCGGGTGCTGGACCCCGACACCTACATGTCCGCAGGATCGCTGACGGCCGCGCGGCGGGCGGCGGGGGCGGCGGTGCAGGCGGTGCGCGACGTGGCGGCGGGCCGGGCCGAGCGGGCCTTCTGCGCCGTGCGTCCGCCGGGGCACCACGCCGAGCCGGGCCTGCCCATGGGCTTCTGCATCTTCTCGAACGTGGCCCTGGCGGCCCTGGCGGCGCAGCAGGCGGGCCTCTCCCGCGTGGCGGTGGTGGACTTCGACATCCACCACGGCAACGGCACCCAGGCGGTGCTGGCCGGGCGGCCCGACACCTTCTTCGCCTCGATCCACCAGTGGCCCATGTGGCCGGGCACCGGACACCCCGACGAGGCGGTCCCGGCCAACATCGTCAACGCCGTGTCGCCAGAGGGCGCGCCGGTGGAGGTGTGGCGCAGGGCGTTCGAGACGCTGATGGACCGGATGGACGCCTTTGCGCCCGACCTGATCCTGGTCTCGGCCGGATTCGACGCCCACGTGCGCGACCCGATCGGCGGCGCCGGCCAGGCCCTGGAGGAGGCCGACTTCGCCTGGGCGACCCGGGCGATCGTCTCGGTGGCCAACCGCCACGCGAAGGGTCGGGTTGTGTCCTCGCTTGAGGGCGGGTACGACCTCGAAGCTCTGGGCCGTTCGGCGCTCGCGCATGTGAGGGCCCTCGGCGAGGGGTAGGGTGCGTTCCCAGGATCGATGGCCAGCGACGTGAGCGACCAGTCCGCGCCCGTGCGCCACGGCGCCATCATCCTCGCGCGCCACGGGGAGCCGGCGCTGTCGCGCAAGGTGCTGCTGTCGGCGGCCGAGTACCGCGCGTTCTGGGCCACCTACGAGATCGGCGGCATCCTGCCCGGCCAGACGCCGCCCGACCGGCTGCGCAAGTTCGTGGCGGAGTGCGGGGCGGTGGTCTCCTCGACCCGCCTGCGCGCCATCCAAAGCGCCCGGACCATGGTGGGCGAGCGGGAGTTCCCGCACCACGAGATCCTGATCGAGGCGCCCCTGCCGCCGCCGAATTTCCCGTCGTGGCTCAAGCTGTCGCCCAAGCTCTGGGGCTTCATCGCCCGGGTGTGGTGGTGGTTCTTCAACCACCACGAGGGCCAGGAGACCCGCGCCGAGGCCGAGGCTCGCGCCGACCGTGCGGCCGCCCTGCTGATCGGCCTGGCCGCCGGGGGCGAGAACGTGGTGGTGCTGGCCCACGGCTTCTTCAACCACCTCATCGGCCGGTCGCTGAAGAAGCTCGGTTGGCGGCTGGTCGAGAGCGAGGGCTACAAATACTGGTCCATGCGGCGCTTCGAGCGCGGCTGAGGCGCACCGAATTGGGCGTGGATTCCGCCGTTCGAGGCCTCTAAACACGTTCCATGTCCGAACCCGCCGACATCTCCGCCATGACTTTCGAGACCGCCTTGGCGGAGCTGGAGCAGATCGTGGCCAAGCTCGAATCGGGCCAGGCGCCGCTCGAGGATTCGATCCGCATGTACGAGCGGGGCGCGGCGCTGAAGGCGCACTGCGAGACGCGGCTGGAGGCGGCCCGCCTGCGGGTGGAGAAGATCGTCATGGGGGCAGGCGGCGCGCCGGCCACAGAACCGGCCGAGTTCAGCTGATGGACCTCGCCCAGCGTGTGGCCGAGGCCGCGGACCTCGTGACCGTGGCGCTGGACGAACTGCTGCCCCGCGCGGACGGGCCCGAGAGCCGGCTGACCGAGGCGATGCGGTATGCGGCCCTGGGGCAGGGCAAGCGCCTGCGCACCTTCTTCGCGCTCGAGACCGGGCGGATGTTCGACCTGGACGAGACGTCGGTGCTGCGCTCGGCCTGCGCGCTCGAATGCATCCACGCCTACAGCCTGGTCCACGACGACCTGCCCTGCATGGACGACGACGACATGCGGCGCGGGCAGCCGACCGTCCACGTGGCCTATGACGAGATGACCGCCGTCCTGGCGGGCGATGCGCTGCAGGCGGCGGCGTTCGAGATCCTGGCCCATCCCGACACCCACCCCGACGGGAACATCCGCTCCGAGTTGATCTCCCGGCTGGCGGTGGCGGCAGGGGCGCGGGGCATGGTGGGCGGCCAGATGATCGACATGCTGGGCGTGCGCGAGGACTTAGGCGGCGTGGCCCGGATGCAGCGGCTGAAGACCGGCGCCCTGATCGCCTGCGCCTTCGAGCTGCCGCTTGTGCTGGCCCGGGCCATGGACGCCGAGCGCTCGGCCCTGATGGCGTTCGCCCACGACCTGGGGCTGGCCTACCAGATCGTCGACGACCTGCTGGACGCCGAGGGCGACGCCGGGACCATGGGCAAGGCGGCCGGCAAGGACGCCGGCGCGGGCAAGACCACCTTCGTCACCCTGCTGGGCGTGGATGCGGCGAAAGAACGCCTCGGACTCCTCAAAACCCAGACGAAATCCCACCTGGATCCGTTCGGCGCGCGGGCGGAATTCCTGCGGGCGAGTGTCGATTTCGTGCTAGAGCGCCGCCAATAGTTGAGGACCGCCGCGTTGCCCCCTGAAACCCCTCTGCTCGATACGGTCGCCTCGCCCGCCGACACCCGGAACCTCTCGATTCCGCAGTTGAAGCAGCTGGCCGACGAGCTGCGGGCCGAGACCATCGACGCCGTGTCGCAGACGGGCGGGCACCTGGGCGCCGGCCTGGGCGTGGTCGAGCTGACCGTGGCGCTGCACCATGTCTACGAGACGCCCGCCGACATCCTGATCTGGGACGTGGGCCACCAGGCCTATCCGCACAAGATCCTGACCGGCCGCCGCGACCGCATCCGCACCCTGCGCCAGGGCGGGGGCCTGTCGGGGTTCACCAAGCGCTCCGAGAGCGAATACGACCCGTTCGGCGCGGCCCACGCCGCCACCTCGATCAGCGCAGCGCTGGGGTTCGCCGCCGCGCGCGACGCCGAGGGCCGGGACAATAAGGTGGTCGCTGTGATCGGCGACGGCTCGATGAGCGCGGGCATGGCCTATGAGGCCATGAACAATGCGGGGGCCACCAAGCAGCTCACCGTCATCCTCAACGACAACGACATGTCCATCGCCCCGCCGGTGGGCGGGATGAGCGCCTATTTCGCGCGGCTGGTCTCGGGCGGCGGCTACCAGAGCCTGCGCAACCTGGGCAAGTCGGTGGCCAAGGCCTTCCCGCGGCCGATGCGCGAGGCGGCCCGCAAGGCGGAAGAATTTGCCCGGGGCATGGTCACCGGCGGCACCTTCTTCGAGGAGCTGGGCTTCTACTACGTGGGCCCCATCGACGGGCACGACATGGACGCCCTGGTCCACGTGCTGCAGAACGCCCGCAAGATCGACGACAAGCCGGTCCTGGTCCACGTGGTGACCCAGAAGGGCAAGGGCTACGGCCCGGCCGAGAGCGCCGCCGACAAGTACCACGGCGTGGTCAAGTTCGACGTGATCACGGGCAAGCAGGCCAAGCCCGCCCAGGCCGGCCCGCCCGGCTACACCAAGGTGTTCGCCCAGGAGCTGATCAAGCACGCCGAGCGCGACCCCAAGATCGTGGCGATCACCGCCGCCATGCCGTCGGGCACCGGCCTGGACCTGTTCGGCGCCAAGTTCCCGGACCGCACCTTCGACGTCGGCATCGCCGAGCAGCACGCCGTGACCTTCGCCGCAGGCCTCGCCGCCGACGGGATGAAGCCGTTCTGCACGATCTATTCGACGTTCCTGCAGCGCGGCTACGACCAGGTGGTCCACGACGTGGCGATCCAGAGCCTGCCGGTGCGGTTCGCCATCGACCGGGCCGGCCTCGTCGGCGCGGACGGGGCCACCCACGCAGGCTCCTTCGACATCGGCTATCTGGGCGCGCTGCCCGGCATGGTCATCATGGGCCCCTCGGACGAGGCCGAGCTGGCCCATGCCGTCGCCACGGCCGCCGTGATCGACGACCGTCCCTCCGCCTTCCGCTATCCGCGTGGCGAGGGCACGGGGGTTCAGATCCCGCTGCTGGCCGCGCCGTTCGAGATCGGCAAGGGCCGGATCGTGCGCGAGGGGACGGCGGTGGCCATCCTGTCGTTCGGGACCCGCCTCGGCGAGGCGCTGAAGGCGGCCGACCAGCTCGCCGCCCGGGGCCTCTCGGCCACCGTCGCTGACGCCCGCTTCGCCAAGCCGCTGGACATGGACCTCTTGCTGCGGCTGGCTCGCGAGCACGAGGCGCTGATCACGGTGGAAGAGGGCGCGGTCGGCGGCTTCGGCGCCTTCGTCCTGCACGCCCTGGCCGAGCACGGCGCCCTGGACCGGGGCCTGAAGGTCCGCACCCTGACCCTGCCCGACATCTTCCAGGACCACGACAAGCCCGACGTCATGTACGCCCAGGCCGGCCTGGACGCCGACGGCATCGTCCGCGCGGCCCTGGGGGCCCTGGGCGTGGACAACGCCTCGGCCAAGGGGCGGCGGGCGTAGGGATCGGGCTTGGTCCGAGGGGCGCCGGGATGGGCGGCTCGCCGGGAAGCGGATGTGCTCGAGCTCAGCAACGGGTGGATCGCAGTCATTCGCCACCCTTCGCCGTCATCCCGGGCGTAGCGCTCACCAGAGCGCGGAGACCCGGGACCCAGCAGACAGGACCTCGAAGCTGCGCCACGGCGGATGACGCAGGCAGCGTCACGGCCTAGCTTTCGTCGATGGTCGGGCAGGACGCCTTCATCGCCGTCTACATCCTGGCGAGCCGCCGGAACGGAACGCTCTACACCGGTGTGACCGCCGCTTGCGGCGCGTATCCGTCAGCACAAGCTCGGGACCTTCGAAGGCTTCACCAAGACCTACGGCTGCAAGACTCTCGTCTGGTACGAGGTTCA
>Ga0155080_117_pt1 | contig 9406 bp, 10 predicted proteins | sample RifCSPhighO2_01_FD_106048 | JGI IMG/M metagenome (GOLD analysis project Ga0155080, IMG submission 106048) | Phenylobacterium sp. RIFCSPHIGHO2_01_FULL_69_31 | reverse complement strand
CCGCCTGGCGCGGCTACGCCAGGCGGGCGTCCCGGAAGACGTCGCCACTGTAGCAGCCAGCCAACAAACAAGGGGGCGAGCCGGAAACTCGGCGGATCGGTCGGCGGTTGATGGCGCAGTGCGTGGGGCTCGCCCCCTCCACCACGCGCTCTACGGCCGGCTACGCCAGCCTCGGCCCGTGGTCCCCCTCCCCCGCGTTGCGGGGGAGGTAAAAAGGTTGGGCGGTTTGTCTTCACCTCCCCTGCGAAGCGGGGGAGGTAAAAGTCCCCTCAGGGCTGGCGGGCGCGCTGCAGCGCTTCGATGTTGCGCAGGAGCTCGTCCATGACGCCGTCGAGGTCGTGGTAGATGCGTGAGGCCGGGATGCGGAGGGTGTGCACGCCTTGGCCGGCGAGCCAGCGGTCTCGGGCGGTGTCCTTGAGCTGTGCCGCTTCGTCCCAGTGCGTGGCGCCGTCGACCTCGATGGCGAGGCGCAGGGCGGGGCAATAGAAGTCTAGGATGATCGATCCGAAGGGGTGCTACCGGCGGAAGACGGGGCGGTCTTCGCCGCGTCCGCGCAGGCGGGTCCAGAGGATGACCTCGGGGTCGGTCATGACCTTGCGCATGGCGCGGGCGCGGGTGGCAATGACGGTTCGTCGCAAGGCTGTTCTGGCGGCTTGCCCCCTCCACCCCGCGCTCTTCGGCGCGCGGTCCCCCTCCCCCGCTTCGCAGGGGAGGTAAAGAACGTATAGGGAACATTTGGGGGTGGAGCAAGGCGCGGTTACGCTCCCACGCGGGCGGCGGCGGAGGCGGAGCCGAGCCAGGTGTGGATGTTGCGGTCCCAGCACCAGCCGAGGCGGGGGGTGCCCTTGCTGAACCAGATGGAGGGGACGCGCTGGTCGCCGGGCTTCCGGGAGCCGGGCGTCTGGATGGCGTTGTAGCGGGCCTTGTCGGTGAGGAGCTGCGGGACCTGGACCGCCAGGGCGACGCCTTCGTCGAGGGTGAGGGGCGTGCGGCCGCGGGCGTGGATGGCGGCCAGGGCGTTCTCGGGGCTGACGTTCAGGAACTGGCGGCCGGTGTCCACGTCGATGAGGAGGTAGGCCTCGCCCGGCGGGAGCTGGACGTCGGCGATGGGGGCGAAGTCGTCGGGCTGGAGGGGGTACATGTCGACGAGGCCGGCGGCGGACCGGGCCTCGACCTGGGCCATGGCGTCGGCGGGGCGGATGCGGCCGGGGGCGAAGGCGATGCAGAGGGGGATGTTTCCGGCGGTTTCCGCGGGCGGCGCCAGGGCCAGCGCCTGGAGCCGGGCGCGCAGCGGCGCCAGCCGGGCGAGGAGGCCGTCGCGGTCGGTCCCCAGGAGCCCGGGATAGCCGTGGGCGAGGAGCACGTCGGTCTGGCGGTCGAACTCATCGAGCATGGGTGGGCGGCTCCTGCGGGCGGTCGGGAGGGGAATCTGGGGGCGCGGGGGCTGCGTTTCACGTTGCCATGTTGTTCCGGTCGGGCTTATGAGGCGGCATGCGGATCGCAATCGCCTCGGACCATGCGGCCTTTGGGATGAAGGGGGAGCTTGCGGCCTGGCTGCGGGCGCAGGGGCACGAGGTGGACGACCTGGGGCCGCAGGATGGCGGGACGTCGGTGGACTATCCCGACTATGGCTATCGGCTGGCCGCGCACGTGGCGGCGGGGCGGGCCGATTTCGGCGTGGCGGCGTGCGGCAGCGGGATCGGGATCTCGATCGCGGTCAACCGCAACCCGGCGGTGCGCTGCGCCCTGGTGTCGGAGCCGCTGTCGGCGCAGCTGGCCCGCGAGCACAACGACGCCAACGTCATCGCCCTGGGCGCGCGCCTGATCGGGGTGGAGATGGCCAAGGCCTGTGTGGCGGCGTTCCTGGCGACGCCGTTCGGGGGCGAGCGGCATGTGCGGCGGGTGGAGAAGCTGTCGGCGCCGCCGGCGGGGTGAGCTGCGGCCGACGTTTCGGGCGGGTCCTGGCTGAACGTCGAGCGGCGGGGGAGAGGCCTTCGTCGCCCCTCTCCCTGTCCTCTCCCCTCTCGCTTCGCGTGGGGGAGAGGAGGCGTTCGCTTTTTGTTCTTGCATTTGCGCGCGAATTGGGGTAGGGTTCAGTCAGCGTTGATTGCTGCGGCCTCGGGCCCGGCGGGGCGCTGACATTCCGACATCTTTCTTTCCGACATCGCGAGAGACGAACCATGACCGAGGACCTGCGTCCTGAGGGCGCCTTCGCGCGCCTGGTGGGACGGGTGAAGCCGGGCCGCAAGCCTGGCGTGAAGTACACGCTGAAGCTGGCCGTGCGGATCTGCGAGCGGGTGGCGGCGGGGGAGCTCTTGTACGACGTCTGCCGCGGGCGGCGGATGCCGACGCCGCAGACGGTGGGGCGGTGGGCGCGGGACAAGGCCGACTTTGGCGCGGCGCTGCTGGAGGCGCGGCGGGCCAGCGGGAGGGGGCCTGGGGCGGATGGGCGGTATGGCGGCGGGGTGTTCAGCTATTCCGACGAGGTGGCGGACGAGATCTTCGAGCGGATGTGCGAGGGGCAGAGCCTGACCGCCATCTCGCGGGATCCGACCATGCCGAGCCTCTCGACCATCTTTCACTGGCGGCGGTCGTTCGGAGCGTTCGAGGAGACGGTGCAGCGGGGCATGCGCATCCGGGCCGAGCGGATCTGCGACGACAGCTGGGAGGAGGCGTGCGGGGCGACGGCGGAGACGGCGTTCCTGACCCAGGTGAAGCTGGGGCACATGCGCTGGATGGCCGGGGTGATGGCGCCGCGGGTGTTCCGGCCGAAGCTGGTGGAGCCGGAGGCGCCGCGGAAGGTGCAGACCATTCTGTTCCGCCACTTCGGGGTCGAGGTGGACAAGGAGACCGGCCAGAAGAAGGTGGTGGCCTGGTGTCCCAACCCCCTGACCGGCCAGGTGGAGCGGGAGGATGCGCCCGGATGGCGGCCGCCGCCGGGGATGGCCGGGCTGCCGGCGTAGGGGGCGTGAGGCGGCCTGCGGGGCCCGGTCCATGCTGTTCGTCGCGCAGGTCCTTCGGCTGACCGCATCGCAGGCCACCTGGGACGGTGGGGGCGCTAACCGGGCCGCCCAATCGAAAACCACCAGGACCGGACATGAAATCCACATCGTTTGCCACCGGCGCCCTCGCAGCCTGCCTCCTGGGCGTGGCGAGTGCGTTCGCCGTCGCCGTGACGCCCGCCGCGGCGGTCGTGATCACCAGCCTGCCCGACGGGGTGAAGCAGGAGTTCAGCCTGCATCCGCGCAGCGTGCGCGATCCGATCGAGTTCGGCGACGGGGTGACCTATCAGGCCACGACGCTGACAGGGGCGCAGACCACCAGCTATTTCGGCTACACCAACAGCTTCACTTTCCCCGACGGGACGAACTGGGGCGGGGGCGAGCCGTTCGCCGCGGTGGGCCTGCAGTCGGCCATCATGAGCTTCACCTTCGACGACCCGGTCTCGGCGCTGCTGGCGAACTTCATCTGGTCGCGGACGCAGGACACGATGTTCAAGCTCCGCGCCTACAACGCGAACGGCGCGCTGCTGGAGAGCCTGACCTTCGCCACCAACGACCCGGCCTATCCCAAGGGCTATTACGGCTTCCAGCGGGAGACCAACGACATCGCCCGGTTCGAGGTCGAGGGCTATTACTTCGGCGTGCGGGACCTCTCGACCTTCGTCGACCCGACGGCGGCGGTTCCCGAGCCGGCCACCTGGGCGATGATGATCATGGGCTTCGGCGCCGCCGGCGCAGCGATGCGGCGCCGGCGGGCGATGCTGACGGCCTGAAGGCCCGGCGCCTGGTCCGGAGGCTAGCGCCCGGACCAGGCGGCCAGGTGGCGGGCGAGGACGTCGAGGGGCAGGTTGCCCTGCAGCAGGGCCGCGTCGTGGAAGGCGCGGAGGTCGAAGGCCGGGCCCAGCCGGGCCTTGGCCTCGGCGCGGGCCTGGCTGAAGGTGCGCCAGCCCAGCATGTAGCTGCTGGCCTGCCCCGGCTGGACGCAGTAGCGCTGGACCTCGCGGACGGCCTCGCTCTGGCTGTTGCCCAGGGTGGCGGTCATGTAGGCGATGGCCTGGTCGCGGGTCCACCGCTGGGCGTGGATGCCGGAGTCCAGGACGAGGCGGGCGGCCCGGAAGCTCATCGAGGCCACGTAGCCCAGGCGGGCGAGCGGGTTGTCGTCGAAGGCGCCCATCTCGTCGGCGAGCTGTTCGGCGTAAAGCGCCCAGCCCTCGGAGAAGCCCGAGAAGATCGGCATGCGGCGCAGCATCGGCAGGCCCTGGGCCTCGTTGCCGAGCGCATTCTGGAGGTGGTGGCCGGGGATGCCCTCGTGGAAGACCAGGGTGGGCAGGTCGAACCTCGGCCACTCGGCGATCGTGCGCAGGTTGATGGAGAACAGGCCGGGGCGCGCGCCGTCGAGGCTGGGCGGCTGGTAGGTCGCGCCCGAGGCGCCGGCCTCGATGGCCAGCGGCATGCGCTGGATGGCGAGCCCGGCCTTGGGCAGGGTGCGGAAGGCGGCGGGCAGGCGGGCCTGCATGGCGTCCACCATGCGCTGCAGGTCGGCGAGCAGGGCCTCGCGGCCGGCGGGGGTGTCCGGATAGAGCTGCTGCGGGTCGCGGCGCAGGGCGGCGATGCGCTCGGCGACCGTGCCCTGGGTGAGGCCGCGGGCGCGCAGGATGGTCTCGGCCTGGGCGGCGAGCTCGGCGACGCGGGCCTGGCCGAAGCGGTGGATCTCCTCGCCCGGCAGGTCGGTGGTGGTGGCCGCGCGGACCGCGAACCGGTAGTAGGCCCCGCCCTGCGGCAGCCGCCAGACGCCGGCGTCGGACGGGGCCGAGGCGAGCGCCGACTGCAGCAGGTCGGACTGGCGGGCGAGGGCCGGATAGACCTCGGCCTCGACGATGCGCGTGGCGCGCGCCTGCCAGTCGCCGGCAAGGCCCTTCGCCCTGGCCCGGGCGGCGAGCGACGCGACGAGGCCGTTCTCGCCTGGGACGGGGCGGGTGAGCTCGGCGAACTGGACCAGGGTGGTGCGCAGCACGAAGTCTGGCGGGACGGCGCCCTGGGCGAAGTCGGCGCGGGCGCGGGCGGTTTCCTGGTCGAGGAGCACGGCGAAGGCCGAGAGGCGCGAGAGGTAGGCCTCGGCGTCGGCGGCCGTCTCCACCGGATGCTGGTCGGCCAGGAAGGCCGGGATGCTGCGGTAGGCGCCCGAGAGCTGGGAGACGATGTAGGGCACGGCCACGCCCGGGTTCGGGTCGCCGTAGGGGAAGTCGAAGCTCTGGAGCGTGGTCGCCGCGAGATAGGCGCCGGTCTGGTGGTTGATCCAGTCGGACGGCGAGAGGCTGGCGGGATCGTAGCGGGCGAGGCCCGTCTTCAGGTCCTGGAACAGGCGGCGCTGGACGGCGAGGCCTGCCGGAGAGCGGTCGTCGAGCCGGCCGCGCGCGGCGGCATTGGCGCCCACGTCGAGGCCGGTGATCGTCATCAGCTGCGGCGAGGTGCGCAGCGCCCCTTGCATCACCTCGTCCAAGAGGGCGGTGACCCCGCCGTCCTGAGCCCAGGCGGTCCGGGACGAGGCGCCGGCGGCGAGGCCGGCGGCTGTGAAGGCGAGCAGGGAACGGCGGTCGAGCATGTGGGGGAATCGCAACTGTCGGTGAGGGCGCCATCAAAGCGAGGGCGGCCGGCTGGGGCCAGCCGCAATCTGGTCATCCTTGGCGGCTTGGGTCAGGGAATGCGGATGCAGGTTCGGACGATTCTGGTGGCCCTGGCCGCCCTGTGGGCGGCGATGGCCGGCGGCGTGGCGCAGGCGCAGTACGCGCCAGAGGCAGTGCGGGTGATGGAGCGGGCGCGGGCCGCCACGGGCGGCGCGGCCTGGGCCCGGGTGGCCGGGGTGCACGAGGTGGGGACCGAGGAAGGCTTCCGCCACGAGCGCTGGGCCGACCCCTTGCGCTTCGGCCTGCGGACCGACGTGGCCGGGCCGGCGGGGCGGGTGGTGCGCGGCTACAACGGCGCCGGCGCCTGGAGCCTGCACCCGGCGGGGGCGAACGTTTCGGGCGAGCCGGCGCCGGACCTGCGCGCGGCGCGGACCGACGCCTATGTGGCGGGCTATGGCTATTACTTCCGCAGCCGGTTCGACGCGCGGGCGTCTTACGTTGGCCAGCGCCGGGCGGACGGGCGCGCCTTCGAGGTGGTCAAGGTGCATCCCAACGGCGGGGCGGCGCGGGAACTGTGGTTCGACCGCAAGACGGGCCTCCTGGGCCGGATCGTCGAGGCGGAGGGGGCGAAGCCTCTGACCGTGGAGGTGAGCGACTATCGCAAGGTCGGTGCCCTGTCCGTGCCGTTCCGGTTCGTGACCATGGGCGGCGGACTGGCGAAGCCGCGGACCCGGGTGCTGGAGACGGTGCAGTTCGCGCCGGTGGACCGGGCGCTGTTCAGCCTGCCGGCGCGGCCGCGCTGAGAGAATACGTCAGATCTTCTCGCTGAGGCGGATGGCGGCGCGGCAGCCGGCGCCGATGACGGCCGAGAGCAGGGAATAGCCGGGAGCTTCCCGGGCGCCTTGGTCGACGGCGGAGTCGCGGTGGGCCAGCTCCTCGTCGCGGAATTTCGCGAGCTCGGCGGCGAGGTCGGGGTCGCGGTCGGCCAGTTCGGCGATCTGTTCGGCGTAGTGGCCTTCGATCACGGTCTCCACCGCCTCGGTGCAGGCGTGCGCGGCCTTCTCGCCCATCAGGGCGGTGCCGGCGCCGAGGGCGAAGCCGGCCAGGCGCCAGACCGGGGTGAACAGGGTCGGACGGACGCGGCGCTCGGTCAGCAGGCGGTCGAAGCGGGCGAGGTGCTCGGCCTCCTGGGACTCCATCTCGGCGAAGTGGCCGGCGAGGGCCCCCTTGCCGGGGGCGGCGCCCATGACGGCCCGCTGGCCGCGGTAGATCTGGACGGCGGCGAGTTCGCCGGCATGGTCGACCCGCAGCATCTCGGCGAGGCGGGCGGCCCCCGCGCCGCGGCCGGGGCGAGAGGGGATGGGCTTGCCGGTCATCGCTTGGCCCGCTCGCGCACGGCGGCCAGAGCGCTGAGGCCGGCGAGGATGAGGGAGATCACCGCGTTCCAGCCCGCCATGGAGAGGCCGGCGAACACCCAGGGGGCCTCGTCGCAGGCCGGCGGCTTGACCTTGGCGCCCTCGAGGAAGGCGGAGAGATCGGCGCCGTTGACGGCCGCGCCGCCCGAGGCGCAGGCCTGAGGCCCCGGCCAGAACTTCCACTCCGCGCCGGCGTGATAGACGGCGACGCCGCAGCCCAGGAGGAACAGCAGGCCCAGCACCCAGCAGGTGGCCTCCCGCCAGCGCGGACCGCCGGGCAGGCGCACCGCCACCATGAAGGCGAGGCCCAGGCCCAGGATGGTCCAGTAGACCTCCCGCTGGCGCAGGCACAGGGTGCAGGGGGCGTAGCCGCCGAAGGTCTCGAAGGCGTGGGCCGTGGCCAGCATGCCGGCGGCGACCAGCACGGCCACCAGGCGCCAGCGGTCGAGGAAGGGTCGAAGCGCGTTCGTCATCGGTCCGCCCTTATGGACCAAAGTTGCGGCTCAGAAAAAGAACTTGAGCGCGACGATGCCGCCGACCAGCAGGATCAGCAGGAGCACCGAGTAGAGGTTCAGCCGCCGCTCGAACTCCTTCAGCATGGCGGGGCCGAAGTATTTCAGGATCGCGGCCACGGCGAAGAAGCGGAAGCCGCGGGTAAGGATCGACGCCCAGACGAAGGTGAAGAGGTCGAAGCGGGCGAGGCCGGCGGTGATGGTCACGAGCTTGTAGGGGATGGGCGTGGCGCCCTTGATGAGGATCACCATCAGGCCCCACTGGTCGAACCACTTCTGGAACTCGGCCTGGCCCTCGGGGTGGCCGAACAGGCGCAGGATCATCTGGCCCAGGGGCTCCAGCCACACACCGATGGCGTAGCCCAGGAGGCCGCCCGCCACCGAGGCGAGGGTGCAGATGCCGGCGTAGACGAACGCCTTGTCCCGGCGCGCCAGAACCATGGGGGCCAGCATCACGTCGGGCGGGATCGGGAAGAACGAGCTCTCGGCGAAGGAGATGGCGGCCAGGGACGCCGGCGCGTGACGCGAGCCCGCGAGCCGCATCACCCATTCGTACATCTTTCGGAACATTCGCGATCCCGGCGGCAAGTTGGACGTTCCCGCTAGCAGGCGTCGCGCGGCTTGTCTTCGCGCTTCCGCAAACTGGTTTCAGATGATACCAGTTGCCGCCGAGACAGGAGGCTCCAGATGAACATCCAGACGTCCCCCAAGCCCGGCCAGGCCGAGGCCCGCGACCTCTTCGACAACCCGCTGGGCACCGACGGCTTCGAGTTCGTGGAGTTCACCTCTCCGGAGCCGGAACGGCTGAAGGACCTGTTCGAGAAGATGGGCTTCACGGCGGTCTCGAAGCACCGCTCGAAGAATGTGCTGCGGTTCCGGCAGGGCGACATCAACTTCATCCTGAACATGGAGCCCCAAGGCCAGGCGGCCGACTTCCGCCAGGCGCACGGGCCGTCGGCCAACGCCATGGCCTTCCGCGTGCGGGACGCGGCCAAGGCCTTCAAGCTGGCGGTGGAGCGGGGCGCGAAGCCCGTGCAGGGGCCGGTGGGGCCGATGGAGCTGAACATCCCGGCCATCGAGGGGATCGGCGGCTCGAATCTCTACCTGGTGGACCGCTATGGCGCGCAAGAGATCTACGACGTCGACTTCCTGCCCATCGAGGGCGCGGCCGAGGCGATGGCGCAGAACGCGGTGGGCCTGACCTACCTCGACCACCTGACCCACAACGTGCACCGCGGCCAGATGGCCAAGTGGGCCGACTTCTACGAGCGCATCTTCAACTTCCGGGAGATCCGCTACTTCGACATCGAGGGCAAGCAGACGGCGCTGGTGTCGAAGGCCATGACCAGCCCCTGCGGCAAGATCCGCATCCCGCTGAACGAGAGCCAGGACGAACACTCGCAGATCGAGGAGTTCCTGAAAGACTACAAGGGCGAGGGCATCCAGCACGTGGCCCTGGGGACCGACGACATCTTCCACTCGGTGGAGGCGATGCGGGACCGGGGCGTGCGCTTCCAGGACACCATCGACACCTATTTCGAAGGCATCGACGCGCGCATCCCGGGCCATGGCGAGGACGTGCAGCGGCTCCAGGCCAACAAGATCCTGATCGACGGGGCGCCCACCGAGGGCCAGGGCCTGCTGCTGCAGATCTTCACCGAGAACATGATCGGGCCGATCTTCTTCGAGCTGATCCAGCGCAAGGGCAACGAGGGCTTCGGCGAGGGCAACTTCAAGGCCCTGTTCGAGTCGATCGAGCTGGACCAGATCAAGCGCGGCGTGTTGCCCGCGAAGGATTGAAGCGATGGGCGCGACAGTTCCTCCCCTCAAGGGGGAGGTGGCGCGGAGCGCCG
>Ga0155080_126_pt2 | contig 10191 bp, 13 predicted proteins | sample RifCSPhighO2_01_FD_106048 | JGI IMG/M metagenome (GOLD analysis project Ga0155080, IMG submission 106048) | Phenylobacterium sp. RIFCSPHIGHO2_01_FULL_69_31 | reverse complement strand
ATCCAGGCGTCGGCGGCCGGCGGATTGCGTGCTTCCCACTCCGCCTGTTCGCGCATCTCGGTTTCGTAGGCGCTCATTGCCTCGTCTTCGACGATCGCCGGCACGTCGCCGCGATCCCAGAGCGGCATCAGCACCGGGTAGTAGCGATGATATCCGGCGTCCCCGGCGTCCAGGCTGGTCAGGAACGCGCGCCACTCGTTGAGCTGTTGGGCTTCCGAGAGCTGGGTCCAGGTGGTGAAGAGGTCGATCGAGGCCATGGGAGGATCTCCGTCCTTGAGCCGCTCACCGCGAGCGGCGACGGCCTCTTCGGGACAGGCCTGGGCGCCCGGCAGTCACCGGAGCCCGCGGCGAAAGCTGGGGGCGGAGGGGAACGGCGCAGCCGTTGACTTACGGGCTGGCCTGGCACGATGGGACGACGACGCGCAGCGCCCGCGCCCCGCCAGGGGCGCTCCGTCCGGCGCCTGCCCGAAGGGCGCGCCGGGAGCAGCGGTCAGGCTGGTCGCGACGGCCCCCGAAAGCGGTTGAGCGTTCGAGCTTCGGGCGACCGCCAGGATGTCTCAGGTTATGCGCGACGGCCCGCCGGGAGCCGATCGGCGCAAAGGCGCTGCAGTTCATGGCAGAAGAGGCGTCCGGCTGGCCCCGGAGGCGCGTCCATGCGCCAGCCGAGCCACGCCGTCGCGAAGGTGACGCCGTCCGGACCGAACTCCTCCACCGGCAGGCGAACCAGCCGTCCGGCGGCGAGGTCGTCCGCCACGAGCCACAGGGGCAGGCTGCCCCAGCCGACACCTGCCACAAGGAGCGCCCGCTTGCTCTCATTGTCGCTGGCCCGCCACACGCCGGGCGACAGCACGCCGAAGTCCTGGCCCTCGGTGAGCTGGGACGGGTCGGGCACCACGATCTGGATGTGGTCGGCGAGGGCGATCCGCGTCAGCGGCTGGCCGCGCCGGGCGAGCTTAGCGAGCGGGTGATCGGGCGCAGTGACCGCGGCGCGCGGGATGTCGGCCAGGAACGACAGCTCAATCGTCGGGTCCGGGATGTCCGCGCCGGTCACGGCTAGCGCACACTGCCGGCTACGCAACGCCGCAATCGCCGATCCGAGCGGCAGGGTCCAGGTCTGAACGCCCACTGTGGGATAAGCCTCACGCACCGCCCTGAGGGCGGCCGCCGCCAGCGGCAATGGGAACTGCGGGTCGAGCGCAAGCGTGAGCCCAAGCTCCAGGCTTTGGCCGAGCCCGCGGGCCCGTGCGCGCAGCACGTCGGCCTTCAGGAGGAGGGCGCGCGCGTCGCCCAGCAGGGTCTGGCCCTCGGGGGTGAGCACCGGACGGCGGCCCGACCGGTCGAACAGGCGCACGCCCAGGTGCGCTTCGAGTGACGCCACGGCATGGCTCACTGCCGACTGCACCCTGCGCAGCCGTTGGGCGGCGGCGCGGAAGCTGCCAGCCTCGGCCACAGCCACGAAGACGCGCATCTGGTCGAGGGTGAGGGGGTCGATCACCGATCTATTCCATCGATCATATCCAGCAAGATTTCAGCGATTGCGCCGATCGCGTCGAGCCTCATCTCCAAGGCGAACCCATGGAGGCTTTCCGATGCAGCAGATCTATCCTGACCTCTGGCAGACCCGCCCCGAGCAGCCGCTGCCAAGCGTGCCCGATCTTGTGACCCGCGCGTATGTGATCACCCGGCCCGATGGAAACCTACTGATCTACTCGACCGGCCTTCCAGACGAGCACCAGGCGATCCGCGATCTAGGCGGGATCCGGCGCCAGTACCTCAGCCACGTGGACGAGGCGGGCCCGGCGCTCAAGACCCTGCGAGAGGCGTTCGGCGCCGAACTGTGGGGCCATGCCGTCGAGGCCGAGGCCGTGGCCCGCAGAGCGGGCGTCGCGCCGGACCGGACGTTCGCCGGTCCAGAGACGCACGGCGACCTGGACGTGTTGCCTCTGCCCGGCCACACGCCCGGCAGCACGGCCTATCTGTACCGCTCCCCTCACGGGCGGACCTACCTCTTCACCGGGGACACCATCGGCCGCGACGACCACGGCGCCTGGACCGCCGGCTATCTGCCATTCAGCGACAGGGTGCAGTTGGTGACGACCCTCAGGCGGCTGGGAGAACTTGCACCGGACGTCGTGCTCTCCAGCGCCTTTGGCCGCAACTTCCCCCACACGGAGATCTCGGCGCCGGGGCAGTGGCGGGCCGCCGTGGACGAGGCCCTGGCCCCGCTTCTGAAGGCGGCCTGAGCGGCTGGATGTCCAGCGGCCGCAAGGCCGCGTCAGTCCAGCGGGTGGATGCGCAGCCGCCGACGGCTGATCCAGCCCACCAGCGGCCGGTCGGAGGCGTAGTCGTAGGCCTCCACCTTGGCCCAGGCGTCCTTGGCCTCCAGCACCCGCAGCGGCTGGTCCGGATAGATCGCCCGGATCGCCAGCGCCTTGGCGTCCGGCGCCGTGCGCAGCCAGGCCTTGTCATGGACGAAGCGCATGTCGCGCTGATCCCGCACCGGCGGCTGCGCCGCCTTCAGCTCATCCAGCTTGGCGATGACCGCGGCCGTGTCCGGCCCGCGCCGCCCGGCCTCATCGCCCTGGTAGGCCATCCAGGCGATCCCGACCGAGATCACGCTCATCAGCGTGCCGACCACGGTCATGACGCCCATGAAGGTGATCGGCCTGTTCTCGCGCCGCAGGACCTCCGCCACCAGCTCCGCCAGGCGCGCCAGGGCGGCCTCCAGCCGGTCGAGCCGGGCCGCCTCGTCGGCCTCGTCCAGGGCGGTCACGCCGGACATCACCGCCGCGAAGACCGGCGCGTCCGGGTCCAGGTCCTCGCCGTAGTGGGCGAGCACTGCGGCGGAGGCGCCACGGGCGGCGACGCCGTCGAGCCCGGCGACGACCGTCGCCTGGAAGCCGGGCCGCTGCATGGCCTCCAGGACGCGGCTGGCGAGGTTCGCCTCGGCCGCGTGCAAGGCGCCGATCGACGCCAGCGCCGCGCCGGGCAGCCGAAAATCGAACTGGGTGCGCAGCAGCCTGGCGACCGAGGTCGCCTCGCCGAACAGCTGGTCGTAGACGCCCAGCTTCGGCTGGAACCCTGGCTGGGCGAGGTGCGGGTAGACCTGGCCGATCCCGAGGACCTGAGTGGCCCGCCGCACGCTCGCCTGCATCTCGGCGATCGCCGAGCCGGCGCCGAGGAGGTCCTCCAGCGGCGAGCGGAAGGTCGGCAGCCGCGCAGCCTGCTCGGCGGCCCGCAGCATCGCCGAGGCGGTTCCGCCATAGAGCGCCCTTTCGGCCGCCAGCAGGCTGGACGCCGGCTTGAACATCGCCTCAAGCTTGCGATCCCGCTCCATCATCTCCTGCATGGGGCCGAGCACCTTGTAGGTCTCCCCCAGCCGCAGGACGCTGGCGGTGCGCCGCTCCATCTCCTGCCTCATCCGCCGGGCCGGGGCGAGCGCCGCCTCGGTGTTGGCGAAGAGGATGCGGCGCAGCCGCTCGGTCTGGCGCTCGTCCGGCTGCAGGTCGGCGGCCTCGCCGGCCTCGGCCGAGAGCGGCCCCATGACCGGATCGCGCGCATCCAGGAAGCCGCCCGCCGCAGCCTCCAGCGCCTCACCCGTGAGCCCGGCCACCGCGGACGCGTCCAGCGGCGCGCCGTCGGGCCGCCGCGCCTGCTCGGCCAGGAGGTCGCGCATCAGGGCGCGGCCGTCCGGCCAGCGGCTGCGCTCCATCCCCGTGCCGAGCCAGATGTAGAAGCGGCTCTTGCGCGCCTCGATCACGACGTCGCCCAGGCCCTCGACGGCGAAGACGACGGGATTGCTGAAGGCGGAGAGGTCGATGGGCTCAGTCACCCGAGCACTTTAATCCAACGGCCGGAGATTCGCGCCGCGACGACGGGCGGCGCCTCATGCGCCGACGTCGCTCTGCGCGCGGCAGCCAGGGTGAGGGCGCCTGCGCCGCGGCTGGCCGCAACCGGTCTTGCGGACGTCCGAAGCCAGATTAGGCTTCGCACCCGAGCACATTTGGAGCGCCCCGATTGGCCGGACCCATCGATCTCGCACCGCTTCTCGGCCGCTGGCGCACCAAGATGCGTTTCCCGAAAGAGACCTTGGACGGCGAGGCCTCCTTTGAGTGGCTCGATGAAGGGGGGCTCATGGTCATGCGCTCCCGCACGCTTGAGGCAGCTCTCCCGCCAACAGCCGTCGCGGTCATCGGCTTCGACGACAGCTCGGAGCGCTGGTCGATGGTCTACCACGACGACCGGGGCGTCTCGCGCATCTACGCCATGACCTTCGACGGGACGACCTGGACGCTGCAGAGCAAGCCTAAGGACTTCCACCAACGCTTTCGGGCCACCGTTGCGCCAGCCTCGATCGAGGGGGTGTGGGAGAAGTCCGACGACGGCCAGACCTGGGGGGAGGACTTCAGCCTCACCTACCTGCGGGCGGCTTGAGACCGCCCCCAGCGCTGTGCATTCGCGCGCCGGCGGCCGGCGGCTCAGGCGCCGCCCAGGTCGCTCTGCGCGCCCAGGCTGACGTTGGCGACGGCCACCACCATCTGGGCCAGGGCGAAGGGCTTGGCGAGCATGATGCTGCCGGGCACGCCGCGCGAAGGCCACTCGTGTCCGCTGGCGCCGCTGACATAGATGATCGGCAGGTCGCAGAAGAGCTCGCGCGCACGCCGCGCGACGTCCCACCCGCTGCTATCGCCCTTAAGGTCGATGTCGGTCACGAGCGCGACGAAGTCCGCCCCCGGCGTCTCGAGCAAGGCGATGGCCGCCGCGCCACTATCCACCGCCGTAACGCGGTAGCCGCCCTCCTCCAAGGCAGTCACGCCCAGATCGCACACGGCCGGGTCGTCCTCCACGTAGAGCACGAGAGGCGCCGGCTCGACAGGCATGACTTCCCCAGCAGGCTTAAGCTTGCGTCGGCTTCCCGACAGTCGGCTTGGAACGAACATGCCCGGCGGAGGTTCCCTCCCAACGGCGCGCTTCACTCCCGAGGCGCAGGCGAGCCGACATGGCCTTTGGAACACGCATCTCCGCCCGCATCACCCGAGGCGGGCTGTTGCTCGACCTCTTCCGGGAGGGCGACGGCGGCCTCATCCTCGTCCCGACCGTGCCGGACTGGGAGCTGAACGCCGCGAGGGCGCATCGCCGCGCCACCCGGCGCCCCCTGCTGCCGCAAACCGCCGCCGACGCTCAGCTCTGATGGACCGCTGACGCGGCCAGGTCGCGGCCCGCTCGACCCGTTGGGCCGCCTGATCGCGGAAAGCTGAACCGCGCGCCGCAGCCCTTGCGCGACGCCCTGGGGCGCCTACATGGCGGGATGCGGGACCGGGCCCCTCTGACGATCACCGTGATCGTGATGTCGGACCGCACAGGTGCGCCTGGGGTCCGTTGTGCTCGTTTCCGCCTGATGGCCGCCAGGTGCGCCTCCAAACGGAGGAGCACATGAAACACATCCAAGTCTGGCGTCTGCGCCAGAGCTACCGCGAGCTGCTGCGGATGATCCGGAGCATCAGTCGCAATCCCGCCGCCCGCGACCAGGCCCCCGACCACGCCAGCGACCTGCTGCGCCGCAAGGACGAGCTTCGACGCGCCATGATGTTCGCGGAGCTGGGTCTTCAGCCCGTTCCGGTGCGTCGCCGTCGCTAAGCGTTGAAGCCAGCGGCGCCGCGCGCCGCGCCTTGCGGGATCTCACATCATGGACATGCTCATGACGGCCGTGCTCGGCCAGCCGCTCTGGATGTGGCTGGCCTTCGCCGGCCTCGTCATACTTCTGCTCGTGCTCGATCTTGGCGTGCTGCACCGTGACCAGCACGAGATCGGGGTGCGCGAGAGCCTCCTGCTTTCCGGCGGCTACCTGGGCCTGGGCCTCGCCTTCGGGGCCTGGGTCTGGCACCAGCTCGGCCGCGAGCCCGGCATCGAGTACGTGACCGGCTTCCTGATCGAGAAGAGCCTGGCGCTCGACAACATCTTCGTCATCGCCACCATCTTCGCCGCCTTCGCCGTGCCGCGGGCCTACCAGCACCGGGTGCTGTTCTGGGGCATCCTGGGCGTCATCGTCCTGCGCGGCGTCATGATCGGCTTCGGCGCGGCCCTGGTGGCGAGCTTCGAGTGGGTGCTCTTCATCTTCGCCGCCCTGCTCATCGTCATGGGGGTGAAGATGTTCTTCGCCGACAAGGCGCCCAAGGACCCGCACGACAGCCCGGTCTACCGCTGGCTGACCCGCCACATCCGCGTCACGCCTGACCTGCATGGCTCCCGCTTCTTTGTGAAGCAGCCCGGCCGGACCGGCAAGCTGGTCTGGTTCGCAACCCCGCTGTTCATGGCCCTGGTCATGGTGGAGCTGGCCGACGTGGTGTTCGCGGTCGACTCCGTCCCCGCGATCTTCTCGATCACGACGGATCCCTACATCGTCTACACGTCCAACATCTTCGCCATCCTGGGTCTGCGGGCGCTCTATTTCGCCCTGGCCGCGGTCGTCGCCCGCTTCGCCTATTTGAAGCAGGCGCTGGCGGCCCTGCTGGTCTTCATCGGCGCCAAGGTGTTCTTCGCCGAGGCCATGGGCTGGGAGAAGTTCCCCGCACCGGTGTCCCTGGCGGTCACCGCCCTGCTGCTGGCCGGCGGCATCGGCTGGTCGCTGTGGAAGACCCGCCAGCCCGCCGCCGTGGCGGCCCAGTAGCTCCAGCGAGGCGCAGGTCCCGGCCTGCGCCTCGCCGCGCCCAAGGGCCGCCGTCCGCGTGAGGGATCGCAACCCGCATGGGCGGAGACCCGGAACGGGGCTCCGGGAGCCGGCCAGGCCGGCGAGTAGAGCCCGGCCCGCCGCGCCAGCGGCGGGACACGCCCAACCTCTCGCGGCCAAAGGGACGCGCAAGAAGTTGTCGAAGTTGCGAAAGTTGCATCCAAGCCGCAACAGGACCATATTGCAGCCGAGGAGTCCGCCCATGGCCCAGGCCCAGAAGTCCACCGACGGCGGCGCGATGCGCAAAGGCGCCACGCGCAACGCCGGCAGCGGCCAGTTCGTCTACGCCTACAAGGTCAAGGGCGGCGCCCGGGCGCTCGAAAAGATCACCCCGCCTAAGGACGCCACCCTGGTCATCATCCCGGAAGGCGCCGCCGACCAGAGCTACCTGGAGAGCTCGGGCCTGGTGGAACGCTATGGACAGGTGCGGGTCCAGGACGCCAGGGGCCGCATCCTCGAACGCGCCCAGCCGGGCCCGACTGCGGTCATCGACACCGAAGCCTTCGAGCCCAGCGCCAAGGCCCGCGCCCTGCTGCGCGGCGTCCGCACCGCCCAGGAGGACCTGAAGCGGGCCGGCGGCGCCTATGAACTGGGCGAGGTGCGCGCCCTCCTGAACGGCGTCTCCCGCCAGGCCGTGGAAAAGCGCGTCCGCGAAGGCTCGCTGCTGGCGGTGCCCGGCCCCAGCAACCGCCGCCGCTTCCCCACCGTCCAGTTCACCGACGACGGCGAGGTGGTGGACGGCCTGCGCGAGGTCCGCCAGGCTCTGCCGTTCCGCAATCCCTGGGCCTTGCTGAACTTCCTGGTGAACCCCGATGATCGCCTGGGCGGCCGCCGCCCGATCGACGCGCTCAAGGCCGGCGAGACCGCCGAGGTCGTCGAGGCCGCGCGCCGCATCGGCCAGCAGGGGGCGTGACGGCGCCGCGCCCGCCCGCGGACCTCGCCGGCCGCACGCCGCTCACGCTCACTCTGACGACAGGGACCGAGCTGCACAGGTTCTACCCCGCGGGCCTCGAGCCGATCTATTTCGACAACAGCCTCTCCGGCCGGCTCAACGCGCCGGACGGCCGCTACGGCGTGCTCTACGCCGCCGCCCGGCCGCAGGGCGCCTTCGCCGAGACCTTCCTGCGCACGCCCGGAAAAACCCTGCTGGCCCCGGAGCTCATCGCCGCCAAGGGCCAGGCGCTGCTGAGGACCCTGCGCCCGCTCACCTTGATCCAGCTGCACGGGCCGGGCCTCGCGCGCCTGGGCGCCACTGCCGAGGTGACGCACGGCGGCCTGCCCTATGATGCGCCCCAGGCCTGGTCGGCGGCCCTGCACGACCATCCCCTTCAGGCCGACGGCGTCGCCTATACGGCCCGGCACGACGACGCCGAGGTCTGCTACGCGATCTTCGACCGCGCCGCCACGGCGCTCACGCTTGAGGCCAAGACCGAAGACCTCGACAACGAGGAGGGCTTCTACCTTCTGGCCGAGCACTATGGCGTGGGCCTGGCCCCCGCCCGCTAGGCGTCCAGACGGGGCGCGAGGCTGGCGCGATGGCCCTCCGAGACTCGGCCGAGCAGCTCGGCCACCGCCGCCTCCAGCATCTCGCGCGCGTCGTCCTTCCCCATGCCGGCCCCGACGCTGGCCAGCGCCGCCGCCTTCATCAGCCCGAGGAACACCGCCTCCAGGGCGCCGCCAAGCGACAGAGAGTCCGGCGCCTCTTCCACCAGCGGCCGCATCACCGCCAGCACCCGCTCATAGGCCGCCTCGGCGAGGCCCTCGTAAGCCTCCCAATCGAGCCCGCCCTCGACCCGGCTCGGCCGCGCTGGAGCCGGCGCTGCGGCCACGGCCGTTTCGATCTCCTCCACCGCCGCGTCCACCAGGCCCGGGAGCTCGCCGGCCCGCCGGTCGAGCTCGGCCCAGGGGATCACCCGCACCCCCAGCCCCTCCTGCGCGACCAGTTCGGACTCGCAGCGGCCGGCGATGCGGGCCTGGACCGTCAGCCCTTCGCCCTCGCCCCATTGGGTGAGCAGGCGCACCCGCATCTTGCGCGGCGAGCGCTGGCGATGGTGCTGGGCCCGCGCCAGGGCCTCGGCGACGGCGGCGCCCACTTCGGTCTGGTTCGGCATCGGCGGTCCTCCCAAAGCCGAGGCTGCGGCGATTCCATGCCGGCGCCGATTCAGCGGCGGTCGCCCCCACCAGGCCGCCCGCTAATCCGAACCCTTCAGACTGTAGCGATGCTCGGGCGGGATTTCCGCCGCCGTGTTGGCCGCAACCTCGGCCTCGGAGAGATCCTCCGAGGCCGGAGCGGCGCGTTCGCTCTGTTTTAGCCAGTGGAAGGTCTCGGCCGAGACGATGTACACGGTCTCCCGCCCCTCCCGGGTGACGCGGACCGGCGCGCTCAGGGCGAGGTCATGAAAGGCTGCGAAGTTGTTTTCGACCTCGCCGGCCGAGGCGGTGACAGGCACCAGCGGTTCTCCCAGCGTCCTCATCCGACGGAACACACGACAAGGACAAGGCCCGCCCGGCGAACCGGGCGGGCCGCGCGCGCCCTCAGAAGGGGATCTCGTCGTCGAGGTCCGGCTCGGGGGCGGCCTCGCCCTGGGCGGCCTCGTCGCGGGGGCTCGCCAGCTTCTCCACCCGGTGGCCGGCGCCGGTGACGGCGATCTTGGTGGCCTGGCGCTTCTGGCCCTGAGCGTCTTCCCAGGCCTCGTTGCGGAGCATGCCTACCACCTGGATCAGGTCGCCCTTGTCGACGTACTCCTCCAGGAACTTGACCGTGCCCGGGGCGTAGGTGACCACCCGGTGCCAGGTGGTGCGCGACTTCTTCTCTCCGGACTGCCGGTCGCGCCAGCGTTCCTCGGTCGCGAGGCTGAAGTTGGCGACCTTGTCGCCGGAATTGAGGGTGCGGATCTCCGGTTGGGCGCCGATGCGGCCGGTGAGGACGACGAGGTTCATGGGGTGGCTCCTTGGGCTTGACCGGCCAGACCTGTCTGACCGGCTCGCGGACATCGCCGCGATCACGTCCCCTTCGGACCAGGGCCGTCAGGGCCGGGACGAAAGCCCGCGGGCGGTGGAAACCGGCCTGCACAAGCGCAGCGCGGAAGGCCGGAGGGTCCGCCGGCCCGCGCCTCGCCCCGCGAGGTCGGCTTTTGGACCGGGCCGGCCCGGGTCAGGGATCGTGATGGAGAGCGGCGTTCCTGCGCGCCGACCGGACCGGATCAGGCTCCCGCCAAAGGACCTCGCCCCGGCATCCTCGGCCCCACTGCCCCGCGCGGAGCGCCGGAGCCGAACTCGACCGCCAAGGCCACAACCCCCTCGCGCACCACAGACCTGGCAAGCCGGCCGCCGAGAGATCAGCGCGGCCAAACACCGAGGTCAGCGCCGCGCGCCGGAGAGGAAGGACCGCGAGGGCGACGAAGCCGGGCCGGCGCAGGGTTGGCCTCTCCGGCCGGAGGCCGGCAGACCCTGGCCGCAAGAGG
>Ga0155080_127_pt1 | contig 10726 bp, 11 predicted proteins | sample RifCSPhighO2_01_FD_106048 | JGI IMG/M metagenome (GOLD analysis project Ga0155080, IMG submission 106048) | Phenylobacterium sp. RIFCSPHIGHO2_01_FULL_69_31 | reverse complement strand
AGCGCCCTTAGGCGAGCGTCGACGGCGGTGCGGCTGGGTCCCGGGTCTGCGCGCTCTGGCGAGCGCTCCGCCCGGGATGACGAAGGTGGGGGTGCGTGCTCGATGTCCGCAGCCATCGTCGGCGGCCGGAGCGTTCTCGCTGGACAGCCCCCCCTCACGGATCGAACCTCAGCCCCGGCTGCGCCGCCAGCGCGGTCCAGACCTCCGCCGTCGACGGCATGGCCGCGTCGCCGACGATCTGCCAGACGCCGTCCGCGCCGCGCTTCAGGGTCACGAGGAAGCGGGCGTGGCGGACGTTTTCCGCGGCCCCGGGCCGGCGCATCGCCTGGCGCATGTAGCCGGCGTCGACCACGAGGTCCTCGCCGATCACCTGGCGCCGCTCGATGCGGTACGCGCTCTCCACCGTCACGCCGTCGCGCACGATCCGCTCGCGCTGCGGCGCCAGCACGCCGGCGAGGTCCGCGCCCAGCACCGCGGGCCCGGGCCGGGCGTCGATCAGCAGCGCCTGGGGATGGAAGCCGGCGGCCATGCCCGCCACGTCGTTGGCGACCCGGCTGGCGGCGAGCCGCGCATAGACGCCGTTGATCGCCTCGTCCTGCGGATGGGCGGCGGCCGGGGCCGCGAATGAGAGGGCGATGAGGGCCGCAGCCGCGGCCAGGGGTTTCGAGATCTGCATGCCCGCCGCCTAGGGCGCCTGGGCGGGCGCGCCAGCGGCGCTGCGACGGAGGGGTCGAACCGCGCGACGGAGGGGGTCAGCCCTTCGCCGCGGGCGGGGCGGCCTCAGCCTGGCGAGCGGGCGCGACCGGCTTGGCGGCCCCCGGCGCGGCGCGGGTCTTGAAGCGCCCCTTCATCTTCTCGACCCAACCGGCGAACGCTTCGTTATCGGCGGAGACGCGGCTGAAGTCGGCCACGCTCATCCGGCCCGACGGCACGCCGGACAGGGCGATGCGCAGGGCGTCGGGGTTGTTGGCCTTCTCGTAGAAGCTCTGGTAGCGCTGTTGCAGCCGGCCCAGCGCCGCCTCGTCGCCGGCCAGGCTGTAGGCCACGCCCGCGCGCAGCAGGCGGCCCTCCTCGTCGCTGGACAGCTGCGTCGGGTTCTTCCAGCGATCGCCCAGCGACTTCTCGAACAGCGGACCGGCGCTGGCCCAGTTCTTCTGCTTCCAGGTGATCTCGCTGCGCAGCTCCGTGCCGTCCTTCGAGGCGTCCGCCCCCAGGATCTCCAGGGCGCTGTCGTACCGGCCGAGCGCGGTCCAGGCGCGGGCCTCGATCAGCCGGCGCTCGGCGTTCAGCGCGGAGGGCAGCACGGTGGTGCGCGAGCTGTTGATCGCCTGCAGCGCCTGCTCGGGCTTGCGGTCCATGAGGTAGATGACGGCAAGGTCCGTGGAGACCTGGGCCCTGGGCACGCCGTCCAGGCGGTTCTCGGCCTGGTATTTCAGGAGCTCGGCGGCCTGGGGCAGCAGGTCCACGTCCACCAGCCGCCGGACGATCTTGCGCACCATCAGGTCGCCGTCGGCGCCGATGGGGGCCAGCTCGCGGAAGTCGAAGAACAGGGCCAGCGCCTGCAACGGCTCCAGCCCGTCGGCCAGGCCGTCCAGGAAGAGCCCGCGGAAGGCGGCGTTGAGGTCGGCCTGGAGCTGCTGGGCCTCCGGCAGGTCGGGCAGGCGCACGCCCGCCGACCGCAGCGCCTCCAGCGCCTCGCGATAGCGGCCCTGGGCGAGGTAGAGCTGGCCCAGCGCCCGGATGGTCTCCAGCTCGGTCGCATCGCCACGCCAGCGGTAGCGCAGGCCGTCGTAGACCCCGGCCGCCTGGAGGGGCGTGATCTGGGCGAGCTGCAGCCGAATCTGCGTGGCGCGCAGCACGGCCGGCGCGGCGATGGAATCGATCGGGGCGGTGGCGATGGCCTTGTAGATCTTCAGCGCCCGGTCCTGGGACCCCTGCAGTTCGATGATGCGGGCCTGGATCAGGCGGCTGCGGAGCTGTTCCTCCGACGAGACCTTCTCTTCCAGCGCCATGCGGATGCGGGTGTCGGCGGCCACCAAGTCGCCCTGGGCCAGGGCCGCCTGGGCGTCGGCGCGGGCGAACCGGGCGCGCCACAGCGGCGGCATCAGGCCATAGGCCTCGACGCCCTTGGCGAACTGCGCGCGCGCTTCGGCGTGCTGGGCGATCTGGGTGTTGACGTAGGCGCGCCACAGGGCGGTCGACGGGTCGGTGGACAGGGTCGGCGAGGAGAAGTCGGCGTCGGCCTCGGCGTAGCGGCGGGCCAGGGTGCGCGCCACCCCGCGCAGGGCGCGGAACTCCGGATCGTCGAGCATCTCGGGATGCTCGCGCGCCAGGGCGTTGAGGACGCCGATGGCCTCGAAGCTCAGTTCCGAACCCACCAGGAAGCGGGCCAGGCCCATGCGCGCGGCGACCGGCGCCTCGCGGTCCTTGTTGCCGCCTTCGACCGTGGCGGCCGACAGCAGGCTGTCGTAGCGGCGCTGGAAGCCGACCGAGCCGAGGTTCGCCCATTCCGCCGGGATGATCGCCGGCATCGGCGCGGGCTGCGGGGTGCCCAGCTGGGTGTCCTCGCGCTCGCGGACGGCCCAGCTCGGCGACAGCGTCAGCCCTTCGGCGCGGCTGATGCGGACCAGCTCGCCGTCGCGCTGGACGGTGAGGTTGTCGGTCAGCGGCTCGATCGCCAGGCCCTGGATCGAGGGCAGCAGCGCGGCGTCCACGAAGTCCCGGCGGCTCGGCACGCCCTTGGGCGGTCCCAGCGCGGTGACGACGGTCAGGGTGTCGCCCACCACGGGGTCGGGCAGGTTGACGATGCGGGTCGCCCCCGCCACGGGCGCCTTCAACGTCGCCGGACCGCCGGCGGCGTCGCGGCCGACCCGGACGATGGACGGCTGCGCCTGCGGGCCGGGCCCCAGCGAAATGGTCCAGGTCGAGCCCTGGGAGCTTACGAAGATAGGGGCGTTGGGGTCGGCGTCGATCCGCAGCGCGGCGTGGTCGGCGCCCTTGAAGGCCTGGAGGCTCCGCAGCGGCCGCACGCCCTTGGGCGCGCTCGACACGTCCAGGCTGGCCGGGGCGTCGAACACGACCCAGATCGCATCGCCCCGGCGGAAGACGGCCGCGCCCGCCGGATTCGCCCAGGTGAAGGACAGCTGCGTCTGGCCGTTGGCGACGCGGGACGCCATCCGGACCACGCCGCCGGGCGGCAGCGGGCTGGGCCGGGACGGCTCGGGCTCGGCGACCGCGACCTCCTGCGGCGCGGCTTCCGGCGCGGGCGGCGGGGCCTCGAAGAAGTTGGCGTAGGCGGCGCCGTCCGCCTGGCCGATCGTCACGTCCGCGTCGTCGGCCAGGGTGACGACGATCTGCCGCCGGCCCGCCACCGGCAGCTTGACGGCGCTCTTGATCCACTTCGGCGGCGAGGTGAGCAGCCGGGCGACCTCGGGGTCGTTGTCCGGGGCGTTGGTCAGGACGACCGTGCGGCCCTCGCGGCGCAGCTTGCCGCCGCCCGTCACCTCGATGCGCGAGAAGGTCTCCGTGGTCGCGACGCGCACGTCCACGCCGCCGCGCTGGGCGACGGCCTTGGCGGCGGGGGCCGCGAGGCCCGCGGGGGCGACGACGCTGGCGATGCAAGCGGCGGCGACCCCGGAGCGGAGGACCTTCTTCAGCGCCATCGGCTATCCGGCGGGCGCCGGCGCGGCGGCCGCGGGCGGCGCCGTGGCCGGCGGAGCGGCGGGCGGCGCGGCCGGCTTGGCCGCGGCCTGCTGGGCGGGGGGCGCCTTCTTGCGCGGCGGGGTCTTCCGGGCGGGCGCGGCGGCCTGCTTCTTCGGCGCGTCGGCCGCGGCGGCTGGCGCGGCCTGCGACTGCTCGGCCACGGCGCTCGCCTTGGCGGCGGCGTCCTTGGCGTCCGAGAACCGGCGCGCCAGGGCCTCGGTCAGCTTCTTCGCCTCGGCGGCGGGCATCTGGGCCATGATGGACGAGAGCGCCCGCTCCTTCATCTTGGCCGCGATCGGGATGCGGACGTTGTCGTCCAGGGCGGCCAGGCGCGGGGCGGCGTCCTTGGCCTTCATGCCCTCGAACACCTTCACCAGGCGGTCGATCTCGGCGGCTTCCTTGGCGTTGGACTGGTTCAGCAGGCCGTTGACCTCGGCCTTCAGCCCGTTCAGGGCGCGGATCTTGGCGTCCAGCTTGGCCTCGGCGGCGGCCATCAGGGCAAGCTGGGTGTTCAGGTCGTTCTCGCGGGCGTCGAGCTGGCCGCGGCGCGCGCCCAGGCTCTGCAGCACCTGCAGCTCGGCCGGCGACAGGCCCGCCTGCTTGGCGAGTTCCGCGGCGGTCGGCGCGCAGACGGCCTTCGGCGCGATGCTGGCGGCCGGCAGCGCGACGGCGGCGTCCGTGGCGGCGGGGGCCTTCCCGGCCTCGGCCTTGCCGGCCTCAGCCTTCGCGGGCTTCTCGGCCTTGCCGCCCTTGGCGGTCTCCTCGGCGAAGGCCTGGGCGCCCGAGAGCAGGCCCGGCAGGTCCTTGGCGCCCGAGAGCGCGTTCACGGCCAGGACGCCGCCGATGGCGACGCCGACCAGCGGCAGGATGCGGGGAACGGATTTCAACGGCGCGCTCCGGGGAAGCGGTCGAACGCGGCGGGCGCGTCCTCGAAGAGGTCGTCGTCGACCAGCGAAGCGATGCGGCGGCCCGGCAACGGCGGCCGGCCGACCAGCGGCTCCGGCGCGGCGGCCACGGGCCGGTCGTCCTGGTCGATCATGCCCTCGGCCTGCAGGCGCGAGCGGGCCATGGCCAGCAGCTTGCCCAGGCGGTCCTCGGTCGTTCCTTCGCGCATCGGCGGAACGACGGAAGGCATCGGGCGCGGCGCGCGCTCGGCCATCGTGGCCCGCGGCAGCTCGGGAGCCGAGCTGACCAGCTTCTCCAGCTTGGCGGCCAGGGCGCGGCCCTTCTCGATCCGGTCCGACAGCATGTCGGTGGCCTCGTCGGTGGCGGCGCGAAGGTCGGCCAGCCCCTGTTCGGCGCGGACGGCGGCCATGTTCAGCTCGCGCACCGCGACCTCGAAGCCGGCATGGCTGTCCTTCAGCGCCTTCAGGCGGCGGTTCAGGCGGACGCCCACGACCATGGCCGCGATCAGCAGGCCGGCCAGCAGCAGGTTCATCGCAACGGCGATCAGGCTCATGAGATCCTCTGGACGGCTTGGCGGGCGGCGGGGGAAAGCGGGGCTTCCACGCGGACGGCGATGTGGGCGTTGCGGCGGCCCATGCGGCCGCGGGTGAGCGGAATGGAGCCGGCGCGCAGCTCGATCAGGCTGTCCGGCGTGGCGTTCAGCATCAGCGTGTCGCCGACCTTCAGCTCCAGCACCCGCTTCAGGCTGATCTGCTGCTCGTCGAGGACGGCGCGCACGTCCATCTGGGTGGTCCACAGCTCGGTGGCCAGGTGGCTTTCCCAGATGTTGTCGCGGCCGAACTTCTCACCCATGAACTGCTGCAGCAGCATCTTCCGGATGGGTTCGAGCGTCGCGTAGGGCAGCAGGAGCTCGATCCGCCCGCCCCGGTCTTCCATGTCGATGCGCAGCTTCACCAGGATGGCCGCATTGGCCGGCCGGGCGATGGCGGCGAAGCGCGGGTTGGTCTCCAGCCGGTCCAGGGTGAAGCTCACCGGCGTCAGCGGCTCGAAGGCCTCCTTGGCGTCGGCCAGGACCACCTCGACCATCCGCTGGACCAGCACCCGCTCGATGGTGGTGTAGGGGCGGCCCTCGATCCGCATGGCCGCCGTGCCACGGCGCCCGCCCAAGAGCACGTCCACGATCGAGTAGATCAGGTTCGAGTCGACCGTCAGCAGGCCGTAGTTGTTCAGCTCCTCGGCCCGGAACACCGACAGAATGGCCGGCAGCGGGATCGAGTTCAGGTAGTCGCCGAACCGGATCGAGCTGATGTTGTCGAGGCTGACCTCGACGTTGTCCGAGGTGAAGTTCCGCAAGCTGGTCGTCATCAACCGCACCAGGCGGTCGAAGACGATCTCCAGCATCGGCAGGCGCTCGTAGCTGACCAGCGCCGAGTTGATGATCGCCCGGATGCCCGTGCGTTCCGAGATCTCGTCGTCCGACAGGTCGAAGCCCAGCAGGCTGTCGATCTCGTCCTGGTTCAGGATCCGCTCGGCCGAGTTGGCCTCGGCCGCCGCGGCCGCGGCCCAGTCGGTCTCGCCGCCGCCCGCGTCCATCGCGGCGGTGTCGGTCTCGGACATGTTTTCGGTTTCGTCGGCCATGGCGTTCGGGATGCAACTGCGCGGGCGCTAGTTGATCAGCATCTCCTCGATCAGGACGGCGTTGGCCTTGCTGGGCGCGATGACCAGGTTCACCCGGCGCAGGATCTCCATGCGCAGCTGGTAGCTGCCCTGGCTCCCCGAGAGGTCCTCGGGCCGCAGCTCGCGCAGGAAGGTCTGGAACATGTCCTGGAGCCTCGGCATGTTCGGATCCAGCTCCTCGACGAGGCTCTCGTCGGGCAGTTCCAGGGTCAGCTTGAGCTTCAGGAAGGTCGGCCGGCCATCGGCCGTCTGCATGTTCACCACCACGTCGGGCAGCGTGTAGAAGACGACGCCGTCGGGACCTTCGCGGACCACCGCCGCGCCCTTCTCGCCTTCCTTGCCTTCCTTCTTCTCGTCCTTCTTCTTGTCTTTCTTCTTGTCCTTGGCGTGGTCGCCCTTCTCGGCGGCCGCGTCGGGCTTGGGCGACAAGAACATGAACGCGGCCGTGCCGCCGCCGCCCAGCACCACGACGGCGGCGGCGCCGGCGATGATGAGCATCTTCAGCGGCAGCTTTTTCTTGGCGGGGGCCTCGCCCTCCGCGCCTTCGGCGACCTCCGGGTTTTCGCCCTCGGCCTCCTTCGGCTTCTTGTCCTTCTTCGCCACGCGCGCGTTCCTCAGGTATCCGCGAGCCAACGAATGCCGGTCTTTGGTTAAGAAGCCGTTTTTAACACCTCTTAACGGACGCGATTCCTGCCCGGCATTTTCCGCCGCTCGGCCGCCGTTAACTTTCTTATTTGTTGATTTTGCTCGGGTTTCAAACTGGCCCGGACCTTGCATCTGAGAGGGCCAGAAAGTCGCAGTCCGACAAGGTCCCCGTTAATGGACAATGCAATCTACGTCGGTGTTTCGCGCCAGATGGTCCTCCGTCGGGAGATGGACATCATCGCGAACAACATCGCCAACCTCGACACCACCGGCTTCAAGGTGGAGTCGCTGATGCACAAGACCGACCCGGCCGCGCCCGCCCACACCCAGGGCGGTCCGCGCCCGGTGAAGTTCGTCGCCGGCGACATGGTCGCCCGGGACTTCGGCCAGGGCGCCCTCAACAAGACCGGCGCGCCGCTGGACATGGCCATCGAGGGCGAGGGCTTCTTCCAGATCCAGACCCCGAACGGCCCGCGCTTCACCCGCGACGGCCGCTTCACCACCGATGGGACCGGCCGCCTGGTCACCCAGAACGGCATGGCCGTGCTGGACGACGGCGGCGGCGAGATCCTGATCGACCCCGAGAAGGGCCAGGTCGCCATCGGCGCCGACGGCACCATGAGCCAGGGCGACGAGCGGGTGGGCAAGGTCGGCATGTACACCTTCGCCAACCAGGGCGCGCTGGAGAAGTCCGGCGACAACACCTTCCGCAACGCTTCGAACCTGCAGCCCCAGCCCGCCACGACGGCCAAGCTGCGCCAGGGCCACCTGGAGACCTCCAACGTCAAGGCCGTGCTGGAGATCACCCGCATGGTCGAGGTGAGCCGGGCCTACGAATCCACCGCCAAGATGATCGACTCCGAAGCCGAACTCTCGCGCCGCTCCGTCGAGCGCCTGGGTCGGGTTCAGTAAGAGGATAACGACCGATGCAAGCGCTCCGCACCGCCGCCACCGGCATGGCCGCCCAGCAGCTCAACGTGGAAGTCATCTCCCACAACATCGCCAACATGAACACGGTCGGGTTCAAGCGCGAACGCGCCGAGTTCCAGGACCTGCTCTACCAGACCTTCCAGGCGGCCGGCGCCCAGTCGTCCGACCAGGGCACCATCGTCCCCACCGGCGTCCAGGTCGGCGCCGGCGTGAAGGCCAGCGCGGTCTACCGGGTCGGCACCCAGGGTACGATGACCAAGACCGACAACCAGTACGACATCGCCATCAACGGCCGCGGCTACCTCCAGGTGCTGCTGCCCTCGGGCGAGAACGCCTACACCCGGGCCGGCAACCTCTCGGTCAACGACCAGGGCCAGCTCGTCACCCAGGACGGCTACCAGATCCAGCCGGCGATCACGATCCCGACCGACGCGGTCTCGGTCTCGATCAGCCCCTCGGGCCAGGTCGAGGTGACCCAGGCCGGCCAGACCGCCTCCAACGTCGTGGGCGTGCTCGAGCTCGCCACCTTCGTCAACGACGGCGGCCTCGAGGCCGTGGGCGGCAACCTGCTGAAGGAAACCGTCGCCTCGGGCGCCCCCACCACCGGCACGCCCGGCTCGGTCGGCATCGGCACCCTGCAGCAGGGCTACACCGAGGCCTCGAACGTCGACGCGGTGGCCGAGATCACCGCCCTGATCGTCGCCCAGCGAGCCTACGAGATGAACTCCAAGGTCATCTCCACCGCCGACAACATGCTGGCCACGGCCAACCAGGTGAAGGCATAGGGTCATGAGGATCCTCGCGCTCCTCGCGGCCCTGGCCGCGGCCACCCCCGCCCTCGCCGCCACCCCGGTGACGCTCAAGGCCGACGTCTTCGACGCCGACGGCATCGTCACCCTGGGCGAGATCTTCGACGGCGCCGGCGCTGTAGGCTCCACGCCCGTCGCCGCCCGCCGCGGCGCCTCGGTGATGCTCAGCGCCGCCGCGGTGCGCAGCGCCGCCTACCGCGCCGGCCTAGACTGGGCCAACGCCGAAGGCCTGCGCCAGATCGTGGTCAGCGGCGGGGCGCCCACCGGCTCCCCGGCCAATGTCGCCGCCCGCGGCAATGTCGACGTGCTCACCTGGACCCGCCCGATCTCGGCCGGCGAGATCGTGCAGCCGGAAGACCTCGTCTGGGGCAAGGCCGCCATGGCGCCCGCGGACGCGCCGAACGATCCGGACGCCGTCATCGGCCTGGCCGCCCGCCGCCCCCTGCGGGCCGGCGCCGCGGTCGCCGCCCGCGATGTTTCCGCGCCGATGGTGATCAAGGCCAACGAGATCGTAACCCTCACCTACGACAACCAAGGCGTCTCGCTCGCGCTCCAGGCCAAGGCCCTTTCCGGCGGCGCGGTCGGCGAGACCATCAACGTGCAGAACGTCACGTCGAAGAAGACCGTCCAGGCCGTGGTCACAGGACCCGGCCAGGCCGCGGTCGGCCCCGCAGCCGAGCAGCTGAAGCTGGTCCGCTCTTCCCGTTACGCCTCCCGTTGAAGGAAGCCCCCATGCGTCTTCGCCTGCTCGCGCTCGCCGCCCTCGCCCCCCTCGCCGCCTGCTCCACCGTCTCCGAGGCGGTGAGAGGCCCCGAGCTCGCCCCCGTGGGCTACCCGGCCGCCCTGGTGCCGCGGGACCAGAACATCCTGCCGCTGGCCTCGGCCCGCGAGCCCCTGCCCCAGCCGGCCAGCGCCAACTCCCTGTGGCGCACGGGCGCCCGCGCCTTCTTCAACGATCAGCGCGCCAGCCGCATCGGCGACATCCTGACGGTCCAGATCGACATCGACGACAGCGCCAAGACCACCAACGCCACGTCCAGCTCGCGCACCTCGGGCGTCACCGCCGGCGTGCCGCACTTCCTGGGTCTGGAGACCAGCCTCGGGAAGATCCTGCCGGGCGCCTTCGATCCGGCCAATGCGATCGAGACCAACTCCTCCAGCTCCAACGCCGGCGCCGGCCAGGTGAACCGCTCGGAGAAGATCAGCCTGACCATCGCCGCGGTGGTCACCGGCGTGCTGCCCAACGGGAACATGATGATCCAGGGCACCCAGGAGGTGCGCACCAACACCGACCTGCGCTCGCTGACCGTGGCCGGCATCGTGCGCCCCGAGGACATCTCCTCGGCCAATACCGTCCGCCACACCCAGATCGCCGAAGCCCGCATCAGCTACGGCGGCCGCGGCGACATCAGCCGCGTCCAGAAGACCCCGGCCGGCCAGTCCCTGGTGGAGCGGTTCAGCCCGTTCTAGGCGCTGGCGCGACCGCATGAGACGCGATCCCGTCGGCGACCTGACCTCCGCAAGGCCGCCCCCGATACCGGTGAGGCGAACCACGCGGGGCGAGGTCCTGGGCATCGTGGCCGCGATCGCCGCTCTGCTGGCCGCGGCGGACGCCTGGGACCGGAACACCTCTGCCGCCTACGCCGCCCGCGCCGAGGCCGCCCTCGCCAAGGTCGGCTACGCCCCGGCGCAGGTGCGCCGGCATCGGGGCGCCCTCTGCGGCCGCGGCAGCCGCGGCTTCCGCTGGACATCCGCCCACGCGGCGGGACGCGTCTGCGTCGCCGCAGGGCAGCCACCGCGCGTGAAGGTCTACGAGCGCTTCTGACGGCGACGCTGACCCGAGCTCGGCGAGCGGTTCCGGTCGCCGCGCGGCCATCTGAGGCCCGCCATGAGCGGCGCGACCAATTCCCCCGACCCCACTGCGGACGCCAACCCGCGCACCCCCACCTTCGTCATCCCGGGCGGAGCGCTCGCCAGAGCGCGCAGACCCGGGACCCAGCCGCACCGCCGTCGACGCTCGCCTAAGGAGCCGCACCGCCGTCGACGCTCGCCTAAGG
>Ga0155080_131_pt2 | contig 11936 bp, 12 predicted proteins | sample RifCSPhighO2_01_FD_106048 | JGI IMG/M metagenome (GOLD analysis project Ga0155080, IMG submission 106048) | Phenylobacterium sp. RIFCSPHIGHO2_01_FULL_69_31 | reverse complement strand
CCTGCCTCTCCGTCTTGACGGACGAGCCCAGCTTCCAGGGCGCCGACAGCTTCCTCGTGGCCGCCCGCGACGCGGTCGCCCTGCCCTGCATCCGCAAGGACTTCCTGGTCGATCCCTGGCAGGTGGCCGAGAGCCGGGCCCTCGGCGCGGACGCAATCCTGGTGATCCTCGCCATGGTGGACGACGCCCTCGCCGCCGACCTGATGTCCGAGGCCCGCCGCCTGGGCATGGACGCCCTGGTGGAAGTCCACGACGAGGCTGAGATGGCGCGCGCCGGCCGGCTGCGCGCCGACCTGGTGGGCGTCAACAACCGCGACCTGCGCACCTTCAGCGTCGACCTCGCGATCACCGAACGCCTCGCCGCCGCTGCGCCGCCGGACGCCCTGCTGGTGACGGAAAGCGGCATCTTCACGCCCGCCGACGCCGCCCGCCTGGAGCGGGTCGGGGCGAAGGCCATGTTGGTGGGCGAGAGCCTCATGCGTCAGGCCGACGTCGCAGCGGCGACGCGCGCCCTCCTGGGCCAGTAGCCACCGCGACTCGGGCGACTCGCGCCTGTGGACGCGTCGGATCTTCTACCGCATTGAAATTGCAATCGTTTCGACGCCCCGAGCCTGTAACTTGACATTAATACGGAACACCTAGAGAACATTCCAAGACGTTTGTGATTTGTTCTTCGAGGACCCGCAATGCTCACGCGCAAGCAACATGAACTGCTCATGTTCATCCACGAGCGGATCAAGGAAACGGGCGTCTCTCCCTCGTTCGACGAGATGAAAGAGGCGCTGGACCTGGCCTCGAAGTCCGGGATCCACCGGCTGATCACGGCCCTGGAGGAACGCGGGTTCCTGCGCCGCCTGGCGCACCGGGCGCGGGCGCTGGAGGTGATCAAGCTGCCGCAGCAGGCGACCGCCGCCGCCCCGCCGAAGGGCCGCGCGCCGTTCAAGCCGCAGTTCGTGGAGGCCGGCGCGGCCATCCCGGCCGCCGCCAACGACACCCGGGAGCTGCCGATCCTCGGCCGAATCGCCGCCGGCACGCCCATCGAGGCGATCCAGCAGGAACGCGACCGGATCCAGGTGCCGGAGACCATCCTGGGCGCGGGCGAACACTTCGTTCTCGAGATCGCCGGCGACTCGATGATCAACGCAGGCATCCTCGACGGCGACTTCGTGGTCATCCGCCGCACCGACAGCGCGGTGTCTGGCGACATCGTCGTGGCCCTGGTCGATGGCGAGGAAGCCACCTTGAAGCGCCTGCGCAAGAAGGGCGCGTCCATCGCGCTCGAAGCCGCCAACCCGGCGTACGAGACCCGCATCTTCGGCCCCGACCGCGTCGCGGTGCAGGGCAAGCTGGTCGGCCTGATCCGGCGGTATCACTAGGCTTCAGCGCGGGTCGTAGCCCCAGGTCCAGGGGCGGCGCCCGCGCAGATCCTGCGCCCAGGCGACCCGCCAGCCGCCGGCCTCCCGGTAGAGTTCGGCCGATCCGCCACGGGCGAAATCCTCGCCGGTGAGCACCAGGGGCGCAGCGCAGCTCTCCGGTCGAATGGCGTTCCGCAGGACCACCACGTCCGCCCCCGCGCAGAGCGCCTCCAGGCGACCCGGCTTCAGCGGCCGCTTCAGGTTCCAGGCCGCGGCCAGCGAGACAGGCGCTTCCGGCCGGGGGGCGCAGCTCCAGTGATCGCAGTCGAACCGGGCGTCGCGCTCGGCCTCGTCGATCAGCGGCGTCAGCCCCCGCCGGCGGGCCCACAGCTCCGCGCCGAACAGCTTCACGTCCGGCCGCAACAGCACCGCCTCACGCGCCTCGCGGACCGCCACGGCGGCGCCGTCGGCCGAGATCCATACGTCCGGCGGCGGCGGCCTGGGCGCCCAGAGGATCGCCAGCGCCAACGGCAGGCCGGCCCATCGGAGGGGCCCGCTCCAGAGGCACACGAACAGGAGGCCCAGGAAGCTCACTGGCAGCACCCAGTCGGGCGCGCTGGCGATGACGATCTGAGCGTGCGGCGCCGCGGCCGCCCAGGCCGCCACCTGGTTCATCAGCCCGATCGACCAGCCCGCCACCTCCAGCGGCGCCTGGCCCAGGCCCAGCGGGGTCAGCGCGGCCCCCAGCGCCAGGCCCGGCATCATCAGGAAGGACGAGATCGGCGCCACCGCGAGGTTGGCGAACAGGCCCCAGGTCGAGACCCGGTTGAAGTGCTGGATCGCGAACGGCCCCGTCGCCAGGCCGGCGACGAAGCTGACCGCGATGCTGGCGAGCGTCCAGGTGGCCGCGCCCTGGACCGCGCGGATCGGCCAGGGGACGTCGATCTCCTTCACCGGCCGCGGCCAGATCTCGGCCAGGGCCACGAGGGCCGCGGTGGCGACGAACGACATCTGGAAGCCCGGCTCGGTCACCGCCTCGGGCTGCAGCAGCAGCACCCCCATCGCGGCGAGAGCCAGGGCGTGCAGGCTGATCGCCTGGCGGTCCACGAGGATCGCGGCGAACGCCACCGAGGCGGTGATCGCGGCGCGCTCGGCCGGCGGCGGCGCGCCGGAAAGGACGAGGTAGCCGCCCACGGCGGCCAGGCCGAACAGCGCCGCCAGCTTCTTGCCCGGCACGCGCAGCGCCAGCCACGGCCAGGCGGCCACCGCGAGCCGGGCGAAGGCGAAGGCAAAGCCGCCGACGATCGCCATGTGCAGGCCGCTGATGGAGATGATGTGCGCAAGGCCCGCCGCCCGCAGGTTCTCGACCTGCTCACGCGGGATGAACGCCTCGTGTCCGGTCGTCATGGCGGCGGCCAGCCCGCCCGTCTCCGGCCCCAGCGCCTCGACGATCCTCAGGGTGAGCGCCCACCGGGTGGCGTTCACCGCCATCGCCGCACGCATACGCCAGGGAGCCGTCACGCCCGGGGCGAATACTTCGGGCTCGCGCAGCGCAAGGCCTACGGCGCCCACGCTCTCGAAATAGGCGTCGCGGGCAAAGTCGTACGAGCCGGGGCTGGCGGGCGGCGGCGGGGGATTGACGATGGCCAGAAGGCTCACCGCTTCGCCGGGCGCCGGCAGCGGCATGCCCGGCCGAAGGGTCACCCGGGCGCGGATGGGCGTCGCCTCCGCGGGCCAGTCGCCGACCCGTATCGGCGCCAGCAGCAGCCGCTGGCCGCTCTCGCCGGGCGCGGCGATATCCACGACCCAGGCCTCGATCGCCTGCGGCCGGGCTCCCGCCTGGGCGACGGGCGCCTTCACGGCCTCGGCCCGCAGCTTGGCGACCGCAAAACCGCTGGCCGCGCAGGCGCTCAGAACGAGCACGAGCGTGGTGATGCGCCAGACGCTCCATCGCGTGGCGACGAGCAGGCCGGCGGCGACCGCCAACAGCAACCAGGCGACCCACACCAGCGGCTCGCGGGACAGGCCGAAGTACGCCGCGCACCCCGCGCCGAACGCCACGGGCGTCCAGAGGGTCCAGCGGTCGGCCTGCGCCGCCGCCTGGTCGGCCAGCCATCCGCCCAGGCGCATGGGACGCCCCAACGCCCCGCCCCCGATCGCCGCCTCGGAACTCCCCACGCTCAAACTGCACTCACCCCCGCACCGGCCCCCAGATTGCAGCAATCGGCGCGGAGAGGCCATGTCGGCTTCGTGGGGATAAGAACATGTTCCGTTTCGCTACAATCGCCGCGGCCGCCGCCGCAGCTCTCGCCCTCGCCGCACCGGCCTCTGCCGCGGTCACGTTCAATTTCGGGGGTTCGAACACCACCCTGGCCACCGGCGTCGCGCTCAGCCAGACCCAGTCGGGCATCACGGTTGCGGCCACCGGCTACAGCTTCGCCTCCAGCCCGGCCTCGTTCCAGAGCCTCATGGACGGCCAGGACGCGGCCACGGTGCTGGCCGCCCTCACCCCGAAGCAGATCCGCCGCGAGGCCACGGGCATCGGCGTCTGCTGGCCCGGCGAAGCCGGCAACCAGTGCAATCAGGTCGACGCCGATGGCACCAACGAGATCCTGCGCATCGTGGTCTCCGAGGGCGTGTCGCTGGTGACCGCCACCTTCGACCGCGTCGACAGCAACGACACCCTGAAACTCTATGGCGTGACCATGGACGGCAAGCTGGAGCATCTGGGCTACGGCGGCATCTTCGACGGCCCGGGCACGAGCATGGGCATCGGCGGCGTCAGCGGCGCCTGGCTCAGCGGCACGGGCGACGACCAGGTCTACAGCGTGTCGCTCAACACCGGCCGCTACAAGGAGTTCTGGTTCGGCAACAACAACGACTCGGCCGACGGCTACCGCCTCGGCTCGATCTCGGTGGCCGCCGTTCCGGAGCCGGGCACGTGGGCCCTGATGATCGGCGGCTTCGGCCTGGCCGGCGCCGCGCTGCGTCGCCGCCGCGCGGTCGCGGCCGCCACGGCCTGACACCACTCAGATCGACGTGCTAAGAGGCGCCCCCTCGCGGGGGCGTCTCTCCGCATTGAACGATCTCCGAGCACCATGACCAGCCGACCCGTCCGCACCCGCATCGCCCCCTCGCCGACCGGCATGATGCACATCGGCACGGCGCGCACCGCGCTCTTCAACTGGCTCTACGCGCGCCATCGGGGCGGCCAGTTCCTCGTCCGCATCGAGGACACCGACCGCGAACGCTCCACCGAGGCCAATGTCGAGGTCATCTTCGAGGGCCTGCGGTGGCTGGGCCTGGAGGCGGACGAGCCGCCGGTGTTCCAGTTCGCCCGGGCCGACCGGCACCGCGAGGCGGTGGCCGAGATGCTGGAGCGGGGCCGCGCCTACCGCGACTACATGACTGCCGAGGAGCTGGACGCCGAGCGCGAGGCCGCACGCGCCGAGGGCCGCGTGGTCCGCTCGCCCTGGCGCGACGCCGACCCCGCCACCTGGCCGGATCGCCCCTACGCCGTGCGCCTGAAGAGCCCGCTCGAAGGCGAGACCGTCGTGGCCGACGCCGTGAAGGGCGACGTGAAGTTCCAGAACGCGAGCCTGGACGATCTCATCCTGCTCCGCTCGGACGGCAACCCGACCTACAACCTGGCCGTCGTCGTGGACGACCACGACATGGGCATCACCCACGTGATCCGCGGCGACGACCACCTCAACAACGCCGCGCGCCAGACGATCATCTACCAGGCGATGGAGTGGGAGGTCCCGGTCTGGGCGCACCTGCCGCTCATCCACGGCCCGGACGGGGCGAAGCTGTCCAAGCGCCACGGCGCCCAGGCCGTCAGCGAGTTCGACGAGATGGGCTACCTGCCGGAAACCATGCGCAACTACCTGGCCAAGCTGGGCTGGGGCCACGGCGACGACGAGATCTTCTCGGACGAGCAGGCCATCGCCTGGTTCGACGTGATCGACGTGGTCAGCGCCCCGGCCCGCCTCGACTGGGCGAAGCTGAACCACATCAACAACCACTACATCCGCCAGGCCGATCCGGTCCGCCTCGCGGTGCTGGTGGTCAAGATCCTCAAGAGCCGGGACGTGAAGCTGCGCCAGGGCGACGAGACCCTGATCGCGCGCACGATCCCCTTCGTCCGCGACGGCGCCAAGACCACGCTGGAGCTCGCCGACGCGGTCCTGTTCGCGCTCAAGACCCGCCCGCTGGAGCTGCCCGAAAAGACCCGCGCCCAGCTGGCCGAGGACGACATGCACGGCCGCTTCGCCCGCCTGCGCGCTGCGCTTGCGAACGTGGCGGACTGGAACGTGTCGCCGCTGGAGGACGCGCTCCGCGCCTTTGCGGAAGCCGAGGGTGTCGGTCTCGGCAAGTTCGGGCCTCAGCTACGGTCCGTCCTCTCGGGCGGAGCCTCGGCGCCGGACCTCGCCGGAGCCATGACGGCCCTGGGCCGCGACGAGAGCCTGGGCCGGATCGACGATGCGCTTTCGCTCGGCACGTAAAGAGGTATAAGCGCCCAACACTTGTTTCATCTCGCAGCCGCGAAGGGGGTTCCATGGCCGATACGGCGAAGTTCGAAATCGACGGCAAGTCGGTGAGCCTCCCGGTTCAGCGCGGCACCGACGGCCCGGCCGTCATCGACATCCGCAAGCTCTACGCGGAAGCCGACGTCTTCACGTACGACCCGGGCTTCACCTCCACGGCGTCCTGCGAGAGCAAGATCACGTTCATCGACGGCGACAAGGGCGTGCTGCTGCACCGCGGCTACCCGATCGACGAACTGGCCGAGCAGTCGAGCTTCCTCGAGGTCTGCTATCTGCTACTGCACGGCGAGCTCCCGAAGGCCGCCGAGTTCGCCGAGTTCGACAAGAACATCACCTACCACACGATGCTGCACGAGCAGTTCGATCGCTTTTTCCAGGGCTTCCGCCGGGATGCTCACCCGATGGCGATCATGGTGGGCGCGGTCGGCGCGCTGTCGGCCTTCTATCACGACAGCACCAACGTCGATGATCCCGAGCAGCGGATGATCTCCGCCCACCGGATGATCGCCAAGATGCCGACGATCGCGGCGCGGGCGTTCAAGTACTCGCGCGGCCAGCCGTTCGTGTACCCGCGCAACGACCTCTCCTACGCCGAGAACTTCCTGCGCATGTGCTTCTCGGTCCCGGCCGAGGACTGGAAGCCCAACCCGGTCCTGACCAAGGCCATGGACCGCATCTTCATCCTGCACGCCGACCACGAGCAGAACGCGTCCACGTCCACGGTCCGCCTGGCGGGCTCGTCGGGCGCCAACCCGTTCGCCTGTATCGCGGCGGGCATCGCCTCGCTGTGGGGCCCCAAGCACGGCGGCGCGAACGAAGAAGCGCTGAACATGCTGGCCGAAATCGGCTCGGTGGACCGCATCCCCGAGTTCGTCCAGGGGGTGAAGAACCGCGAGCGCCTGCTGATGGGTTTCGGCCACCGGGTGTACAAGAACTACGACCCGCGCGCGAAGGTCATGCAGAAGACCTGCCACGAGGTCCTGGGCGAAGTTGGCCACGGCGATGATCCGCTGCTGAAGGTCGCCATGGAGCTCGAGAAGATCGCCCTCAGCGACGAGTTCTTCATCGAGCGCAAGCTCTACCCGAACGTCGACTTCTACTCCGGCATCACCCTGCGCGCCCTGGGCTTCCCGCCCGAGATGTTCACGGTGCTGTTCGCCCTGGCCCGCACCGTGGGCTGGATCGCGCAGTGGAAGGAGATGATCGAGGATCCCTCGCAGAAGATCGGCCGTCCGCGCCAGATCTACACGGGCGCTCCGCTCCGCAGCTACACGGCCGTCGACAAGCGCTAAGCCGAGAACGACGTTCTCGCAACAGTTGCGCTTTCGCGCACGACTCCTAAGGATGGTCGGGCCGCGCCATGCCGGCCCGGCCATTCAAGGAGGCCTGCCATGACGGTCATGGCCATCTACGAGCGTCCCGACGTCTCGTCGCAGCTCTACAACGAGTTCCGGGCGCGTGTGCCCCTGGACGCCGCGCCGCAGGGCGCCCTGGTGCACGCCTACGGCCCTGAAGGGCCCGGCTTCGTCACGGTCGATATCTGGGAGGATCGCGCCGCGCTGGAGCGCTACATCGCCGAGCGGATCGAGCCGGCTTGCGGCGCCCTCGGCATCGAATTCCGGCGCCCCAGGATCGTGGAGGTGGAGACCTTCCGGGTGACGCCCGCCGCGACGGCCCGGGAGCACCTCCTGCCCTACGCGCGAGCCACCGCGCCGCTGACGCCGGCGTAACGCGCGACCAGACCCAGGATCGCGTCCGCGGCGGCCTCGCTCGGGTCCGGGCCGCCGCGGCCCATCTTGAGCAAGGCCTCGGTCTGCCGCATCGCCTGACGCTCGCGCAGCGCCTTGTCGTCGAGGCGCAGGGCCACCTCCTGCGCCAGCGCCTCGCCGTTGCATGCGTCCTGGATAAGCTCGGGGGCGACGAAGTCCTGGGCGGCGATGTTGAACAGGGTGACGAACTTCGTGCGGATCAGCCGCTTCAGGATCGCATAGGTCACCGGAGCCAGACGGTAGCCCACGACCATGGGGCATCCGGCCACCGCCAGCTCCGTGGTCACCGTGCCGGAACAGGCCAAGGCCACCGTCGCGGCCTTCATGGCGTCGCGTTTGGCGGACTCGCCTTCCACCACATGGGCCCGATGCGGCCAGCCGGCGACACGGGCCTTCACCAGATCGGCCACCGTCGGCGCGGCGGGCACGACGATGTGGAGACCCGGACGCTCGGCCTTGAGCCGGTGCACCGCCTCCTCGAACGGCGGCAGGACGCGCTCGATCTCGGACGGGCGGCTGCCGGGCAGGACGAGCAGAATGGGATCGTCAGGCGCCGCGCCGATGGCGGCCTTGAGCCGCGCCGGGTCTGCGGCGCCGAAGTCCATGGCCAAGGTAGCGTCGCCGACGAGCACGGTCTTCAGCCCTTCCCTTTCGAACGCCGGCGCATCGAAGCCATGGATGGTCAGCAGCAGGTCGAACCACTGCGCCGCGGTCCTGGCGCGCCCGGGGCGCGAGGCCCAGACCTGGGGCGCCACATACTTCACGATCGGCAGGTTCGGCGCCTGTCGGCGCAGCCGCTGGGCCACGCGCAGGGTGAACCCCCAGGAGTCGATGAGCACGGCCACGTCCGGGGCTTCCCGCGCCGCGAGCGCCGCGGTCTCGTCGGCGCGCCGGACGACCTTGGGATAGGCGAGCAGGCCCTCCAGCAAGCCGAAGATCGAAAGCTCGGCGATGTCGAACGGGCTCTCGACGCCCTCGGCCCGCATCCGTGCGCCGCCGACGCCCACCAGGCGCACGCCGTCCCCCAGCCTGCGCTTCAGGGCCCGCGCCAGGGCGGCGCCCCGGTCGTCACCCGAGGCCTCGGCCGCCACCAGCATCACGGTGAGCGGCCGTCCGGTCACGGCGCGTCCGGCTCCACGCCCAGGATGAACACGCCCAGCTCGTCTGCGAGCGCGATCGTCGCCTCGCGGTCCAGCACCAGGAGTCGCCCCGCCTCGCCCACGATCCCCGCCAGGCCCGCGCGGGCGACGCCTTGGACCGTGGCCAGTCCGATGGCGGGCAGATCGACGCGGGTCTCCTGGATCGGCTTGGGCGCCTTGGCCAGCACCCCCTGCCCCGCGCCCGCGCGGCCCTTCAGGTGCGCCGGCAACTCGGCAACGCGCTTCAGCAGCGCATCGGTGCCTTCCTGGGCCTCCACGGCCAGCACCAGGCCGTGCGAGACAACTGCCGCCTGGCCGACGTCCAGCGCGCCGATCGCGCGGGCGACGTGCAGGGCGCGCCGCGCGTCGGCCAGGTCGTCTTCGGACGGCCGGTGGGCGCCCAGCGGGCCCGCCGCCAGGGTCAGGTCTTCCATGACGTCGTGAGCGCCTTCCACCTGGAAGCCTTCCCGCTCGAACTCACCGACCAGCACCCGCAGAAGCGCGTCGTCGCCCTTCCGGGCCCCCGCCACCACCTTCGGCAGCAGCATGAGCCCGCGCAGGTCCGGGACCAGGCTGGTGAAGTCCGGCCGCGCCACATTGCCGGCCAGGCAGATCGAGCGGCAGCCGGCGCGCTTCAGCGCCTTCATGCACTTGCCGATTTCGGCCAGGCCCACCTCGGCGCCGGCGTAGGGCGACAGGTCGGTCCCCGCGAAGCCCTTCAGGCGGATCACGAACAGCGGCCGTCCCGACCGCTCGCAGTGCTGAGCGATCTCCACCGGCAGGCTGCCGCCGCCGGCGATCAGCCCCAGCTTGTTCACTAGACGTCCCGCTCGGGCAGGCAGAGCGGGCGGCTGGCGTCGGCGCGGATGAAGTCGATGATCTCCATCACCGGCGCGCTGTGGCCGAAGGTGGCGCTGGTGTCTTCGATCCGCTCCTGGAACGTGCCCTCTTCGGCGAACAGCAGCCGATAGGCCGAACGCAGCTCGCCGATCGTCTCGCGGCCGAAATTGCGCCGCTTGAGGCCGACGAGATTCAGCCCCTCGAGGTGGGCGTGGTTGCCCCACACCAGGCCGTAGGGGATCACGTCCTTGGTCACCGCGGCTAGGCCGCCGATGAACGAGTACCGGCCGACCCGGCAATATTGGTGCACCGCCGCCAGGCCGCTCACCATCACGAAATCCCCGACGTGGACATGGCCGCCCAGGGTCGCCGAATGCGCCAGGATCACGTTGTCGCCCACGGTGCAGTCGTGGCCCACGTGGCTGGTGGCCATGAACATGCCGTTGTCGCCGACCCGGGTCACTCCGCCGCCGTCGGGGGTGCCGATGTGCATCGTCACGTGCTCCCACAGCTTGTTGCGGTCGCCGATCACGAGCTCGGTGGGTTCGCCCTTGTAGCCGGTGTGGTGCGGCGGCCCGCCCAGGTTGGCGAAGTTCCGCACCGAGCAGTCCTCGCCGATCGTCGTGTGGTTCTCGATCACCACATGCGACAGGATCTGGGTTCGGGCGCCGATCCGCACATGTTCGCCAATGATGGAGAACGGCCCGACGGTGACTCCGTCGGCCAGTTCCGCGCCTTTGGCGACCAGCGCGGTGGGATGGATCTCGACGGCCAAGGCTTCAGGTCTCCACGACCATGGCGGCGAACTCGCACTCGGCGGCCACCTTGTCGCCCACGAGGCACTGGCCCGCGAACTTGAACACGTCGCCCCGGTGGCGAACCACCCGCACCGGCATCCGGACCACATCGCCCGGCCGCACCGGCTGGCGGAACCGGCAGTTGTCGGCGGACATGAAGAAGATCGCCTTGCCGGCCGTGTCGACCTCGAGCGACTTGGACATCAGCACCGCGCCGGTCTGGGCCATGGCCTCGATCAGCAGCACGCCCGGCATCACTGGATAGTCCGGGAAGTGGCCCTGGAAGAAGGGCTCGTTCACGGTCACGCACTTGATGCCGACGATGGACTCGTTCTGCTTGTATTCCTCGCAGCGGTCCACGAGCAGCATGGGGAAGCGGTGCGGGATCCGCGCCAGCACCTCGGTGATGTCGATCACGGTGGGGTCGGTCCCCGCCGGCGCCTTGCGCGTCATGCTTCTCCTCCGGCCCGCCGGTGCGCCATGCGGGCGAGCCACGCGGTTTCCTTAAGCCAATGGCGGATCGGGCGCGCGGGCATGCCGCCCCACGTCTCCCCCGCCGGAATGTCCTTCATCACGCCCGCCGCTGCGCCGACCCGGGCGCCCGCGCCGATGGTCACATGGTCGGCCACGCCGGCCCGGCCGCCGAACTGGGCGCCGTCCCCGATCGCCACGCTGCCGGAGATGCCGGTATGGGCCGCCATGACGCAGTTCCGCCCGACCCGGACGTTGTGGGCAATCTGCACTAGGTTGTCGATCTTGGTGTTCTCGCCGATCGCCGTGTCGTCGAACGCCCCCCGGTCGATCGTCGTGTTGGCGCCAATGGAGACCCCATCCTGGATGATCACCCGGCCCAGTTGGGGAATGTCGATCAGGCCCTTCGGGCCCGCGGTGGCGCCGAAGCCCGGCTCACCGATGCGCGCGCCGGACAGGATCTTCACCCGGTCGCCGATCAGGGCGAACCCGATGGTCACGTTGGGGGCGATGTCGCAATCCCGGCCGATGGCCACGCCCGGGCCGATCACCGTATTGGCGCCGATCCGCGTGCCCCGGCCGATCTGCGCAGCGGGACCGACGACCACCCCGGGGGCCAGCACGACGCCGCTCTCGAGCGCGGCATCCGCGGCGATCGCCTGGGTCCCTGCCGGCCTCGGGCGGTGAAGGCGCTGTGCAGCCAGGGCATAGGCCGCCTGCGGATTGGCAGTGGTGAGGACGGCGCAGCCCTCGGGCGCCAGCGCCTCGAGACCCGGCGGCAGGAAGCACGCGCCCGGCCTGGCCTCCGCAAGCTGGGCGGCGTAGCGGCGGTCGGCCAGGAAGCTGATGGTCTCGGGGCCGGCCTGGGCCAGCACGGCGACGCGGTCGACGCGGCGCTCGCCCTGTCCCGGGTCGACGAGCACGGCCCCGGTCAGGGTCGCGAGCTCCCCGAGACGGACCGGGCCGAGATCTTCGAAGAAGCGCGGGTCGGGCATGAATCGCTTTTAAGCGGACT
>Ga0155080_128_pt3 | contig 12721 bp, 11 predicted proteins | sample RifCSPhighO2_01_FD_106048 | JGI IMG/M metagenome (GOLD analysis project Ga0155080, IMG submission 106048) | Phenylobacterium sp. RIFCSPHIGHO2_01_FULL_69_31 | reverse complement strand
CCACAAGCGGGCGCGCAGCCCGGCGAGGTAGCCGGCCACCTGCACCCCGCGGCCAAGGTGCGCGCGCCGCGCGGCACGGTGCGGCGGCGCTGTTTCGTGACCGACGGCGAGCGGGTGGTCCTCCCGGCCTTCGGGGCGTATGCGGGCGGGCTCAACGTGCGCGACGCCGCGTTCGCCGGCCTGTTCGTGCGCCCGCCGCTGGCCGGCGCGCTCGGCGCGACCCGCGTGCGCGCCGTGGGCTGGCGGCAGCTGGCGGGGGACTGACCGGGCGCGCTCAGCCGCCAATCATCGGGAAGTGCGGGGCGCTGTCTCGGGGCGACTTCCCCAGGTGGCGGGGGTCGTCGGTGATCTCGACCCTGCGCCGGAATGGGACGAAGCCCGAGCGCATGTAGAAGGCGACCGCGCCCTGGTGGTCGAGGGTGCAGGTATGGACCCAGAGCCGGCGGATCGGCCGGGACCAGGCCAGTTCCAGCGCCTGCGCCATGAGCCAGCGGCCGGCGCCGGTCCCGACGAGGCCGGGCGAAACCCCGAAAAAGGCCAGCTCGCATTCGCCTTCTTCGCGGAAGTCGAGCTCCAGGATGCCGACGCCGCCGGGCGCCTCCAGCCGATAGACTTCCACCCCGGGGTCGCGGACAATGGCCAGCAGCTCGGCCTCGCTCAGCGCCAGGCGCATGAACCAGAGCCAGTCCCGACCGACCGCGCGGTAGAGGTCCAGGTACTCCGCTGCGGTGATGGCGTCCAACCGCACCAGACGGTAGTCCCCACCCGCAGGCGCCTGGCGTTCCGGCGGACGCGCGAACATCTGGAGCGACGTCTCGACCGTGACGATCTTGGTTGGATCCACGTCGTGGTAGCCATCGGAAAGCATCTTCGGCGTCGCTCCGCGGACTGGGGCCTTTGCGTGCGTGGCAGTACGCCGCCCCGCCGCCGCACTCAATCGGGCGAGGCAACCTGGACGGCCATCCGGCGATTGAGCATCCGAGGGACCTGAGACGCGAGCTGACCATGGCGCCTGACGATCGGAAGGACGGCGAGCCGGACCAACCTCTGCTGGGGTTTCAAACCTATGCCGACGGGACATCGCGTGCATCTGCCGATGCGCGCACGCGGTTCGCGCCCGATGAACCGGATGACGACTGGTACGATGACCCGGCGCCGTTCGCACCGGCGGACCCTTCGCGAAGGAGACGCGCCGGGATGGTCGCCATGGGGAGCGCCGCGGTGCTCGCGGCCTTCGCCGGCGGCTATCTGGTGGCGCGAACCGATCCCCCGGTGTCCGCGGAGGCCGGTTCGGGCACGTCGGAGGCGGCGGCGATGGCCGCGGCGCGCCCGATGAACGTCCAGGTGGCCGAGGTCGCCCCCTTGCCCGTCCCGTCGGTCGGCGGCGAGAAGCTTGAGGTGCTCCCGCGCGACACGGGCGCAGCCACACCCGGCCCGGTCCGCGCGCCGGCGCCGAAGCGCGCCGCGCCTGCGCTCGCGCCGGATGCAACCCCTCCAGCGAAGGCTGAGGCCCCTCCAGGCCAGGACGCCGTGGCCACCGCACCGCCGCCCTCCGAGCCATCACCGGCCGTCCGGCGACGGAGCTACGATTGCGCCGACCAGCCATCGGCGGCCCGCGCCATGGTTTGCAGGGACGCCGGACTGGCGCGCATGGACCAGCGGATGAAGCAGGCCTACGCGGCGGCGTTGGCGGCTGGCGTCCCGGAGGAGGAGCTTGCGGCCGAGCAGGAGGACTGGCTGTCCATACGGGAAGAGGCCGCCCGCTATTCCCGGCGCTCGGTGGCTAACATCTATCGCCAGCGGATCGACGAGCTGGAATCGATGAGCGAGCGCAGCTGGCAGTGATGTCTCACGCGCTGACCGGCGCGCTGGCGAACAGGTCGGCGACGCTGGCAGTCGGCGAGGCGACCTCCAGGAAGCCCACTTCGAGGAAACGCGCGACCAGGGCGAGCCGGACCTCATCGCCGATCGGCCCGGGCAGGTCCCGGACCCGGAACCGCGGCGTGTCGGCGATGTAGACCACGGCCTCTTGTGCGCCGCGGTGGATGTAGAGGTGGCCGCCCGGATAGGCCACGTCGATGGTGTCGGCGCTGGCCCCGATCTGGGTGAACGCCCCTTCCGCGTGACGCAGGACGCTGTCGAGGCTAACCGCCGGCGTCATCGTCGGGCGCTTGAGCGGGACCAGGTCAGCCACCGCCCGCGACGCTCGGCGCTGCAGCGCCGCGGCCACGAATCCGGGCGATCGTGCGGCGTTGAACAGATGGCCGACCGCCTCGGCCACGGCGGGCGCCAGCGCCTCGAGGTCCGCGTTCTCCAGCTGTCCGGCCAGGGTGGCCCGCAGGGGACGGTTGAGGTCGGACAGGTGATCGAGGGCCGCGATCACCGCCTCGCGCAGGGTCAGGGGCGTGAAGCCGATGGCGAGGTGGACGGACTCGGTGTCGGAATCGACGGTGTGGAACGTGCCCCGCGGCAGGTACATCAGATCGCCCGGAGCCAGATCCAGCACCTGGTGCGCGCCGAGGTCCGGCGGATTGCCGGAAACGCCCCGCCAGGTGTTGAACAGCTCGGACGGCCGGGTGGCGACGTACCAGCGCTTGGTCCCCTCGAGCTGGACAACGATCAGGTCGTGGTCGTCATAGTGGACCGGCGCGCGCATGCCCCCGCGGCTCCAGAACGCCGACGCCGTGACCGGCCCCTGGATCAGCAACTCCAGCGCGCGCGCCAAGGCGTCGAGCTCGGGCGACAGGGGGCGCAAGTCAGGGAAGCGGATCGAGTAGTTGCGGGCGTGGAACGCGTCGATGCGCTCGCGGAAATCGCGGGCGTCGCGTACGCCGGACAGGTCGGGCGGCGGCCCCGAGGCGTTGGCCGAGTGATATGTCAGCTCCGAAGCCAGATGGACCGCGCCCGCGAGGACCGCCCTGGGATCGGCGCCCAATAGCGCCGGCCGGCCCCCTGAACGGCCGTCATGGCGCGACACCCGGAAGCCGCCCGAAAGACCGGGTCCCAGGAACTCGTCCACAGCGAGCGGCGACAGGAATTGCCCCAGGCGCGCCTGGGCCTCCGCCAAGTCCATTCGAAAGCACCCCCGTGACGCGACGCTGCAGCGTCGCGATGCCGGCGAAATCACATGCGTCGGCGAGCGCTGTCATCCCAAGTGCGACGAACGGTCGACCCGGCGTGGCGAAAGCGTATCGCTTAGCCGTTCATCGCCTTTTCCAGCGCCAGGGCCAGCGAAACGCAGGCGCTGCCGGTGACGGCGGTGGAGAGGATCGGGTAGCGTGACGGGGTATCCGGCGTCTGGTGGTCGAACAGCCACTGGATCAGGAACGCTGTCAGGAAACCGCCTAGGATCCAGCTGTCCGGCGCCCTGCCCCGGGCGAGCAGGACGACCACCGCGGCGACGGCGCAGAGGAACGAGAAGGCTTGGCGCGCGATGCGCGGGCTGGGCTCGCGGGTCTCCAGGCCCCAGCGCACGCCGCCGAGGAACGCCAGGGTGATCGCGGACCAGGCGATGAGCAGGGTCAGGGACGACGACGCCCATTGCGCGGCGCCATATGCGAACAGCAGGGCGGCGACGGGAAACGGCGCCAGCGCGATCAGCGCGATGCCCCAAAGCGCGACGGGAATGGACTCCGCCCTGGCGGCGGGTCGCACGTCATCCATGAGCAATCAGTCTCTCCGGAATGCCGCCGAGGCCGCCCAACCGGCCGCCAGCGCGAAGGCCATGGCCGCCAGACCGTATGACCATGGCCTGTCATGGGCCCACACGTAAAGAGCCCGCTCGATGCCCACCTTCTCGACGGTGAGCGTCCGGACGCGGCTGGCGACGGGCTTGCCGTTCTGGAACAGCAGGATTTCAGCGCGGTAGACGCCTGTCGGCGCGCCGGTGGGCAGGGCGATCTCGGCCCGGAAAAGACCACGGTCGACGAAGCGCACGCCGCGCCCATCCTCGTGGTAGAGCCCTGATTTCTCCCTCAGCCGGACGACCGCACGGCGCCAGTCGTAGTAGTCGGGACCCAGGCTGGAGACGACCACGTCGCGCACGCCATAGCGGGTCTCGATGTGCTGCTCCGCCGGCGCGTTGATCGGCAGGTGGTCGACGCCCGCGCCGAGCCGGCGCAGCGTGCCGAAGGTGGCGATGTCACCGAGCGGGCGGTTCGACGCGGCGCGGTAGAAGCCGGGCGCGCCGCGGAACACCACGGGGCGGCTGTTGAGCCAGAGCCCGGCGACCTTCTGCTTGCGGGTTAGGCGGACGGGCTGCTCGGGTCCGCGGACCAGCACCACGACGTCCGACGGGCGGGCGGCGGCGTCGAAAACAGCGCCGTAGAGCACGATCCGCGCGCCGCGGAAGTCGGATTTCACCTGCACCGTGGTGTCGGTGAGCGCCGCCGAGATCACCGGCGCGCCCTGGGCGGCGGGCGCGGGCGGCAGGGGCGGCGTCGGCACGACGGCGACCGTGGCGGCGGCGGCCAGGGCGGCGAGCGCGGCCATCAGCCCATCCCCGACATCAGGACGAACGGCTCGTCCGGCGTAAGGAACAGGCCCAGGCCCATCCGCAGGCCCACCAGCAGCACGATCAGGGCCAGGATCGCCCGCAGCTCCTCTGCCCGGAAACGCGACGAGGCGCGGGCGCCGAACTGGGCTCCGACAATGCCGCCGACAAGCAGCAGGGTGGCCAGCACGATGTCGACCGTCTGGTTCCGGCCGGCCTGCAGCACGCCGGTGAGCGCGGTGGTGATGATGATCTGGAGCAGGCTGGTGCCCACCACCATCCCGGCCGGCATGCGCAGGATGTAGACCATCGCCGGCACCAGGATGAAGCCGCCGCCCACGCCCATGATGGCCGACAGCACCCCGACGAAGGCGCCGAGGACCAGCGGCGGGATCACGCTGATGTAGAGGCGGGAGCGCGGGAAGCGCATCTTGAGCGGCAGGCCGTAGAGCCAGACCGGGCGGCGGTCGCGGCGCGGCGGCGGGGGCTCGTTCCGGCGACGGCGCAGGATCGCGCCCAGGCTCTCCATCAGCATCAGGCCGCCGATCACCCCCAGGAACAGGAGATAGGACAGCGACACCACGAGGTCCGCCTGCCCTAGCAACCTGAGCCAGCGGAACAGCTCGACGCCCGCGAAGGCGCCCACGATGCCGCCCGCGGCCAGCACCGCCCCCATGCGCAGGTCAACCGCCCGTCGGCGGCTGTAGGCGATGACGCTGGACATGGATGAAGCGGCGACGTGATTGGCCATCGACGACACGGCCACGGGCGCGGGGATGCCCAGGAAGACCAGCATGGGCGTCATGAGGAAGCCGCCGCCGATGCCGAACATGCCTGAGATGAAGCCCACGGCCGCGCCCAGGAGCACGATCAGCGGGGCGTTCACGGACACCTCGGCGATGGGCAGGTAAATGTCCACGACCGGGCCTACTTCCGCCCCGGCCCTATCGTCAACGCTGGTCGAGGTGTAGCGGCGGGCCGCCGGCCTGATCGCGGCGATATTCGGCGAGCGCGCGGTCGTAGGCGACGCTGGCGCGGCCATCCAGCGGACCGTCATAGTAGCCCAGGCGCGTCAGGACGAGCTGGGTCTGGCGAACGTTCATGCTGTGAGGCGCAAGCGCCGCCGTCTCCGTGGACCTGACCGGCTTGAGTTGCGGCTTGGGCCCCATCTCGGAGAGCGCCTTGCGGGCCTGCTCGTCGCCCTTGGCGGCGGCACGCTCGAACCAGGCGCGGGCGCGGACCAGGTCCTTCGGCAGGCCCGAGCCGGATTGGTAGAGAAGGCCGAGGTTGTACTGGCTCTCCACCACGCCAGCCGCCGCGGCCTTGCCGAACCACTGGGCGGCGCTGGTCAGGTCCTGGGGCCCGCCCTCGCCGCGGAAGAGATAGACACCCAGGTTGTGCATCGCTTTCACGTCGCCGTTCTCGGCGGCCGAGGTGGTGAGCCGCCGCGCCTCGGCCGGGTTCTGCGGCAGGCCGGCGTCACCCTCGTCATAGAGCTGGGCGAGATAGAGCTGGGCCTGGGCGTGGTTCGCCTCGGCCAGTGACTTGAGGGTGTCGAGCGCTCCGGGAACGCCCGCTTCCACGTCGGCGCGCACCTTTTCGAAGGCGGGTTGAGGAGTGGGCGCGGTCGCGAAGCCGGCGGGGCCCAGCGCCATCGAGGCGCGGGCGGGCGAGCCGTCGGGGGTCAGGGCGACGGGATCGGGCGCCGGGGTCGGCTCCTTCGGCGCCTGCATCAGGGTGAGGCCGGCCGCCCCCACGCTCATGAACGCCGCCCCGCCGGCGACCAGCAAGGCGGTCTGCAACGCCGAGTGCCGCGGCGCGCCCTTGGCCTTCTGGGTGTTGAACCCCTGGAACAGCCGGCCGGAGGCGGCGGCCTTCATCTTGGCGCGCACCTTAGCGGGGCCGGCGGCCTTGGCCTCCTGGGCGGCCCGGGCGGTGGCTCGGGCCTGCTCGATCACCTGGCGGGTCGAGAGCTCCCGGATGGGATCGATCGGTTCGGCCGACTGGAAGAGGTCGTCGTCGTCCTCGTCGTCCAGCGGCTGGAAGGTCTCGGGGATCCGCGGCTCGGGGATTTCCAGGTCGAGGCGCCGCCACGGCGGCGCGACAGTCTCGGCGCGGGTGTCGGCCGCAGTCTCGGCCACCGCGGCGATCTCGTCGGCGGTTTCCGCCCGCGAGTAGAGCTCCGGACCGAACACCGCGGCGGCGGGCTCCGGCTCGGCAACCGTCTCGAGGGAGAGCGCGGCCTCCGGCTCCGGCTCCGGCGGCGCCCCCAGGATGCGCATGGCCTCCGCGAGCGGATCGAGTTCGTCGAGGCCGGCAGCCGCCAGCTCAAGGGGATCGGCCTCGCACTCAGCGGCCGCTTTGGCGGCCGCCTCCGCCGCGTCCTCGACAGTCGGCTGCGGGAGGAAGAACGCCTCCGGCTCCGGGACGTAGGCCGCAACCGGCTCCGCGGCCGGGGCGGCGGCAAGCGGCGGCGCGGCGATGCGCTCGCGGATGGCGGCCAGCTCCGCGCCGAAGCGCTCGAAGGCCTCCGCCTGCGCGTGCTCGCCGCGGGCCAGGCGCTGCTCGACCGCGCCGGCGATGCGGGCGATCTCGGAACCCACCTGGTCGATGGCTTCGGCGCCGCGCTGGTCCACCTCGATCAGCTTCTTGCCCACGGCCTCGGCCATGGACAGCACCTGCCGGCCGATATCCTCGACCGCCTGGGCCGAACGGCGCTCGGCGGCGCGGACCTGTTCGGCGAGCTCGGCGAAACGGTTCTCTCCGCCGGCCGCGGCGATCTTCTCCGCCACTTCGGCGCGGACCGCCTCGACCCGATGCGTCAGGACCTGGGCCAGGGCCTCGAACTTGAGTTCGGCCTGATCGCTCTCGGCGCCTTCGACGGCGCCCATCCGGCGGTCCAGGGTGGCCAGCGCGCCCTGCAGGCCCTCGAGCGCCGACGCGGTGCGGCCTTCGGCCGTGGCCAGCCGGTCGCCCAGTCGCTGAAGCACGGTGTCGACCACCACCTCCGGCTCGATCCGGCTGAGCCGGGATTCGATGAGCCTTAGCGCCTCGATGGAGCGAGGCCCGCCGCCCGCTTCGCTTTCCAGCCGGCGCAGGCGCTCGCCGAAATAGCTCTGCTCGGCCGAGGCCTCCGCAAGCAGACCCTCCAGCCGCGTGGCCGCCGCGTGCTGTTCCCGCTCGGTGGTTTCGATGCGGGCCAGGGCCTGGCGGACGGAGTGCTCGACGCCATTGATGGCGAGGCCGGTACGGGTCTCCGAGGCCTCGATCCGGTCCGTGAGCCGGTCCAGGGCGTGGGCGATGCGGGCCATGTCCGGCGGCGGGGCCGGCGGTGGCGCGGGCGGCGAGATCGCGCGCAGACGCGGAGCCTGGGCGCGGAACGGACGGTCGCCAAACTGCGCCTCGGCCGTCACCTCGTCCGGGACATCGTCCTCAAGGATTACCCGGTTCAGCCACTCGCCCAGCGTCATGCCGGAACGACGGGCAAGGTCCTTCGCGACCTCGCGGGCCTTCGGGTCGATCCCCTTGACGCTCCAGGGCGCCCCCGCGCTCATCCGAATCGCTTCTCCGCCTAGCCTGGGACGCTACCGACCGATTCCTGGGGTGTAAACGAACGCTTAACGCTACATCTGGTGTGCGCCACCCATTCCTGTGGATGGCCATCGCAGCTTCGCGTAGGGGTCCGGCATGGATCTGCGCCTGCTCGTCGCCCTGGGACTGGGCCTCGCCGCCCTGTCCGCCTTCGCCGGTTGGCGTGGCGCGCGGCCGCCGAATCCGATGAAGGGGCCACGGCTGATTCCCTGGCGGGCGATCATGGTCTTCGCCGCCGCCGGCGCGGTGATCGTCCTCGTGCAGATCGAGCAGGCGGTCGGCTTCGCGCCCCGCTAGTCCTCGGACTTCTTCGGGCGCTTCGCCAGACCGGCGACGCCGCCCGAGGACAGCAGGCCGGCGTCTGCCATGAGCAGCGGGATCGCCCACTTGCGGGGGGCGGCGACGTAGCGCGGCTGCCAGGTCGGATCGTACTTGGACTTGTAGTGGCGCACGCCCTGGAAGTTGTAGATCTCCTCGCCTCGGTCGTAGATCAGGCGGCCGACCCGCGAGAGGGCCGGAGCCAGCGGGCGGTCGTCCAGGCCCGACAGCGGCGCCATGCCGAAGTCGAAAGCGCCGTAGCCCTGGGCCCGGCCCCAGTTGATCAGCTCCACGAACAGGAAGTCCATGATCCGCGGCGGCCCCTCGGGCACGAACCGCATGAGGTCGATCGAGAAGGCGGTGCGGGAGGCCGTCGGCCAGAGGGTGGCGAACGCGATGATCCGGCCCTCCCAACGCACCAGCGCGATCGGGAATTCCTGCACATAGCGGGGCACGAACCCGCCCAGCGAGAAGCCCTTCTCCCCACCGGCATGGGTGTCGAGCCAGGCGTCGGAGATCCGCTTCAGCTCGGGCATCAGCGGCGGGATTTCGGCGGTCTCGACGATCTCGAAGACCGCTCCGTCCTTGGCCGCGCGCTGCCAGGCGCGCCGCAGGTTGCCCCGCTTGGTGCCCTCGATCGTGAAACTCTCGAGCGGGGAAATGCTGGCTTCACCCATCTTCTGGATCGCGAAGCCGAGCTCGACCACGTCGGGCAGGTCGTCGGGCTCCAGATTATAGAACCCCGGCCGCGCAGCGTGGGCGTCGGCTAGCTCGCGGAACCGCCAGAGCAGCTCCATCCGCTCGTCGCGGCGGCCGACGGTGGACCCCAGCGCGATCCAGCTGCGCCCGCGCACCCCGAACATCAGGAAGCTCTCGCCCGACGGCGAGAACAGGAAGCGCTTGTCGCCCAGCAGCGCGAGGTTCGATGGCGGCCGGGAAACCTCCGCCGTGGCCAGGATCTTGCGCACCCGTTCGAAGTCGGGATCGTCCTCGCCCACGATGGGGGGCGGGGCGGCCGAGCTGAACAGCCGCCAGATGCCGAAGGCCAGCAGAGCGAGGGCCGCGCCGGCCCAGGCCCGCAGCGAGCGGGCCGCGTCCTCATCGGCCATCACCCGCCACCAGGGCAGGTCGCCGTAATCGGCATTCTGAAACGACCATAGGCCGATCATCCCGGCGCCCGCGACGAAGCAGGCCGCCGAGACCAGCCAGCCGGGCGTCACCTGCATCCGGGTAAGCTGGGTCTTGCGCGGGAAGGCGTGGTGGAACGGCGCCAGGACCACCGCCAGGGCCAGGAGCAGGGCCGTCTCCTCCCACACGAACCCCTTTACCAAGCTCAGCGGCGCGGCGATCAGCAGGGTGGCCAGCGTCGCCCACCAGGCGCCGTCGAGTCGCGCCCGTAGCCCGAAGGCCAGCATCACCAGCACCAGGCCGATGACGCTGGAGAGGAAGTGGCTGAGCTCGATCAGGATGACCGGCTCGAACTCCATCAGGCGGATGAACCGGGTCGGCATCGACGGCCGCGCGCCCGAGGCGAGCAGCAGGACGCCCAGGCCCAACGTCAGAAGCGCCGCGGTCCAGGGGGCGGCGGCGGTCACGGCAGGATGGCGAAGGAAGCGCATCGTCTCCCTTTAAGAAGCGCGTCGCGACGATTGTATAGGCGAGCCGCGGCGCGGCTGCTCAAACGGGCGTTTTATCGCCCTTGCTCCTGCCTGCCCGGGCGCTAATCTTGGGGGCTCTGACAGACAGGTTTTGGGAGAGCGGTATGGCCGACTTCGGCGCCACGGAACTCGACGCGTTTGCGGCCGAGGTGCGCAAGGAACTGGCGGCGATGTACCCGCCCGAGCTGCGCGATCCCAAGGCCAAGACCGACTACGAAGCCGTCTGGGGCGGTCGGGCTTTTGAAGGGTCGGACGATCCGCAGATCGTCTGGATGAAGAGGATGGCGGCCAAGGGGTGGACCACGCCCACCTGGCCCAAGGAGTACGGCGGCGCGGGGCTGACGGCGGCGCAGGCGCGGGTGATCGACCGGGAGCTGGCTGCGGGCAAGTACCGCTCGCCGCTGGCCTCGTTCGGGATCTGGATGCTTGGGCCGGTCCTGTTGGAATACGCCAACGAAGCTCAGAAGAAGGAGCACCTGCCGCGGATCGTGCAGGGGCAGATCCGTTGGTGCCAGGGGTACTCCGAGCCGGGGGCCGGGTCGGACCTGGCGAGCCTGGCCACCAAGTGCGAGGACAAGGGCGACCACTGGCTCATAAATGGTTCAAAGATTTGGACAAGTTACGCCGACAAGGCGGACTGGTGCTTCTGCCTGGTACGTACCGATACGTCCAAGAAGCACGAGGGCATCAGCTTCGTCCTGATCGACATGAAGACGCCGGGGGTCGAGACCCGGCCGATCCCGCTGATCAGCGGGGAGAGCCCGTTCTGCGAGACGTTCTTCACCGACGTAAAGATTCCCAAGGAAAATCTGGTCGGTAGGGTCAACGGCGGCTGGGAGATCGCCAAGCGGCTGCTGCAGTACGAGCGCCAGAACATCTCGGCCGGCTTCGGCGAGGGCGGATCGGCGGGCGGCGCCTCGGGCGACCTGGCCACGATCGCCAAACAGTACGCGGGCGATGAGTATGAAATGTCCGACATCGAGCTGCGCAGCAAGATCACCACGAACAAGATGAACTTCCAGGCGCTGCGCCAGACCATCGCCCGGTCGGCGGCGGAATCGAAGGCGGGCAACGGCCCGTCGGCCACCACCTCGATCATCAAGTACGCCGCGGCCGAGTTCGCCAAGGAACGGTCCGAGCTGATGGTGGAGGCCCTGGGCCACCAGGGGCTGGGCTGGGAGGGCGAGGGCTTCGAGGGGCCGGAGATCCTGGCGGTCCGCGGCTGGCTGCGCACCAAGGCCAACTCCATCGAGGGCGGCACCTCGGAAGTGAACCTGAACGTGATCGCCAAGCGGGTGCTGGGCTTGCCTGACCCGAAGTAAGACGGGCCGAAATAGCCAAAACCCCAAGGGAGGATAAGGCCATGGCGGACTTCGGCGGCGAGGTGGAGACATTCCGGGCGGAAGCCCGCGCCTGGCTCGAGGAGAACTTCCCCAAGTCCCTGGCCCACGACACGGCCGCCCAGCTCGCCAAGCTGCAGGCGCGCCCTGAGACCCCGGAAGCCACGGCCTGGCGCCGGGCGCTGGGGAGCAAGGGCTGGGGCACGCCCACCTGGCCGAAGGAATACGGCGGCGGGGGCCTGTCCCGCGCCGAGGCCAAGGTGCTGGCCGAGGAGATGGCCAAGATCGGCGCCAAGAACCCCATCGGCGGCATGGGCGTGGCGTTCTTCGGCCCGACCCTGCTGGAGTACGGCAGCGAGGCGCTGAAGCGCGAGCACATGCCCGGCATCGTCATGGGCGAGGTCTGGTGGTGCCAGGGCTATTCCGAGCCGGGCGCGGGCTCGGACCTGGCGGGCCTGCAGACCCGGGCCGAGGACAAGGGCGACCACTTCCTGGTCAACGGCAGCAAGGTGTGGACAAGCGGGGCCCAGCACGCCGACCGCTGCTACTGCCTGGTGCGCACCAACACCGAGAAGAAGCACGAGGGGATCAGCTTCCTGCTGATCGACATGAAGGCGCCGGGGGTCGAGGTCAGGCCCATCCTACTGATCAACGGCACCTCGCCCTTCTGCGAGACCTTCTTCACCGACGTGAAGGTTCCGAAGGACCAGCTGTTCGGCCCGCTGAACGGCGGCTGGACGGTGGCCAAGCGGCTGATGCAGTTCGAGCGGGACTCGATCGCCGGCAGCCTGGGCGGCGGCAACATCGGCCAGACGGTGGCCATGCCCACCATCCCCGAGGCGGCCAAGGCGGGCGTGGGCGAGGACGACCAGGGCCGGATCGCCGATGCGGACCTGCGCCGGCGGATCACCGAGCACCTGATGGAGAACCGCGCCTTCCAGCTCACCATGAAGCGGGCGGCCGAGGACGCGCGGGCCTCCAACGGGCCGTCGAACACCGCGGCGATCATGAAGTACGCCGGCGCCAAGATCGCCCAGGAGCGCAACGAGCTGATGGTCGAGGCCATGGGCTATGGCGGGCTGGCCTGGGAGGGCGAGCCGTTCTCCGAACAGGAGCTGGCGGCCATGCGCACCATGCTGCGGTCCAAGGCCAACTCCATTGAGGGCGGCACCTCGGAGATCAATCTCAACATCGTCGCCAAGCGCGTCTTGGGATTGCCCGACCCGAAATAAAGTTTCGGCGGCGCCTCGAACGACATGAACCGGTAACGGCCGGCCCGCATTTCCGCCCTGCCCGACTGGCAGCAGTGCGGCGGGACGTTT
>Ga0155080_115_pt1 | contig 13522 bp, 13 predicted proteins | sample RifCSPhighO2_01_FD_106048 | JGI IMG/M metagenome (GOLD analysis project Ga0155080, IMG submission 106048) | Phenylobacterium sp. RIFCSPHIGHO2_01_FULL_69_31 | reverse complement strand
CGACATCTTCTCGCAGTTCTTCACGCGGGGCGGCGGAGACCGGTTCCGCAATGTCCGGATGCGCGGGGGCGACATCCGCTACCACCTGCGGGTCGATTTCCTCGACGCCGTGCGCGGCGCACGTCGCACCCTTACCCTTCCCGACGGCTCACCGATGGACATCGAAATCCCGGCCGGCGTCGAGGACGGCCAGGTGCTTCGGGTCCGCGGCAAGGGCGCGCCGGGCCTGAACGGCGGCGAGCCGGGAGACGCCTTGATCGAAATGGAAATCGGCGAGCACCCGGTGTTCCGGCGGGAGGGCCGGGACATCCACGTCGACCTTCCGATCTCGATCGACGAGGCGGTGCTGGGCGGCAAGGTGGAGGTGCCGACGCCCACCGGAAACGTGACCATGACGGTGCCCGCCGGCGCCAGCAGCGGGCGAACGCTGCGGCTCCGGGGGAAGGGCGTCCAGGGCCGGACCAAGGGCGACGAGCTGGTCCACCTCAGCGTCGTTCTGCCTGAACGCATCGATCCGGAACTGGAAGACTTCATGCGGCGCTGGCGCGAGCAGCACCGCTACGACCCGCGCCGGCCGATGAAGGGAGCAGCGTGATGTTGGGCGAAACCGAAGTGATCAGGCTGATCCAGGGTCTCAGCCGCCGCCGGCTCAGGCAGTGGGTGCAGGCCGGCTGGGTGCTGCCTGCGCGGGGCGAGCGGGGCGCAAGCTTCAGCGAGATCGACGTCGCGCGGGCCCGGCTCATCCTGCACCTGCAGCGGGACATGAAGATCGGCGCTGACGCTGTGCCGATCGTGCTCTCGCTGATGGACCAGGTCTATGGGCTGCGCCAGGAGCTCCGGCGGCTGGCGCGCGCCGTGGAAGCCCAGCCGGACACGGTCAAGCACGCGATCCTGCGTTCGGCGGGCGGAGGCTCGTCCCGGTGAAACCTTCGCGAGCTCGTCGCATCGCTGCACTTGATCCCCATCAAGTCCAAGGCGGGCGACCGCGGCAGCATGCGCGGGGATGGAGCCGATGATGACCGTGCTGCAGGCAACCGACACCGCGGCGGCGAGCGACGCCGCGCTGGAGTCCTCAGACCGACCGGCCAGAAACCCCGCGAGGGGCGCAGGCCAGTCGGACGTCACGCTGTTCGAGGTGGCGCCGGAGGGGCGCTCCTGGCTGATCAAGCATAACCGCGGCGTGCTCGGTCGTGTGTCCGACAAGGCGGAGGCGATCCAGATCGCCATCGGGCTCGCGGCCTGGTGCGAGTCGGAAGGGAGGCTGGTGAGCATCCAGGCGAACTAGGTGTCGGCGGCGCGTGAGTTCGACCATGCCTATTCGGGCCTGATCGCCGATCTCGGCGGCACCAACGCGCGGCTCGCCTTGGTGGACCGCAGCGGACGCGTGCACGCGCGGCGGGCCTACCGCGCCGCCGAGTTTACATCGGTCGAAGCCGTCCTCGGGCGCTACCGCGAAGACGCCGCCGTCCCGGGCTTCCCGTCGGCCGCCGTGCTTGGCGTCGCCGGCCAGGTGGCGGACGGGCGGGCTCGGTTCACGAACCTGGATTGGGAGGTCGATGCGCCCGCGCTCCGCGAGACCTTTGGGTTCAGGACCCTGGAGCTCATCAACGACTTCGTGGCCCAGGCTCTGGCCGTGCCGGAGTTGGCGGACCAGGACTTGCGGCCGCTGGGTCCGCCGCGCTCGCGCCAGCCTGGGGTGGTCGCGGTCATCGGCGCCGGCACCGGCTTCGGCGCGGCCGTCTTGGTCCCCGGCCGTGACGGCGACATCCCCATCGCGTCCGAGGCTGGCCACACCGGCTTCGCGCCGACGGACGAGGTGGAGCTGGACCTCTGGCGAGGCCTGAAGGCGCGTCATGGCCGGGTATCGATCGAGCGGGTCCTTTCAGGACCGGGGCTGGTCGCGATCTATGAGCGCTTCTGCGAGGCCAGCGGCGCCCGCCCGGCAGCCACCCAGCCCGCGCAAGTGGTGGCCGCGGCCGGGGAGGGGAACGCTGCAGCGTGCGAGGCGCTGGAGCGGTTCGTCAGGATCTACGGACAGGTCGCCGGCGACCTTGCGCTCACCTTCGGCGCGTCGGGCGGGGTCTATCTCTCCGGCGGCATCGCCCCGAAGATCTATGAGTGGCTGAACACCGGCGCCTTTCGGACGGCGTTCGAAGGCAAGGGGCGGCTCACCGCCTACCTGCAGAACACGCCCACCTTCCTGGTGACCCATCCCGATCCGGGCCTGCTCGGCGCCGCGCGCAGGCTGCGCCAGCTCCAGACGGCCGACGCGACGTCCGGCGCAAATGGTGCGGCTTCGCGCGTCAGACCTGTCCCGAGACGTCCTTCAGCCCCGACGAGGGCATGCCGCTCGCAGTCCAGGCCTGAAGGTCGCTTCTCACCCCCCTGACGAGCGCGTTCGCCTCAGGGTGCTCGTCGGCGACGATGAGGCGCTCCACCACCTCGAGCCGCTCGGCCAGCTCTGTCAGGTCCGACGCCCCGTCGACGGGCAGGCGCCCGATAAGGGCTTCCCGCTTCTCGAAGAGGACCTCCAGGCAACCGTCGATATCGCGCAGCTCCCGCACCCAGGGCAGCGCCTGCTGTTCGGCCGGCGACAGCTCGCACCATCGATGCTCTCGCACCAGCCAGGCCTCGAGTCGGGCCCAGCGCGTCTGCAGGCGCTCGATCTGGGCGTCGATGCGCAACCAGCTCCGGACGAGATGGCCGCCGGTCGGGCTCCGAAGTTCGGGCGCGGCCGGCGGGAGGCCCGCTGGGCCGGCGATCGGTGCGGCGACCGGGACGGCGACGGCCGAAGCGCCCGCCAGGAGCGTGCGGCGCGACACCGCGCGCACGGACGCGCCGCCGCTCTCCGCCTGACGACGTGAGCCCATGACCTGAACCTGCTAATCACGAGAGATTAGTTTATGATCATGCTCCGGGCGGCAGGCTGTCAAATTAAAATGCTCATGCGAGATAATATTCTGATCACGCCATGCTGACGGCTGCGCAGATCCGCGCGGCCCGGGCTCTGCTCGGCTGGAGCCAGCCGGCCTTGGCCGCAGCGTCCGGGCTCTCGCTGCCGACCATCGTCAGAATGGAGGGTCGCCAAGGGCCCGGCCGAAGCGCTGCGGCGAACGTGGACGCTGTCCAACGGGCGCTGGAGGCGGCCGGCGTGGCCTTCATCACCGCGGACGCGGCGACCGGCGCGGGTCCAGGCGTTCGACTACGGGATGGCGGCTAGCCGGCCGGCGATCGGAGACCAAGGGGGCGGCTTGCCCCGCGACGCATGGAGACGCTGATGTGCGGAAGGTTCGACACCTCGCACCTCTACTGGCGAGACATTCATGAGCAGCTCTCGGGCTTCGGAACGGTGAAGACCGAGCCCCTGAACCTCGCGCCTGATCCGGACGTGCGCCCGACGACGCCGCAGCTCACCGCGCGCTGGGACGGCGAGGGCTGGCAGCTCGAGAAGATGCGCTGGGGCCTGGTCCCGTTCTGGCGCAACGGCAAGCCGCTGAAGGACACCGTCAAAGGGGCTGACGACGGCTTCAAGCTGACGACGTTCAACTGCAAGGTCGAGACCTGCCACAGCGCCAGCACTTTCCGCGACGCCTTCGCCAAGCGCCGCTGCATCGTGCCGGCCAGCGCCTGGTACGAGTGGACCGGGGAGAAGGGCGCCAAGGTGAAGCACCGTTTCGCCCGCGCCGACGGCCGGGCGATCTGGTTCGCGGGCCTCTGGGATCGCTGCGCCACCCCTGACGCTGGCGAGATCCGCAGCTTCACCATCCTGACCGGCCCTTCGGCGGGCTGGCTCTCGCAGTACCACGACCGCGCGCCGGTGATCCTGGAGCCGGAAGAATGGAGCGCCTGGCTCGATCCGGCCCAAGACGCAGAGGCCCTCTTCAGGGCGGTCCGTCCCGAGCGGTTCGAACTGCGCGCGGCCTGAGCGGCGGCAGCTCGGTCTCGAGCCCGATGGCGGCCGCCGCACCCATCGGCCGAGTGCGGCGGCCTCGGGTCAGGCGGCTTGCTGGGCCAACTCCGGCCCGTTCGGCGTCAAGGTCAGCTCGCCGTCGCCCTGCGTCACCCGAACGCTCGCGCCATCTCGCACCTCGCCCTTCAGGATCATGTCGGCCAGCGGATCCTGCAGGTAGCGCTGCACCGCCCGCTTGAGCGGACGCGCACCGTAGACCGGATCGTAGCCCACGCGGCCGAGCCAGGCGCGCGCCTCGTCGGTGAGCTCGAGGGTGATCTTCCGGTCCGCCAGCAGCTTCTGCAGCCGCTCCACCTGAATGTCGACGATCGGTCCCATGTGCTCGGCGGCCAGCCGGTGGAAGAGGATGATCTCGTCCAGACGGTTCAGGAACTCTGGCCTGAAGTGCGCGCGCACGACCTCCATCACCTGAGGCTCGACGCTCTCGACGTCCTGGCCCTCCGGCAGGTTCGACAGGAAATGGCTGCCGAGGTTGGAGGTCAGGATGATGAGGGTGTTGGAGAAATCGACCGTATGGCCCTGGCCGTCGGTCAACCGCCCATCGTCGAGCACCTGCAAGAGGACATTGAAGACGTCGTTGTGCGCCTTCTCCACCTCGTCGAAGAGCACGACCTGATACGGCCGACGCCGCACGGCTTCGGTCAGCACGCCGCCTTCCTCGTAGCCGACATAGCCGGGCGGCGCGCCGATCAGGCGGGCGACGGCGTGCTTCTCCATGAACTCCGACATGTCGATGCGGACCATGGCCGTGTCGTCGTCGAAGAGGAAGCCGGCCAGCGCCTTGGTGAGCTCGGTCTTGCCCACGCCCGTCGGGCCGAGGAACAGGAACGAGCCGAGCGGCCGCTGCGGGTCCTTCAAGCCCGCGCGGGCGCGGCGGACCGCCTTGCTGACGGCGGAGATCGCGTGCGACTGCCCGATCACCCGTTTGCCGAGCGCGTCTTCCATGTGGATGAGCTTCTCGCGCTCGCCTTCCAGCATCTTGTCCACCGGAATGCCGGTCCAGCGCGAGACCACGCCGGCGATGTCCTGCGCGGTGACCTCTTCGCGCAGCATGGCGCCTTGGCTCGCGGCCTGGGCGTCGGCGAGCTGCCGCTCCAGCTGCGGGATCACGCCGTAGCTGAGCTCGCCCGCCCGGCCGAGGTCGCTGCGCCGCTGCGCCTGCTCGAGCTCGAGGCGCGCTTGGTCGAGCTGTTCCTTGAGCTTGGCTTCGGCCTGGATCTTCTCCTTCTCGGCCTGCCACCGCTGCGTGAGGGCGGCGGCTTCCTCCTCGATCTCGGCGAGCTCCTTTTCGAGGGTGGCGAGCCGGTCCTTGGACGCGGCGTCGGTTTCCTTCTTGAGAGCTTCGCGCTCGATCTTCAGCTGGATGATGCGCCGATCGAGGGCCTCGATCTCCTCAGGCTTGGACTCCACCTCCATCCGCAGACGCGACGCGGCCTCGTCCATGAGGTCGATCGCCTTGTCGGGCAGGAACCGGTCGCTGATGTAGCGATGGCTGAGGGTTGCGGCGGCGACGATGGCCGCATCGGTGATCCGCACCCCGTGGTGCAGCTCGTACTTCTCCTTCAGCCCGCGCAGGATCGAGATGGTGTCCTCGACCGTGGGCTCGTCCACATAGACCGGCTGGAAGCGGCGCTGCAGGGCGGCGTCTTTCTCGACGTGCTTGCGGTATTCGTCCAGCGTCGTGGCGCCGATGCAGTGCAGCTCGCCTCGGGCCAGGGCCGGCTTCAGCAGGTTGCCGGCGTCCATCGCCCCTTCCGATTTGCCGGCGCCGATCAAGGTGTGCATCTCGTCGATGAAGAGGATGATGCCGCCTTCGGCCCCCTTGACCTCGTCCAGGACGCCCTTCAGGCGCTCCTCGAACTCGCCGCGGTATTTCGCGCCGGCGATCAGTGCGCCCATGTCGAGGGCCATCAGCTTGCGGTCGCGCAGGGTGTCCGGCACGTCTCCGTTGGCGATCCGGATGGCGAGGCCCTCCACGATCGCGGTCTTGCCCACTCCTGGATCGCCGATCAGCACGGGGTTGTTCTTGGTCCGCCGCGCCAGGATCTGCACCGTGCGCCGGATCTCCTCGTCCCGGCCGATCACCGGGTCGAGCTTACCGGCGCGGGCCGCCTCGGTCAGGTCGCGGGCGTACTTCTTCAGCGCCTCGTAGCGGTCTTCGGCGCTGGCGGTGTCCGCCAGCCGGCCGCCGCGCAGCGCATCGATCGCCTTGGACAGCGCCTCAGGCTTCACGCCGGCCGCCGACAGGACCCGCCCGGCCGGGGAACTGGCCGCGATGGCCATCGCCAGCAACAGGCGCTCCACGGTGACGAAGCTGTCGCCGGCTTTCTGTGCGACCTGTTCGGCCTGGTCGAGGAGCCGGATCGCGTCATTGTCGAGGCCTGGCGGCTGGGAGGCGCCCGCGCCGGTGACGGCGGGGATCTTCGCGAGGGCCGTGTCGACCTCGCGTCCAGCCAGCTCCGGAGTGCCGCCTGCCGAGCGGATCAGGCCGGCGGCCATGCCTTCCGGGTCCTCGAGCAGGGCCTTCAGGATGTGCTCCGGCGCGATACGCTGATGGTTGAGGCGGACAGCCACGCTCTGGGCGGCCTGCAGCATGCCCTTAGCGCGGTCGGTGAATTTCTCGAGGTTCATGAGACTCTCTCCTGCCGCTTCTTCGGTGTTGAGTTAGGGCGCTCGCTCCGGCGCGCCAGACGTGGCGAACGGCGCGATGCGACCACGTGAACGGCGGGGCGCGAGCCCGCCGCCAGCGACCTCCGGGGCGAGGAGCGGGCCCCGAAGCTCGCCGCGCGTCTTCTAGGACTCCGCCTGCTTCTGCTCGCCCTTCAGCCTCGCCACCACGTCTTTGAGGCGGGTCTGCATCCGTTCGAGCGCCGCCTCGATGTCCGACCCGGACTTGGCCCCGCCCTCCAGGCTTCGGATCTCCGCTAGCAGCGCTTTGCGGGTGTCCTTGTCGCCGTAGCCAAGATCTTCCGTCCGCTCCAAGGCCTCGCGCGCCGCTGTGAGATGCTGCGCCCGGCGTTGCGCATCCTTGTCGGCCTTCGCCGCGTCCACGGCGGTCTGAGCGACGACCAGGGGGAGGGGCGTGACTTCGTCGATCATCACCAGGGTCGAGCGCGCCCGAGCCAGCACGTCGGCGGCCCCGGCGTTCTTCTGCTGGTCAAGCAACGCGGCGGCCTGGGCGAGGGCGGCCGGATAGGTCCCGAGCGGGATGTGGTAGGTGCGGACGCGGATTTCGCTTCGCAGCGAGTCGAGGATCAGCCGCGCCTTCGGCAAGTCGTCGGCGATCACCGACAGCTGGAGACTACGCCGCATCCGCTCGATCCGATCCTCGTCCGCGGGCGCGGAGTCGATCACATGGACCTCCGCCGAGGCGGGGATCAGCGCATTGGCCGGATTGCGGCCGACCAGGATCTGCGCCTTGCCCGCCGCCGCCTCCAGGGCGGCAAGCGCGCCGGGGCGGTCTCCGGCCGCAATGCGCGCTATGGCGCGGTCGGTCTCCGCGAGGACGGCGATGGCCTCCGCATCCAAGGCGCCCTCGGCCGCGGTCTCGGCCTCGGCGCGCTGGCGCTCGTAAGGGCCCGCGCGGGAGCCTGCCGGCGCCGCCGCTGGCGCGCCCGTCGCTTCCGGAGCCGCGGGACTGTCACGCCATGGCCTCCAGACCAGCAGTGCAACCACGACCAAGACCAGGATGACGCCAAGTACGATCCAAACTCGCTTCGAGCGCATGTTCTCCTCCTGAGGGCGGCCCAGCTGGCTGGGCGCGGGGTCACGAAAACGCGCTCGACTGTCGCCGCTCTCGGAGGGCGCAGCTTGACCGGCGTCAAGTTGGAGGGCTCGCCGGCCGCATCCGGCGTGACGCGCCGGGCTCAACTCCAGATCGCACTGAGGGGATTGAACGGGCCCGCGCCCGCCCTTTCTTGACCAAGGTCAAGATGGGTCGCGCCCCGCGCTCCTCCTCTTACGTCGGAGCCGGCGCAGGCGGGACCGACGGATGGTTGGGAGCAGACGTAGATGAGCTTGAAGCAGATACTCGTACAAGCGGGCGTGGACGAAGGGGCTGGGCGGCGCGCGGCGATCGCCGCCGACCTGGCGAGCCGTTTCGACGCCGATCTTGCGGGCGTATTCCTCTCCCCCGCCGCGCCCTCGGTCTATCTCGGGGCCAGCGCGGAAGTCGCCCCGCCAGCCTCGGTGATGAAAGACCTTACCGAGGCCCACAATCGGACTGTGCTGGCGAACGCCAAGGCTGCGAAGGCCACGCTGGAAGGCGCAGCGAGCGGGAAGGCGATCGCCTGGCGTGAACTGGATGGCGGCGCGCCCAACGAGCTCATCGAAGCCGCGCGGGGGGCTGACCTCCTCATCATGCCCGGGCCGCCCGAGAACACCCGCGAAGGCGTCTTCGCCCCGGCCGACACGGTGGCGCTGAACGCCGGCGGACCCGTCATCGCCGTTCCAGACACCAGCAACGCCACCCGTGTTGGCCGCAACATCCTCGTGGCCTGGAACGGCAGCCGGGAGTCGGCCCGGGCCCTGAGAGACGCCCTGCCTCTGCTCAGCAAGGCCGATCAGGTCTCGGCGGTGATCGTGGACCATCCAGCGGCCGCCCGTGACGCCGAGCAGACGCTCCAGGCCTTCCTGCAGCGCCACGGCTGCCGGTCCGTGAACGTCCAGCGCCTGCCCGAGGGCGGCCGCCCGGCCAGCGAGGTGATCCTGCAGCACGCCGCCCACGTCGCCCAGGCGGATCTCATCGTCATGGGCCTCTACGGCCATTCGCGGATTCGGGAGTTCATCCTGGGCGGCGTCAGCCGAGAGATGCTGGACGATTCGCCCATTCCCCTGCTGCTCTCGCACTAGCGCCGGGGTGGACGATGGAAGGTCGCTGTTGCCCGACGAGACGGGCTGCGGTCGCGTCGATCGCCATTGTCGCTGGCCTCGGACCGGGGTTCGCCTTGGCGCAGGCGCCGTCGGCCAAGGCGTTGGTCGACGCGGCGAAAGCCGCAGGAGAAGTCGGCGAGCAGGCGGACGGCTTTCTCGGCTTCGTCACGACGCCGGCCGATGCGGCGCTGCAAGCCGCCGTCGAGGAGATCAATGCCGGACGGCGGCGCGTCTATGAGGAAACGGCCGGGCGCAACGGCGTGACGCCCGAGGTCGCCGGCGTCGCCGCGGCCAAGGCCCTGCGGGACACCAGGCTCAAGCCGGGTGACTACTACAGGGACATCGACGGCGTCTGGCGGCGCAAGTAGCCCCGCGGCCCACGGCGTAGACCCTTCGGCGTTTGCGGCGCTATCGCTCGACGGGCGTACGGTCGCGGCCATCCGCCCCCTCGCGCAGCGGCATGGTTGACGCCATCTTAAGCCCTGGCGCCGAATGGTCGGGGCCTCGGAATTCCACTAACGTCCCGCGGGGCATCGAAGACGAATCGTCATGGCGCGCGGCGAGCTGATGAAGAAACTGCTGGCGAGCTACGGCCGGGACGACGAGTTCCGGGCCGTCGCCGAGCAGATCATCCTCGAAGAGGAACAAAAGAACAACCGCGTGCTCGCCCGCTCGCTTCGCAGGACCCTGGATAACGCCCAGCCTGCGACGCCCGCCCCGAGAGCCCTGGCGCCCCTGATCCCGTTCCCGGACGCCGCCAGCGACTTCGTCGAGCGGGTCGAGCCGGAGCACAACAAGAACGACATCGTGCTCAGCGATGAGAACGTGCGCGTGTTCGTCGACCTGATTTACGAGTTCCGCCGAGGGGATGAAATCCGTCGGCGCGGCCTCGAGGTTCGCTCGAAGCTGCTGTTCTGCGGACCTCCCGGGTGCGGCAAGACCCTCTGCGCGGAGGTGTTCGCGGCCGAGCTCGGGCTGCCCCTCTACGTGGTCAAGATCGATCGGCTGATCTCGTCCTACCTCGGAGAGACCGCGGCCAATATCCGCAAGATCTTCGAGTTCGCTCGGAAACAGCCCTGCGTCCTGTTCCTCGACGAGTTCGACGCCCTGGCGCGGGCGCGCGACGACACCAGCGAGCACAATGAGCTGCGGCGCGTGGTCAACAGCCTGCTGCTGTTCATCGACCGCATTCGTCCCAAGGGCTTCATGATCGCCGCGACAAATCTCGACCAGTCGCTCGACTCGGCGATCTGGCGCCGCTTCGACGAGGTGATCTGGTTCGACAAGCCCGACCGGCAGATGATCGAGCGGTTCCTGAAGCTGAAGTTCAAGAACGTGGCCCTCGACTTCGACCCACTCGCCCAAGCGGGCAAGCTCGAAGGCTATTCCTACGCCGAGATCGAGCGCGTCTGCGTCCAGGCCATCAAGTCGGCCGTCATCCACCGGCGCAAGACCGTCCGCGAGCAGGACCTCCGCCGCGCCATCGCCGATGAGGTTCGCCGCCGATCCGGAAGGGCGCGCCTGAAGGCCTCGGACTGAACAGGCCGGCATGGCGCGGCACGACCACTTGCGGCTCGTCCGCCTGCCTGAGCAGCTGGAGCGCCGCAAGCGGCCTGGCGGCGGCGGCGCGCCCGCGCGGGATCCGGGTCACCACAGCGGCCGGCTCGAGGCCGAGCTCACGGCAGCGGTGGAAGAACAGCAGCGCCGCCGTCGACCAGAGTTCGTCGATCCGTCCCTGATCCTTCGCGTTCGCATGAACGGCATGACGCTGGAGGAAGACTGGGAGCGTCTCGGCCTGACGGTGCTCTCCACCGATGAGGACAAGACGCTCGTCCTGTTCGCTTCCGAAGATGATCTTCGCGGCTTCCGCGAGCGCCTCGCCGCCTATGCGCGGGGCGTTCCAGACGGGCAGGCCTCACCAGCGTACAGCGGGTTCATCAATCGCGTCGAAGAGATCGCCGCGGTGACCCCTCGGGACCGCATCGGGATTCGTCTCCGCGAGGAGGGCTTCTCCGAGCCTGCAGACTTTGTCGATGGTCGCGAGTTCGTCCTGGACCTGGAGCTCTGGGACTTCGGGCGCCGTGAGGCGCGAACGCGCAAGCTCGACCAGATCGCCAACTATATCGAGAGGCGGGAAGGGGAGGTCCTGGACCGCTATGTCGGCCCGTCGATCACGATGTTGAGGCTGCGCGCCAACGGGTCGGTCGTCAGGACGTTGCTCGATGTGGAGGAGGTTGCGGCTCTCGATCTCCCGCCTGAGCCGGATGTGGCCATCGGCGAGGCGTTGAACCTCACGCTGGAAGAGCTTCCGGCCCTCGCCCCTTTGGCGGACGACGCGCCCATCATCGGCGTCATCGACAGCGGGGTGAATGATCACCCGCTGCTGGCCGACGCCATCGTGGGAGCCATAGGTGCGCCGGCGAGCCTCGGCACAGCCGACGAGTGGGGCCACGGCACCCGGGTAAGCGGCGTGGCGCTGTTCGGCGACCTGCGGGCGCAGCTCGAGGCCGGGCAGCTCGCGAGAACCGCCAGGCTGGCCGTCGCCAAGGTGATCAACGACCGCGGCGGCTTCGACGACCGTCGCCTCGTGCCGACCCAGATGCGTGAGGCGATCGCCGGCCTCCACGGGCGGTTTGGCTGCCGCATTTTCGTCGTGGCGCTTGGTGATCCAAAGCGTCCGTATGACGGCGGCAAGGTCGGCCCCTGGGCGCAGACGCTGGACGAGTTGGCCCGCGAGCTCGACGTCCTGATCATCGTCTCGGCCGGGAATCGCGCGCCGCGCGGCGGCAATCGGATCGAGCAGGCGGTGACAGAGTACCCGGGGTATCTCACCGAGCCTGCCAATCGCATTTGCGAGCCGGCCGGCGCCATGAACGTCCTGACCGTCGGCGCCTTGGCGCACGGAGAGGGGCTGGGGCCGGAGTTCGCCGACGACGTGCATGTTCGGCCGATCACGCGGGCGCTGGAGCCAGCCCCGTTTTCCCGCGTCGGCCCGGGGATCGGGGGCTCCACGAAGCCGGACCTGGTGGATGTCGGCGGCACGATGGTGTTCGACCCCATGGTCGGGCGGCTGCGCCTCGGCGAGGATCTCGCTTCCGCCGGCGTGCTCACCCTCCATCATCGCTTCCTGGACCGGCTCTTCACCGCGGGCTCCGGCACGTCATACGCAGCGCCCCTGGTGGCGTCGAAGGCGGCGCGGCTCCTGGGCCGGTTCCCGAACGCGTCAGCCAATTTGATGCGGGCCCTTCTCGCCGGCGCCAGCGAGGTCCCGCAGCCGGCGGAGCTGCGGCTGCAGCCGCTCGGCAACGACACCGTGAGGGCGGTTTGCGGGAATGGCCGGCCCAACGCCGAACGCGCCGCCTACTCGGACGACCATCGCGTGGTCCTGTTCGCCGAGGACGAGCTGCCGCTGGACCATTTCGCCGTCTATCAGGTTCCCATACCCGAACTCTTCCAGGGAGGAGGGCGGCGCACGATCCGGGTCAGCCTCGCCTACGATCCCCCGGTCCGCCATACCCGCGCCGACTATGCTGGCGTCGGGATGAGCTTCCGCCTCGTCCGCGGGTGTGATCCGGCGCTGATCTTCGATCACTTCCGCCGTCGCACCCAGGCGGAGGGCCGCCGCCCCGATCTCGACAATCGGTTCAACTGCGGCATGGAGCCGGGGCCGCGCGAGCGGGAACGCAACACCGTCCAGACCGCCAGCGTGACGTTCACGCGCGACACCGACGCCTACGGCGGCTCCTACCACCTGGTGGTCCGATGTGAAGCCGGCTGGGCGGCCTCGTTCGAGACGCGCCAACGCTTCGCCCTCGTGGTGGAGATGCAGCACCAGCCCGAAGTTCAGCTCTATGCCCGCCTCCGCGCCCAGGTTCGCCTACCTGCCTGAAGACGATCCGGATCGCGCTGCAGTCGATCTCGATCTGCCCCTCCGCATACTTGGCTGAGCCGGAGCACGAACCCTGCCTCCCGACGCTTGCGGGCCCACTCAAGCGACCTAAATCGACCAAGGCTACGCTTGCGCAGGAGAGGAGGAACAGCGGTGCTTCATCCCATTTCGGTCGTCCCTACGGAGGCGGGTTGGATGGTGCAGTCTGAACAGCTCGCGGCGCCGTTGGTGTTCCGATCGGGCGCGATGGCGGAAGACGCGGCCTGGCGCATCGCACGGGCGCTCACGGACAAGGGCGCCTGGGCGGAGATCAAGGTGACCTCACCCGACTACGTGCGGCTGAGCCGCTTCCTATGTCCCCCGGCGTCGGTCAGCGACGGGTCATGCACGCTCCCGGAGTTCGCCACGGCGGCATGAAGAAAGGAACGTCGGGGGAGGCGAGGTCGCTCGGTCTCTAGCCTTGGGAGCGGCCGAGGCGCGCACCTATATACCTCTGCCTGCTCCCTCCCATGTCACCGTCGGCCTGTCTCTACGCGGGCGGTCAGTCCCGCGAGATAGACCATGTCATCAGCATCGGCCCCGAGTGACACGCCGGACGAGGTGCTGGCCCGCTTCGATCGCGCCGGCAGTCCTGTCGACCTGACGGACGTGGCTGAAGCACTGCGAGCCGGTGCAGCCGAAGGTGAGCCAGAGCTATGGGGGGCGCCTCAGGGTTTGTTACACGGCCGGCGCTAAGCCGGACAGACGGTGAACAGACCCAATGCCCGTGTCCGGGTGGCTTCCTCGGGCCA
>Ga0155080_101_pt1 | contig 14176 bp, 9 predicted proteins | sample RifCSPhighO2_01_FD_106048 | JGI IMG/M metagenome (GOLD analysis project Ga0155080, IMG submission 106048) | Phenylobacterium sp. RIFCSPHIGHO2_01_FULL_69_31 | reverse complement strand
ATGGCCATGCTCAATCAGCATTTCAACAAAGCGGCCTGATCCCAACAAAGGCGCGGTGCCGCTCGGCGGTCCCGAATGTTTGCAACAGAGCCCATTTTTTGCATATGTGGCACCGCGATTTCTGACGCATACTGCCGGGTCGGAGATCAACGGAAAGGGTCGAAACATATGAAGCATCGCACCGGCGTCGCCGCCCTTGTCACTTGCCTGCTGATGGGTGCCTCGGCCGGATCGGCCCAAACGGCGGCGCCCAGCCCGCCGGATTCACAGGCGGACCTCGTTCCGGTGCTCAATGGCGGCGGCAGCGAGTTGCGCTTCGATTGGCCCGCGCTCAAGATCGGCAGCGCCTCCTATCGTGAGGGCCCCACCGGGGTGACGGTCTTCAGCTTCGACAAGAAGGTGCTGGCGGCGGTGGACGTGCGCGGCGGGGCGCCGGCCACCATCAATACCGACCTCGTCCGCCTCGGATATTCGAGCTACGACATCGACACCGTCGTGTTCGCGGGCGGCGCGGCCTATGGGCTCGAAGCGACGACCGCCGTCGCGACCGCGCTCAAGGACGATGGCCGCAATACCGGGCGATGGGATTCGATCGCGGTGGCGGTCGGGGCGGTCATCTTCGATTATGGCGATCGCCGACTGAACGAGATATACCCCGACAAGAAGCTCGCCCAGGCGGCCTATCGCGCTCGGATCCCGGGCGTGTTCCGCAATGGCGCCGCCGGAGCCGGGAGCATGACCCGCACCGGCGATTTCTTCGGCTGCAAGGCGCATTCGGGCCAGGGCGGCGCGTTCAAGCAGATCGGCGCGCTCAAGATCGCCGTCTTCTCGGTGGTCAACGCCTATGGGCTGGTGACCGATCGGGAAGGCCGCCCCGCCGCCTGTTACCGTGATCCGAGCTGGCCCAAGGATGTTCGCGTCGACGATCTGCTGCGCAACCTTCCCGACAGCCGCAAGGCCGGCTGGGGCGCCGAGAGCGGCAGGATGCGCAACACCACGGTCACGCTGGTCGCAATCAACCAGAAGATGGAGCCGGCCGAACTCCAGCGGCTGGCGATCCAGGTCCATACCGCGATGGGGCGCAGTATCCAGCCTTTCGCCACGGCATCGGACGGCGATACGCTCTATGCCATCACCACCGGCGAAATCGATGCGCCCGATCCGAGCACGCCGGGCGCGCTCAACGGCGTCGAGATCGGCTCGATCGCCAGCGAACTGGCCTGGGACGCGGTGCTCGCATCTGTGCCGCCGCAGCCGGCCTTGCCGGTGATGTCGCCGCAGCCGGCGGTGCCCGCCAGAACGCTGGCATCCTATGCAGGCAAGTATCGCTTCTCGAATTTCGTGACGGTGAACATCACCGCGCAGGACGGCAAGCTGTTCGGCCAGGCGGTCGGGCGCAACGCTTTCAACGTGCCGATGGACAAGCCGGTCGAGCTGCTTCCCTATGATGGCGGCCGGTTCGCCGTGCCGGGGCGCTACCCGATGGTCCTCGACTTTGCGACGAAGGGCAAGCTGGTGATCAACCCCGGGGAGTGGGCGCAGACCGGCATCAAACAGGCCGGACGCTGATCGCGCGACGCCGCCGTCCGCCATGGTGCGTCCCGCGCACCACGGCGGACCCTCTACGCGCCTTTTCACCTTCCGGAGCGCGCAACAGTCTCCGTACTGCAACAGAGCTTGGGGGATTTGCGATGAGACTGAACAATCTGGGTCGCCGCCTTTGTACCGTGTCCAGCCTTGCGTTGGCGATCGCCGCGGCCCCGGCCTTCGCCCAGGAGGCGGGCGCATTGGCTGGCGGTGCACGGCGTCTATGACGATCTCGACCTGACCGGGCCGCGGCTGTCGCAGGGCCACCTGACCCTTGATGCCGCGCTGCACGGACGCGGGGTTGCGCTGGTCAACGGGCTGGTCGGACAGGCCTTTCTCGATTCGGGCGAGCTGGTCGAGATCGGGCGAGGCGAACCGGCGTTCCAGCCCTATAGTTTCGGCAAATATTATGTACTGGTCGGTGCCGACCGGAAGGATACCCCGCTGGTGCGCCGCTACCTGCGCTGGTTTACCGCCGAACTCGCGCGCGACGTGGCGAAGCCGCACGTCGCGGGTCGCGTCCTCCTTGCCGGCAAATAGCCGATCGCAAAGGATATTTCCGATCGGCGCGGGGCTGGTGCGCGAGGCGCAACACCCCTCCCATCCTTGGCACCTTAGCTGGCGCGCCGTGGCGGATTAGCTCTTTGGCCGAACAACAAAAGGGTTAGGGGGCTTGGTTGAACGTCTCTGATGCACCGGCTGCAGAGCCGCTGGGCCTGACGTCGGGGTTCGCCGGTTCGAGCGGCTATGCGGACCGCATGACGCCGCTCTATGCGGGCAAGCTGATGCCCGGCGCGCAGGTAGAAGCGTTGCGCAACACGCACCGCGCGTTTCCGGTGCGGACCATCCGTCGCGGCGATACGGTCGCGCCCTTCGTCTATGCGCAGGCGCCGGTCGAGGATTTCACGATCCGGGCCAATGGCCGCGAATATGATCTCTATGATTATGTCTTCCGCAACCGGGTGGCCGGCCTGTTCATCCAGCGGCGCGGTGAAGTGATTCACGAGCGCTACGAACTCGGATTGCAGCCCGATACGCGCTGGGTGTCGATGTCGATGGCCAAGTCGATCGCGACCACGCTTGTCGGGGCCGCAATCCAGGACGGGCATATCGGCGGCGTGGAGGACATGCTGACCGATTACCTGCCCGAGTTGAAGGGCGGCGGCTATGACGGCGTCTCGATCCGCCACCTGCTGCAGATGACCTCGGGGGTCCGCTGGGACGACGAGCATGTCGATCCCCAGTCCGAGCGGCGGCACATGCTGAAGCTGCAGATCGCCCAGCAGCCGGGCGCGATCCTGCGCTACATGGCCGGGCTGCCGCGCGTTGCCGAGCCTGGCACCCGCTGGAATTATTCGACGGGAGAAACCCATGTCGTCGGCGCGCTCGTTCGCGCGGCGACGGGCAAGTGGCTGTCGGACTATCTTTCCGAACGACTCTGGTCCCGTCTCGGCATGGAGCAGGATGCCTGCTGGTGGCTCGAATCCCCCGGCGGACTCGAAGTCGCCGGCAGCGGTATCAGCGCGACGCTGCGCGACTACGCCCGCTTCGGGCGGTTCGCGATGGGAGACGGCACGATCGCGGGGGAACGCATCCTTCCCGAGGGCTGGATGGCCGAAGCGGGTAGCGCGCGCATCGTCGGCGGCGAACGGCGCGATTATGGCTATATGTGGTGGATCGTACCCGATGCGTCGGGCTCGCTCGCCGACGGCGCCTTCTCCGCGCGCGGCATCTTCGGCCAGTATGTGTACATCAATCCGAAGCGCGACCTGCTGATCGCCGTGCTGAGCTCGCGCGCCAAGCCGCGCGGATCCGAGGTGATCCTCGACAACGACTTCTTCAATTCCGCGGTGGAGGCCCTGACCGCCCATGACTGAGATCAAGATGAACAGCACGGCGCAATGGCAGGCACGCGATGCCCGCCATCACCTTCACTCCTTCACCGATCCCGGGCTGATCCTCGAACAGGGCTCGCGCATCATCGTGCGGGGCGAGGGCTCGCATGTCTGGGACAGCGACGGCCGCAAGATCCTGGACGGCATGGCCGGGCTGTGGTGCGTCAACATCGGCTATGGCCGCACCGAACTGTCCGACGCCGCCAAGGCGCAGATGGACAGGCTTCCCTATTACAACAATCACTTCCAGAGCGCGGTGCCGGCGATGATCGAGCTGGCCGAGCGGCTGGCCGGCCTCACCCCGGCGGGGCTCGATCATTTCACCTTCGCCAATTCGGGCTCCGAGGCGAATGACGTGATCGTCCGTCTCGCGCGTTACTATTGGAAGCTGCTGGGCAAGCCGGGCAAGCGCACGATCATCAGCCGCACGCTCGCCTATCACGGCTCCACCGTCGCGGGCGTCAGCCTGGGCGGTATGCCGGCGATGCACGGCATGGACAACGGCACCTTGCCCGAATTCGCGCATGTCGAGCATCCCCACTGGTATGTGAACGGCGGGGATCTCGCGCCCGCCGACTATGGCCTCAAGGCGGCCCGCGCGATCGAGGAGAAGATCCTCGAACTCGGGCCGGACAATGTCGCCGCGTTCATCGCGGAGCCCGTGCAGGGCGCAGGCGGCGTGATCGTGCCGCCCGAGACCTATTGGCCCGAAGTGCAGCGTATCTGCCGCGCGTACGACGTGCTGCTGATCGCCGACGAAGTGATCTGTGGCTTCGGACGTACCGGCGCCTGGTTCGGTTCGCAGACCTTCGGCATCGAGCCCGACTTCATGCCGATGGCGAAGGGCATTTCCTCCGGTTACCTGCCGATTGCGGCGGTGGCGCTGCACGACCGAATCTTCGACGTGATCGCCAAGGGCGGCCTATGGCCGCACGGCTATACCTATTCGGGGCATCCGGTCTCCTGCGCCGTGGCGCTCGCCAATATCGAGATCATCGCCGGCGAAGGGCTGGTCGAGCGGGTGCGCGACGATATCGGGCCCTATTTCCAGGCGAGCCTTCAGGCGCTGGCCGATCGGCATCCGCTGGTCGGCGAGCGGCGCGGGGTGGGGCTGATGGCTGCACTACAGCTCGTCCGCGACAAGGCGACACGCACCGTCTGCACGATGGAAGACAATGCCGCGATCCTGACGCGCGAGGCCTGTTACGCCGATGGGCTGATCGCCCGGGCGGTCGGCCAGTCGATGGTGTTGAGCCCGCCTTTGGTGATCACCCGCGGCGAAGTGGACGAACTGATGGAAATCCTCACGCGCGCACTCGACGGCACGGCGCGGACGCTGGGGTTGATGTGAGATGACGATGCACCCCGATCTTTCTCCCGCGGGCAACGCGCTGCTCGCCCGCACCCTGGCCTATGGCAAGCGGGCCGATGTCGCCGCCACCTTCGCGGTCCACAATCCCGCTGACGGGAGCTTCATCGGCGACGTGGCCGATATGGGCGCCCCGGAGACCCAGCGGGCGATCGACGCGGCCAAGGCGGCATTCCCGGCCTGGGCGGCGCGGACGGCACGCGAGCGCGCGGACATATTGCGCGCGTGGTTCCGGCTGATCCTGGAGAACCAGGAGGCGCTGGCGGAGATCCTGACGCTCGAACAGGGCAAGCCGCGCGCTGAGGCGCTGGGCGAGATCGTGTTCGGCGCCAATTTCATCGAATGGTTCGCCGAAGAGGGCAAGCGCCTCTATGGCGACATCGTGCCCACCCATGCGCCGGACAAGCGCTGCCTGGTGCTCAAGCAGCCGATCGGCGTCGTCGGCGCGATCACCCCGTGGAACTTCCCGAGTTCGATGATCACGCGCAAGGTCTCGCCCGCGCTCGCGGCGGGCTGCACGATCGTCGTCAAGCCGGCCGAGGACACACCGCTTTCGGCGATCGCGCTTCAGCTGCTGGCCGAGGAGGCGGGTTTCCCGGAAGGCGTGATGAACATCGTCACCGCGAAGCGCGCCGAAGCCGTTGCCGGAGTGCTCACCGCGAGCCCGGACGTGCGAAAGCTTTCCTTCACCGGCTCGACCCGGGTCGGCAAGATCCTGATGCGGCAATGTGCGGATACGGTGAAGAAGCTGTCGCTCGAACTGGGCGGGAATTCGCCGTTCATCGTGTTCGACGATGCCGATCTCGATGCGGCGGTGGCGGGCGCGATGGCGACCAAGTTCCGCAACGCCGGCCAGGCCTGCGTCGCCACCAACCGCATCTATGTGCAGTCCGGCGTGCGCGCCGCCTTCGTCGAGAAGCTCCGGGCGGCGATGGAGGATCTGCCGGTCGGGCCCGGGCTGGAAGCCGACACCAGGATCGGCCCGCTGATCAACCCGGCGGCGGTTGCCAAGGTCCAGGAACTGGTCGGGGATGCGCTCGGCAAGGGGGCCGAGGCGGTGCTCGGCGGCACGCCGCATCCGCGCGGCGGCCTGTTCTTCGCGCCGACCCTGCTCGTCGACGTGCGGGCGGACATGGCGATCGCCAGCACGGAGATCTTCGGCCCGGTCGCCGCCGTCTATGGCTTCGAGACCGAGGCCGAGGTGATCGCCGCGGCGAACGACACGCCTTACGGCCTGGCGGCATTCCTCTGGACCCGCGACATCGGCCGCGTCTTCCGTGTCGGCGAGGCGCTCGAATATGGCATGGTGGCGGTCAACGAGACGCTGACCTCGAACCCGGCGACTCCGTTCGGCGGGGTCAAGGAATCCGGCCTGGGCCGCGAAGGCTCGCGCTACGGCCTCGAGGATTTCGTGGAAATCAAATATCTTGCCCTGGGAGGCATCTGATGGCGACCGCATCTCTCCATGCCTCGGAGCTTGCGTCCGACAATGCCGGTCTCGCGGTCCGGCGGGCTGCTGCGGTGCCGAACGGTATCGTCAGCGCAACGCCGGCCTATGCCGCCCGCGCGCGCAATGCCGAAGTCTGGGACGTCGACGGCAATCGCTATATCGATTTCGTCGCCGGCATCGCCGTGTGCAGCACCGGCCACTGCCATCCCAGGGTGATCGCCGCTGTGCAGGACCAGCTGGAGCGCTTCACCCACACCTCCTTCCAGGTGCTGCCCTATGCGCCCTATGTCGCGCTCGCCGAACGGCTGAACGCGCTGGTGCCGATCGACGGAGCGGCGAAGACCCTCTTTTTCAACAGCGGCGCGGAGGCAGTTGAGAATGCCGTCAAGATCGCCCGCCACGCCACCGCCCGTAGCGGCGTAGTGGCCTTTGCCGGCGCGTTTCACGGCCGCACGCTGATGACGACGGCGCTCACCGGCAAGGCGATGCCCTACAAGCGCGGCTTCGGCACCCTGCCCGGAGATGTCTGGCGGGTCCCATTCCCGATCGCTCACTATGGCGTTTCCGTGCAGGACAGCCTCGATGCCCTCCACACCCTGTTTCGCACCGATGCCGATCCTGGCTCGATTGCCGCGATCATCATCGAGCCGGTGCAGGGGGAAGGCGGCTTCCACGTCACGCCGCCCGAACTGCTGCGGGCGCTACGCGCGATCTGCTCCGAGCATGGCATCCTGCTGATCTGCGACGAGGTGCAGACTGGCTTCGCCCGTACAGGCAAGCTGTTCGCGGTCGAGCATAGCGGTATCGCGCCGGATATCGTGACCATGGCCAAGGCGCTGGGCGGCGGCTTCCCGATCGCGGCGGTTACCGGCCGGGCGGACCTGATGGACAGCGTGCACGGCGGTGGGCTCGGTTCGACGTTCGGCGGTGCGCCGACCAGCTGCGCGGCCGCTCTCGCCGTGCTCGATGTCATCGAGGAGGAAGGGCTGATCGAGCGTGCCAACGCGATCGGCGGAAAGCTGCGCGCGCGTTTCGAGGCATGGACTGGCCGAGAAGACCTGATGCCGATCGGCCATGTGCGGGGGCTCGGCGCGATGATGGCGTTCGACCTCGTCAAGGCCCGTGGATCCGATGCGCCGGACCCGGAGGCGGCGCGCAACGTGGTCGCCCGGGCATTCCAGCTTGGCCTGGTGGTTATATCCTGTGGCATCCATGGCGAGACTGTGCGGCTGTTGATGCCCTTGACCGTTTCGGACGACGTGCTGCTGGAAGGGTTGGACCGGCTTGAACAGGCGCTGGCTGTGCACTGATCCGCGCCGACGCAGCCGTGGCCACTGACAAGGACACGCGGCTTGGACAAGAAGACCGGCCTAGAGCATGCTGTTGTTTGGTGGAATCGGGATTCCCTTGTTTGGACTGATATGATTCAACGTCCGTGCTGGAGGCGCGGATGACACGACCTTATTCGGAAGATTTGCGGAAGCGTGCGCTGGCGCGTTCGGACGCGGGTGAGGCGGACCGGTCGATTGCCGAGGCGCTTCAGATAGGGGGCGCCTCAAGGTTTGTTACACGGACGGCGCTAAGCCGGACAGAGCGTGAACACCCGATCAGGCGACAGAGCTGAGCCGCTCGTTCAGCCGTAATGGCAGGAAGTCCTCGGAACCGGCAGCAGGCTCGCGCCACAGGTAGTCTCCCGTGAGGCTGATATGCGTCCAGCCGAGCGGCGCGACGTGGGCCAGGAGGTGGTCGGGAGCGGGATGGCCGGAGGCGCGCAAGCGCTCGACGGCGCGGCCCATATAGAGAGTGTTCCAGTAGACGATGGCGGCCGTCACCAGGTTCAGGGCCGACGCCCGGAACTCCTGGCTTTCGACGGTGCGATCGGTCAAGCGGCCCTGGCGTTGGGTGAACACCGCGGCGGCCAGCGCGTGGCGGGACTCGCTCTTGTTCAGCCCGGCAAGGCACCGTTGACGAAGCGTTTTGCTCTCCAACCAGTCCAGCGTGAACAGCGCCCGTTCGATGCGACCGATCTCCTGCAGAGCGAAGTCGAGACGGTTCTGACGCTTGTAAGCGGAGAGCTTCTTCAGCATCACCGAGGGCGCGACCGTTTTGGCCTTCAGCGAGGCCGCGAGCCGCACCACTTCGTCCCAGCACTCGTGGATGATGGCCGTGTTGATCGGTCGGCCGATCAAGGGCTCCAGCTCCTTGTAGCGGCCCGCAGCCTCGAACGTGCCGAGCCGGCGATCGGCCAGGTCGCGGATGCGGGGGACGAACCGATAGCCAAGCAGATGACTGAGGGCGAACACGTGGTCGGTCGCCCCGCCGGTGTCGGTGTAGTGCTCGTGGATATCGAGGCTGCTTGCGTTGTGAAGCAGGCCGTCGAGCACGTGCGGCGCTTCGGCCGCCGTCGCCGAGATCAGCTGGCTGTGGAAGGGCGCGTACTGATCGGAGACGTGAGTGTAGATCTTCTGCCCCGGATCGGCGCCGTACTTGGCGTTGATCGCGCCGGCGGCACCGCGGCGGCCGCTGCGGAAGAACTGGCCGTCGGAACTGGACGTGGTTCCGTCGCCCCAGACCCGGCTGAGCGGCAGCGCGGCTTGCGCATCGACGATGCAGGCCAGGGCGCCGGCGTAGGTCTCCTCGGACAGATACCAGGCCTGGGTCCAGGCAAGCTGGGCATAGGTCACGCCTTGGCTGCTGTCGGCCATCCGCTCCAGGCCGAGGTTGGTCCCGTCGGCCAACACCGCGGCCAGTAAGGCCTGCGGGTTGGGATGGGTCTTGCCCGAGCGCAGTTCCGTGAACCGGTCGGTGAAACCGGTGCGCCGCGCGACCTCTGACAGGAGCCGGGTGATGCGCACCTTGGGAAGAAGCCGATCGACGATGGCGTCCAGTCGCGCCGCTTCGGGCGGGACGTCCGCCGACAGTGGCGTGACCTTGAGCTTACCGCTTCGGATTTCCACGTCCTCGATCGCGTTCCGCCGTAGCGCGCTAGAAAATCGGCGCAGACGCCAGTCCAGCTGCCGCGCCCGATCGGCCAGGTATGCGCCGGCCGTCGCGGGCAGACCGAGACTCGCGGCAGCGGCCGGGACCTCGGCGCGCGGCAGGAGATAGGCGTCGAACCGGCGGTAGTTGCGTGAGCCGTCCACCCAGATATCGCCGGAGCGGAGGCGGTCACGAAGTGTGGCGAAGGCCGCTGTCTCGTAAAGCCGCCGATCGATGTTTTCGCCCTCGCCGACGAGCGCCTTCCAGGCGCGAGAGAACGGCAGCGGTGCGTCTGCCGGTACGTCCCGCCGCCCGGAGCGGTTCAGGTCCTGCACCAGCTTGACCGCGGCGAGCGCGCTGTCGCGCCCTCCCGCCGCCCGGAAACGGAAGGCTTCTAGGAACGCCGGGCCGAAGCGACGCAGTGTCATATACCTCGCTGCGGCGCCCACCAGCGGATCCGGGTCGGCGGAGGCGGCGAGCGCCTCAACTTGCGGCCGGGCCTCCTGCAACCGCGCCCATCCAACCGCCTGATCGACGGCTTCGATCGCGTCGATGCCGTCCTCCCGCGCGGTAGCCAGGGCGTCGAGGGTGGCGTCGAACAGGCGCATCAGACGCCCAACGTCGCGCGCGGAAGCCACGTTATGGCGCTTCTGGGCGGCGCGGGCCTTGGTGAACAGTTCGCCAACCTGCTTGTCGAACATCTGCACGGCGGCGTCCGACAGTCGCGCCTCCAGGTCGATCATCTGGGCGGCCAGGGTCGCTCGGCGGCGACGGACCGAGTAGTCCGACAGCAGAAACGCTGGCGCGACCGCACCCTCGCGCACCAGCTGCCGGAACCGGCGCTCGTGGATGTTGTCTGCGACGGCGGGGTCGAGCCCGATCCGACGCACATAAGCCAGACGAGACAGAAGCCCCGACAGATTCCGCGCCGAAGGAGAGCCGGCGATGTCGCGGAGCCAGGCGATCGGCGTCACTCCGGTCGTGGGATCTGGAACCAGCAAGGCGTCGAGGGCCGTGGCCTGTTCGGCTGTGACGGCGCCAGCCACGGCGTCCAGCGCGCGCTTGCGAGCACGCGCACGCCCGGCCAGGCCGATCCGTTCGATACGGGCGGACGCGGGAAGGATCACGCCCCGTTCTCGGAGGCCTTCGACGACAGCGTGGACAATCGGAAGTCCCTGGTCGGTCGCCCAGGCGGCTTGGGCCGCCCGGTCCAGGGCGAAGGCGACGTCGCCGGCCTCGAATCCGCGTACGCTGAGGTGGGTCGCGACATCCCACCCGTGCTCCAGGCGCGTTTTGGCCCGTCCGCCATAGGCGCCGAACAACGTCTCAGACAGGCCGAGCTGGTCGGCCAGGTAGGCGAGGAGTTCTCGCGGCGGCGTCTCATCGTGCCGGAGTCCGAAGCCTGGGTGGCGCAGCAGCGCCATCCAGGTCGCGGCGCCCAAACGGTTGGCGTCACCCCTCCGGGCCGCCAGAAAGTCGAGGTCATCGGGCCCGAGCGTGTAGTGGCGCGCCAAGGCGGCGCGCTCGGTCGGGACGCCGAACAGCGACGCCCGTTCCTCTTCTGTCAGCAGCTCGCGTCGGGCCATCGGCGGGGTCTCCGCTCGGAAGCCTACGCCGGTGTGGGGCGGGTCGCGAGTCGCAGAACTCGAAACTTGTGCGACACCTGCGCCGACCCTTGATCCGGCTCAGCTTCGTCTGTCGCAAAAGTCGCTTGCAGAAGTCGGGCAAATCGAAGCACTTTTGCGACATGCTGATCGGCTACGCCCGCGTCTCGACCGACGATCAAGACCTCACGCTACAGCGCGCGGCCCTTAAGGCGGCCGGCTGCCGCCGGCTCTACGAAGAGAAGGTCTCCGGCGCCAAGCGGGACCGCCCCGAGCTCGTGCGCATGCTCGATGCGCTTCGCGACGAGGATGTGGTCGTCGTCACCCGGCTCGACCGCCTGGCGCGCTCGACCAAGGACCTGCTCGAGGTGGCCGAACTCCTCAACGGGATCGGAGCGGGCCTGCGTTCACTCGCCGAGCCCTGGGCCGACACCACATCGCCCGCCGGCCGGATGATCCTGACCGTGTTCGCCGGCATCGCCGAGTTCGAGCGATCTCTCATCCATCAGCGGACCAGCACGGGGCGCGAAGCCGCCAAGAAACGAGGTGTCCGCTTCGGCCGCCCACCCAAGCTTACGGCCGACCAAGTCGCTCTCGGGCATCGCCTCATAGACGAGGGAACGTCTGTCCGCGACGCGGCTGCCCTCCTGAAGTGTCACCACGCAACGCTCTACCGAGCCCTTCAGCCCCAAAGCAGACCTACCGAATGACTGCAGGGGTGGAAGGCCGACCTATTCTCTCCCGTCCTCATCTCACGGCGCCCAGCGTCAGCGCCGACCGGATCAGCGGCAGGCCGACAGCGTCTGGGCTCGTCATCAGCGACTCCGGATGGAACTGCACCGCGGCGATTGGCAGTGAGCGATGCTCGATTGCCATGATGATCCCGTCCTCGGTCTCCGCGGTCGCCTCCAGCTCCGCCGGCAATACAGCGCGGCGAGCGTGCAAGGAGTGGTAGCGGCCAACGGTGAAGCGCTTTGGCAGGCCGGCCAGTAAGCGTCCGCCATGATTGGCGATCACAGAGGGCTTCCCGTGCATAGGCAGAGCCAGCACGTCCAGCGCGCCGCCGAAATACTCCACGATGCCCTGCAAGCCGAGGCAAACGCCGAAGGCTGGGATTTTCCGCCGCAGGATTAGGTCCAACGTTTCCGACATGGCGAAGTCGGCAGGCCGGCCGGGGCCTGGGGATAGCAGCACGAGGTCAAATGCGAGCTCGCCACGCAGAGTCTCGCGAGCCAGCTCGGGACGCATTGTGGTGACCTCCGCCCCGGCGACACGGACGTAGCCGCCGAGCGTATGGACGAAACTATCTTCGTGATCGACCAGCAGCACTCGGGGCGTGACTGCCAACGGTGGCAGCGCCGTGGCGGTCCAGGCGAGGCTCGTCTCGCCGCGGATGGCGGCGAACATAGCGCTGGCCTTGAGCCGGCATTCCTCCTCCTCCGCCTCTGGGTCGCTGTCATGAAGCAGCGTGGCGCCAGCGCGCACCTCCGCAACGCCGGATTGCAGTCGGATGGTGCGCAGAGTCAGACCGGTATTCATGTTGCCGTCGAAGGTGAAGCGGCCAATGGCGCCGCCGTACCAGCGACGGGCGGAGCGCTCCTCTGCCTCAACATGCCGGATCGCCCACGCCTTGGGGGCACCTGTGACCGTCACCGCCCAGGCGTGGGAGAGAAAGCCGTCCAGCGCGTCGAATTGAGGGGCAAGCTGGCCTTCGACATGATCCACAGTATGGATTAGCCGCGAAGACATCTCGATCTGCCGGCGGCCGATAACTTGCACGGAGCCGGGAAGGCAGACCCGCGACTTGTCGTTGCGGTCGACATCCGTGCACATCGTGAGTTCGGATTCGTCCTTGATAGAGTTCAGCAGCTCGCGAATGTGTGCGGCGTCCTCCAGCGCATCGCGACCGCGCCTGATGGTGCCACTGATCGGGCAGGTCTCGATGCGGCTGCCCTCGACTCGGACGAACATCTCCGGACTAGCGGCGATCAGAAACTCGCCCTGACCAAGATTCATCAGCGCGCCATAGGGACTGGGATTGGCCTGCCGGAGCCGCCGGAAGACATCCGAAGGCGCGTCAGCGCAGAGGGTGGAGAAGGTTTGGCCGAGCACCACCTCGAAGAGGTCCCCGGCGGCGAAGCGGGCGCGGGCGCGCTCGACCATGGCGGCGTATTCGCCCTGGCTGTAGTCGCTTTCCCGCGGCGCCGCGCCGGGGGCGGCGGAGCGGTAAGGATCCGGCGCGGTCCCGCGTGGTATGCCCGCCGTGGTGGCGGCCCCGCCAGCGAAGTCGTAGCGATGGGTCAACACCCGCTGGCGCTGATGGTCGACGATTATGATTTCATCCGGCAGGTAAAGTACCAAGTCGCGCTGGTCCGTGGCGCGGGGTAGGCGCATCGCCATGGGCTCGAACTGGAAGACCAGATCGTAGCCGAACGCGCCGTAGAGGCCGAGATGTGGGTCCTCCGGCGAGCTGAATAGGTCGGTCATTGCTCGCAGCACCGAGAAGGTGGAGGGCTGGCGGCTGCGCTGCTCCTCAGAGAAGGGGCGCTCAGGCTGGCGGATATCCAGGGTCAGCTGTGCGGCTGAGGATTCCGAAGCGGCGATCTCCGGCAGGGCGCTCAATGCGGAGGCGATGATTGCCAGCAACGCCTCGCCGCGAGCATTGAGGGCTTGTAGCGTGACGCGGCGGTCGCGAGACGTGAGGACGAGCGGTGGGTCGCTGAACCCCATGTCCCAGCGGGTATAGCGGCCCGGAACTTCGAATGAGGAGCAGAGCAGCACCCCGCGATGCCGGTCCAGTCGTCGCGCGAGGGCATCAAGGCTGGGCTGGTAGGGGCCTTCGATCGACTCGCGTCGGACGCGGATACCGGACTGGGTTTGATAGTCGTGGGAAGCACTCATCGGGGAACTCCGGGGCTTGAAGCTGCGCCGCCACGAGGTCCGAGAGGGATAGAGTAGGCCGCCCGGAGTTCCCGTGGCGGCATGTGTCATGTGAACGCAGGCCGCCTTTTAAAGGGGCCACCACCAGCGGGCGGACGGGCTGCGCGTGATCATGAGGCGATCCTAGCCGCCGCGAACCGGCCCGTCGAGAGTCTGCGACGGGTCGCCTCCTGCCGCCAGCCTGGTTCCCGAAAGCCGCCGTTCAAGCGGAGCCAAGCCCGCGGCCTGGAAGTGGATGCGTTCGCCGGCCGGAAGGGGTCGACTATTGGCCCGAGGAAGCCACCCGGACACGGGCATTGGGTCTGTTCACCGTCTGTCCGGCTTAGCGCCGGCCGTGTAACAAACCCTGAGG
>Ga0155080_137_pt4 | contig 14517 bp, 19 predicted proteins | sample RifCSPhighO2_01_FD_106048 | JGI IMG/M metagenome (GOLD analysis project Ga0155080, IMG submission 106048) | Phenylobacterium sp. RIFCSPHIGHO2_01_FULL_69_31 | reverse complement strand
GCCATGACGAGAAGGAAAGGAGCTAGTCGATCAGGGCGCGGGCCCGCCGGAAGACCGCCTCGAACATCTCGCCCGTCAGCCGGCCGGTGTTCGTGTTGAGGCGCGAGCAGTGGTAGCTGTTCAGCACGATGTAGGGCCCCGCCGGAAATTCCGTCCCGTGCCCCGCGATGCCGGCCGAAGCCTTCAGGCCCAACGCCCGCAGCACATTGCGCCGCGAGACGTCGCCCAGGGTCACGATCACCTTCAGCCGGGGCAGGGCGGCCAGCCGGCTGCTGAGGAACGGCCGGCAGGTCGCCTCCTCCAGCGTCTCCGGCTTGTTCCCCGGCGGCGCGCAGCGCACGGCGTTGGTGATCATGCAGTCGGTCAGCTCCAGCCCGTCGTCGGGCCGCGCCTCATAGGTCCCGCGGGCGAACCCCGTCTTCAGCAGGGTCTCGTACAGCATCCAGCCGGCCCCATCGCCGGTGAACGGCCGCCCCGTGCGGTTGGCCCCCATCCGCCCGGGCGCGAGGCCCACGACGCAGAGCCGGGCCTGCTCGTCGCCGAACGAGGCCACCGCCCCGTTGAACCCACCCGGGACCGAGATCTTGTTCGCCTCCCGATAGGCCACCAGCCGCGGGCACAGCGGGCACTCGCGCGGCGCCTCCGCCGGCGCGGCCTCAGATATCGGCATCGCGTTCCACATGCTGGGCGCGGGTTTCCGACAGGAACTTCGGCAGGCGCGCGGGCCGCCCGATCAGGTCGGCCAGGTCCTGCAGGTCCACGAAATTGTCCGCCTGTCGCCGCAGGTCGTCGCTGACCATCGGCGGCTGGCTCTTCACCGTCGAGACCACGGTCACCCGGCTGCCCTTGCGCTGCACCGCCTCCACCAGCTTGCGGAAGTCTCCGTCGCCCGAGAACAGCACCAGGTGGTCGGCGTGCTCGGCCATCTCCATCATGTCGACGGCGATCTCGACGTCCATGTCGCCGCGGAACCGCTTGCGGCCGCTGGCGTCGGTGTACTCGCGCGCCGACTTCGTCACGAGCTGGTAGCCGTTGTAGTCCAGCCAATCGACCAGGGGCCGGATCGGCGAGTACTCCTCGTTCTCCACCAGGGCGGTGTAGTAGTAGGCGCGGACCAGCACGCTGCGCTTCTTGAACTCCTCCAGCAGCTTCCGGTAGTCGATGTCGAAGCCGAGGTTCTTGGCCGCCGAGTAGAGGTTGGCGCCGTCGATGAACAAGGCCAGCCGGTCCGTGGGGTAGAACGTCATCTCGAATATCCCAAAAAGCCTTGGGGACCTGAATGGAACGGCCGTCGTCGCCCTGGGCAGCAATCTGGCGGGCCGCTACGGCTCGTCCGAGGCTCTGCTGGAGGCGGCTCTGGCCAGGTTCCCGGCGGTCGGCTTGAAAATCCTGAAGCGGTCGTCCTGGTGGCGCTCGGCCGCCTGGCCCGACCCGAATGCGCCTGAGTACCGCAACGGCGTCGTCCTTGTCGAGGCGAGCGCCCCGCCGCAGGCCATGCTGCAGGCGCTGCTCGCCATCGAGGCGGAGCTGGGGCGCAAGCGGGGCGCCCGCAACGCGCCGCGCACCCTCGATCTCGACCTCATCGCCCACGGCCGGACGGTTATGGCCACGCCCGCCCTGACCCTGCCGCATCCTCGCGCCCACGAGCGGCGGTTCGTCATGGGCCCGCTGGCGCAGATCGCCCCGGACTGGGTCCATCCCACCCTGGGCGCGACGGCGGCCGAACTTTCTGCGCGCGCGAATGTCGGGACCGACGCGGCTCCCACGTCATGACTGAGGAGGCGTCCGCCTCCGCCCCTCCAGCCCCACGAGGTTCCGATGCGTTTCATGATCATCCGCAAGTCGGACGCGGACACCGAAGCCGGCGTGATGCCCACCGAGGCGCAGGCGCGGTCGATGATCGACTACCACGCCGAGATGGCCAAGCACCTGAAGGTCCTGGGCGGCGACGGCCTGCACCCCAGTTCCAGGGGCGCCCGGGTGAAGTTCACCGACGGCAAGCCGATGGTCATCGACGGTCCCTTCGCCGAGACCAAGGAGCTGATCGCCGGCTACACGATGGTCGAGGCGGACAGCCTGGAAGCGGTGCTGGAATGGGCCAGGCGCTGGCCGATGGACTGCGGCGAGGCCAACGTCGAGCTGGAAATCCGCCGCGTCTTCGAGCTGGAGGAGTTGGGCGACGCCTTCGCACGGCCGACGCTCCGGGAGCATGCGAACGCCGTCTTCGGCAGGAGCTGACGGGCGGGCGCGGGCCGCTCATCGACGCGTGCGACCTATGCGGCGTTGCACAATGGGGGCCGACCCTCTATTTTGCGCGGTTCTATCTTCCCTCCCTGAGAGACTCCATGGCTCGCGTCACCGTCGAAGACTGCATCGAGAAGGTCCCGAACCGCTTCTCGCTCGTGCTCCTGTCCGCCCATCGCGCCCGCGCCATCTCGGCCGGCTCGCAGATCATGGTGGATCGGGACAACGACAAGAACCCGGTCGTGGCCCTGCGCGAGATCGCCGACGACGTGGTCGACGCCGAGGAGCTCAAGGAAACCCTGATCGGCACGCTGCAGCGCGTCGACGAGCGCTCGGAAGCCGAGGAAGAGGCTGAAACCCTCGCCCTGCTGGCCGATCCGACCCACATGCAGATGAGCGAGCTGGAGCTGGTCCGCGCCCTGCAGAGCGACCGCGACGGCGGCCAGGAGGAGCGGTACTGAGCCCAGAAGGCGCAGAACCCCTCACTAGAGAGGCGGCGACCGCAACCGCCGTCCCGCCTCCCGACACCTCCATGCCCGAAGCGCCGGCGATGGACGCTCCCATGCAGGCGCCGCTGGTCACCGGTACGACCCGGCCCAAGATGCTTCGCCAGTTCGAGCTGATCGAGAAGGTCCGCTCGTACGATCCCTCGGCCGACGAGGCGCTGCTGAACCGCGCCTACGTCTACGCCATGCGCCAGCACGGCTCGCAAAAGCGGGCCTCCGGCGATCCCTACTTCGCCCACCCCATCGAGGTGGCGGGCATCCTCACCGACTACCGGCTCGACACCGAGACCATCGTCACGGCGCTGCTGCACGACGTCATCGAGGACACCGACGCCACCCGCGAGAAGGTCGAGCAGCTCTTCGGCGCCGAGATCGCCGAGCTGGTCGAGGGCGTCACCAAGCTGTCCAAGCTGGAGCTCTCCCAGGAGCACCTCCGCCAGGCCGAGAACCTGCGCAAGTTCATCCTGGCGATCTCCAAGGACGTCCGCGTCCTCCTGGTGAAGCTGGCCGACCGGCTGCACAACATGCGGACCCTGCATTTCATCAAGCAGGCCGCCAAGCGCGAGCGGATCGCCCGCGAGACCCTCGACATCTACGGCCCCCTGGCCCGCTCCATCGGCGTGCACCGCATCTGCGAGGAGCTCGAGGAACTGGCCTTCGCCCACCTGAACCCGGTGGGCCGCAACGCCATCCTGCGCCGCCTGGCGGTGCTGCGCGAACAGCAGGGCGGGGCGGTGTCGGCCGTCAGCCAGGAGATCAGCAACCGCCTGGAGGCCGCCGGCATCCCGGCCCGGGTCTTCGGCCGCGAGAAGCACGCCTATTCGATCTGGCGGAAGCTCCAGCGCAAGTCGATCGGCTTCTCCCAGCTCTCCGACATCTACGCCTTCCGCGTGATCGTCGACACCGAGGAGGACTGCTACCGCGCCCTCGGCGTCATCCACCGCGCCTGGCCCTCGGTGCCCGAGCGGTTCAAGGACTTCATCTCCACCCCCAAGCGCAACAACTACCGGTCCATCCACACCACCGTGGTCGGCTACAAGGGCATGCGGATCGAGATGCAGATCCGCACCGAGGCCATGGACCGGGTGGCGGAGGAGGGGGTCGCCGCCCACTGGCGCTACAAGAACGAGTCCTACGGCTTCGACGCCGAGGCCCAGAAGGCCGCCGGCGGCCGCGACCCGCTGGTCAACCTGCGCCACCTCGTCCAGGTGCTGGAGCACGGCGGCGACGCCGAGGAGCTGGTCGAGCACGCCAAGCTCGAGATGTACCTCGACCAGGTGTTCGTCTTCACGCCCAAGGGCCAGCTGGTCAGTCTGCCGCGCGGGGCCATGCCGCTCGACTTCGCCTATGCCCTGCACACCGACATCGGCGACACCACCGTGGGCGCCAAGGTCAACGGCGAGCTGAAGCCCCTGCGCACGGCGCTCTCCAACGGCGACGTGGTCGAGGTGATCCGCGGCGGCAAGCCCGTGGTCCCGCCGGACTGGCGCTCGCTCACCGTCACCGGCCGCGCCCGCTCGGCCATCCGCCGCCACATTCGCCAGACCGAGCGCGAGGAGTTCGTCCGCCTGGGTCGCGCCACCGTCGACCAGGCCTTCGAATCCGCCGGCAAGAGCCGCAAGGACGTCTCCCTGCGCCCGGCGCTGGACCGCTTCGCCGTCGCCAGCGAGGACGACCTGTTCGACGCCGTCGGCCGCGGCCGCGCCACGCCCTCCCAGGTGCTGGAGGCGGTGTTCCCCGGCCTCAAGGCCGCCGAGCGTGAGGCGGCGACCGCCCGCCGCCACATCCAGGAGGGCAAGACCGCCCGGCTCTACGTCCGGGGCGGCGGCCTGACCCCCGGGGTCACCCTGCACTTCGGCCAGTGCTGCTCGCCGGTCCCGGGCGACCGCATCGTCGGCATCCTGGAGCCCGATGGCCGCGGCCTCACCGTCCACACCATCGATTGCGAGAAGCTGGCCGAGTATGAGGAGCGCGAGGAGCTCTGGCGCGACCTGCAGTGGACGCCCGAGGCCGAACGCAACGCGATCGCCAGGGCCCGCCTCACCGCCACCATCAAGAACGCCCCGGGCGTCCTCGGCCAAGTCTGCACCATCATCGGCGAGGCCGGCGGCAACATCGTGAACCTGCGGATGCACCACCGGCAGTCGGACTTCTTCGACGTCGACATCGACGTCGACGTCAACGACGCCCGTCACCTCACCCACATCTCTGCCGCCCTCCGCGCCAACCCCAGCGTCGAAGAAGTCGAGCGGACAAAGGGCGAGGCTTAGGGTTGCATCTGCATCAGGTTCTTTAGAATGTCCGTGAAGTAGATGTTGCTGATCACCCAGCCGTTTGGGCTGTGGTAGAGGTGAAAGTTGAAGAACACCGGCCCGCGTTCAGTCCGCACCAGATAGTTCCGAATAACGTAGCTGTCGCTGAGCTTATTCTCAGACATCATCTCCCAGTCGATCATTTTTCCGTACAGCTTCAGCATGCTGTCCGTCTGGTTCGCGACGTTCGCTAGTTCCATCTGCTTCTGATCTAGCAGGGTGCCGCGTCCCAGGCTCTGGTAAGCGCCTGTCACGTCGCCGGACCGGATCCGGGCGAAGAACTGGTCGGCGACCGCGCTGGCTCCGCCCGTTCCAGCTGGTTGCCCCAACGCCGGCGACGTGATCGCCAGCGCGCCTGCCAGCACCAAAGCCCTGAACATGAGTCCCTCCCGTGATCCGTCCACGCTAGGCGGCGGCAGGAACAAGCTCAACCATCAGTCGTCGATCAGTACGACGCCGGTGACTTCCTCGCGGTAGCGCCGCTCTTCGTCCCAGTGGCGCAGGATGTCCGTCAGCACATAGGGCGGGACCCAGTCGTAGTCCTCGTGGTGCGCGCCCGCCAGGTAGAGCGGGGTGATGGTCTTGTAGTTCTGCTCGATGATCGCCTCGCAGTACGAGCGGATCGTGGAGCGGTCGGTGGACACCTCGCCGGCCCGCCGGTCCTCCGGGTCGATGCGCGAGCGCCCCACCGGGATCCAGAGGGTGGGGTAGGGCTGGTTGTCGATCACGCCTTTGAGCTTGTCCTTGCCCGACAGGTGCAGGCGCAGCGGCCCCACCTTGCGCGTGTAGGCGCCGGTCAGCAGGAACGCGAGGTCCACCGAGACGATCATCCGGTCCGGGCTGGCCCAGGAGGTCAGGCGGAAGCCGGTGTCGATCGACGGGCCCACGAACTCGCGGGTGATCGTCGGGTTGGCCGGGTTGGCGTACCACTCCTCGCGGATCTCGGCCTGGGCCAGGATCGGGTCCTTGATGTCCGCCTGCGAGGCGCCGCGGCGGAAGAAGACCTCGGCGTTGGGCGACGGGAACAGGCCGATCCAGGCCGTGGACTTCACGTCCAGGTGCTTGGCCGCCTCGTCGCGGCTGCCGCGGTACTCGTTCAGCGTCGCCAGCCACACATGCATCAGGGCGTGCGCGTGGCTCAGGCTGTGCAGCTCGCAGACGTAGAGCAGCTCGTCGCCGTTGCTTTTCCAGAACTCCGGCGCCGGCAGGCCATCGTCCAGCCCGCCCGCGAACTCCCGATACTGCGTCTGAAGAATATAGTCGAAGTTACGGTAAAAACTGACGATTTCCGGCCGCCACATCTGCCGGCTCTGCTTGTACGGCGTGGATCCGACCAGGTCGACGCTGAGGAATAGGCGCAGCCGCGGCTTCAGGCCTTCCGGGAACTCGGCGGGGAACGCCCGGCGCTCCTGCGCATCCGCCACGGACGGCTGCGCGCCCGCGCCATCGCCCGCGGGCGACGCAGCCGTGCTGAAAGCGGCGATGAACCGCTCTGTGGCCGTGGTTCTTGCGTCCATCGGTCGTCTAATGCGCCTTGGTTGGCGGTATGCACCATCACGAGGTATCAGGCTTCATCCTTGCACCGACATGTTGCCGAGAAGCGAACGCCGATGAACACTGAAGCTGTCCTGGACGAATTTCGCGCCGCCGGGGCGCTGCGAGAGGGCCACTTCATCCTGGCGTCAGGCCGCCACAGTCCGATGTTCCTGCAGAAGAACCTGGTCTTTCAGTACCCTGAGCGGACCGAACGGCTCTGCAAGGCGCTCGCCGGCAAGATCGAGGCCCAGTTCGGCAAGCCGGACGTGATCGTCGCCCCGGCGGTCGGCGCCATCATCCCCGGTTACGAGGTCGCCCGGGCGATGGGCGTGCCGTCCATCTACGTCGAGCGCGAGGACGGCAAGTTCAGGCTGCGCCGCGCCTTCAAGATCGCCCCGGGCGCCAAGGTGGTCGTGGTCGAGGATGTGATCACCACCGGCGGCTCGTTCCGCGAGGCGGTGGAGCCCATCGAAGAGGCGGGCGGCGTCGTGGTCTGCTGCGCCTGCATCGTCGACCGCTCCGGCGGCCGGGCCCAGGTGGGCTGGCCCCTGGTGGCCCTGGCGACGGTGGACGTGCCGTCCTACGCCCCCGACGAAATCCCGCCCGAGCTGGCCGCCCTCCCGGCGGAGGAGCCGGGCTCCAAGAGGCTCCGCGGATGAGCAGACTGCGCCTGGGCGTCAACATCGACCACGTGGCCACCGTGCGGAACGCGCGGGGCGAGGGCTATCCCGATCCCGTCCGCGCCGCCGAGATGGCCCTGGCCGCGGGCGCCGACGGCATCACCGCCCACCTGCGGGAGGATCGCCGGCACATCTCGGACGCCGACATCGACGCCCTGGCGGTCACCTGCCGCCGGCGCGGCCGCCCGCTAAACTTCGAGTGCGCCGTGACGCCGGAGATGGAGGCCATCGCGCTCGCCCACCTCCCGCACGCCGCCTGCCTGGTCCCCGAGCGGCGCGAGGAAGTGACCACCGAGGGCGGCCTCGACGTCGTGAAGGGCCACAACACCATCGCCCCCGTGGTGGTGCGGCTCGTCCAGGCGGGGATCCGCGTCTCCTGCTTCATCGACGCCGATCTCGCCCAGGTGGCCGCCGCCCGCTCCGTCGGCGCACAGGTGGTCGAGCTGCACACCGGCGCCTACTGCGAGGCCGTCAGGGGCGGCCGGCGCGAAGAGGCCGACGCCCTGCTGGCGAACCTCAAGGCCGCCGCCGCCGAGGCCCACCGCCTGGGCCTGGAGGTCCACGCCGGCCACGGCATCGACTACGAGACGGTCAAGCCCGTCGCCGCCATCCCCGAGCTGATGGAGCTCAACATCGGCCACTTCCTGATCGGCGAGGCCATCTTCATCGGCCTGGGCCCCGCCATCCAGCGGATGCGCGCCCTGATGGACGAAGCGAGAGCGACGAAAGCGGCATGATCCTCGGCCTGGGCTCCGACCTCTCCGACATCCGCCGCATCCAGGAAAGCCTCGACCGCTTCGGCGACCGCTTCAAACAGCGGGTGTTCACCGAGCTGGAGCGCACCCGCTCCGACCGCAAGGTCGACGCCGCCGCCAGCTACGCCAAGCGCTTCGCCGCCAAGGAGGCGTGCGCCAAGGCGCTGGGCACCGGGATGCGGCGCGGGGTGTTCTGGCGGGATATGGGCGTGATCAACATGCGCTCGGGCCAGCCCACCATGGCCCTGACCGGCGGCGCGGCCGAGCGGCTGAAGGAAATGACGCCGCCCGGCATGAAGGCGGTCATCCACCTGACCCTCACCGACGACCACCCCTACGCCCAGGCCTTCGTGATCATCGAGGCCTTGCCGGAATAGGCGGCCGGCGGGCTCAGGACCCCGACGCGCTCTCCGCCCGCCGCGTCTGGCCGGGGTCGTAGAAGAACGTCTCGCGCCAGATCCTGTCGCCGCGCCATTCCTGCCAGGCGATCTCCTCGAAGCGGTTCACGTGGCCCTTCTTCGAGGTGAAGGTGAAGCGCCAGCGGATGGCCACCCGGTCGCCGTCCACCAGTGGCGGCTCCAGCAGCTCGGTCGTCACCTCGGCCTGCCGGGCCAGCATCTGCGCCTCGCCGGCCATCAGCAGCTCGCGACCCACCCGGGGGGCGTCCTGGTTCTCCTGCATCGAGGCGTCCTCGGCGTTCCAGTCGCGGATCGCTTCCACGTGCTGGCCGCTCAGCACCTGGGCGACGAAGGCCTCGACGGTCTTGCGGCTCGGCATGGCGGCTCCTTCAGGCGGCCGGAGCGCTGCGCCGCGCCATCAGCCGCGGCCACAGGGTGTTGATGGCCAGGCCCCCCAGCACCAGCACGGCGGCGGTCAGCTTCCAGCTCGTCAGCGCCTCGCCCAGCAGGATCGCCGAGGCGCCCATGCCGAACACCGGCACCAGCAGCGACAGGGGGGCGATAGTGGCGGCGGGATGGCGCGCTAGGAGCCACGCCCAGGCGGTGTAGCCGAAGATGGTATTGCCCACCGACTGCCACAGCAGCGCCGCCCAGGCGCCGGCGTCGGCGTGCTGCACGGCGCCCGAGATCGCCGGCCAGCCCTCGAACATCAGCGCCAGGGCGAAGAGGGGCGGCGCCGAGAAGACGCTGGCCCAGACCACATAGCTCAGCATGTTCACCGGCCCGGCCGCCCGCGCCGTCGTGTTCCCCCCGGCCCAGGACAGGGCCGCGATCAGCACCAGCCCCAGGCCCAGGGGCGTGACCTCGCCGTTGGTGTGGATCATCAGCCAGCCCAGGCCGCAGGCGGCCATGGCCAGGGCCACGACCTGGAACGTCCGCACCCGCTCCCCCGCCAGCAGCATGGCGAAGCCGACGGTGAAGAAGGCCTGCACCTGCACCACCAGGCTCGCCAGCCCCGGCGAGATCATGTTGGTCATGGCGATGTACAGCATGCCGAACTGGCCGACGCCGATCAGGACGCCGTAGAGCGCCAGGTTCCACCACGGCACGGCCGGCCGCTTCAGGAAGAAGATCGCCGGCAGCACCGCGAAGGTGAAGCGCAGGGCTGCGAAGGTCAGGGGCGGGAAGTCCTCCAGCCCCCACTTGATGACCACGAAGTTGGTCCCCCAGATCGCGATGACCACCAGGGCCAGGACCAGATGTAGCGGGGGCAGGGCTTCGCGAGTCATGAGCCTTCTAAATATGCCCGCAAGCGCGGCTGTCACCGGTCCATTTCACGCGAACTGGCCCTTGATCATCGGATCGGGCGCTGTTGCTCACCGTACGCCCCCACTGTCATCCGGCTTCAGTCGCCCGGCGACCGATCGCCGCCTGTCGCATTGTTCACGGGCGCGGAACTTGCTCATGGGTTACGGAGCGGATAGGCACACACCGCTTCGGGACGCCGGGGCGCCAGGGACGACGAATGAGCGAGAACGTGCAGAGCGTGAAGACGCCTGAAAAATCCGGCGCGTGGCACGAGCTGGTCGAGATCTTCAAGACCATCTTCTGGGCGCTGCTGATCGCGCTGGTCCTGCGCGTGATCTTCTTCCAGCCCTTCACGATCCCGTCGGCGTCGATGGAGCCGAACCTCTACGAGGGCGACTACATCATCGTCTCCAAGTTCAGCTACGGCTACTCGCACCACTCGATCCCGTTCAGCCCGCCGCTGTTCAAGGGGCGGATCATGGACAAGCCGGCCGAGCGCGGCGACGTCGTGGTCTTCAAGCTGCCCAGCGACAACCGCACCGACTACGTCAAGCGCGTCGTCGGCGTGGCCGGCGACCGGATCCAGATGAAGAACGGCCTGCTTTACGTGAACGACAAGCTCGTCCAGCGCGAAGCCCTGTCGCCGATCCGCGAGGACGTGGGCGGCGGCTACATCCGCGACGTGCCCCGCTACGAGGAGCGCCTGGCCTCGGGCGAGAGCTTCGTGACCCAGGACTTCGGCACGGACGGCGAGCTCGACAACACCGACGTCTTCATCGTCCCCGAAGGCCATTACTTCATGATGGGCGACAACCGCGACAACTCCTCGGACAGCCGGGTGAACCCGGCCATCGGCGGCGTGGGCTTCGTTCCGGCCGAGAACCTGGTCGGCAAGGCGCAGATCATCCTCCTGTCCTGGAAGCCGGAGGCGTCGATCTTCAAGCCGTGGACCTGGGTGCTGGACGCCCGCCCCAGCCGGTTCTTCAAAGTCCTCAAATGAATGCCCGCCCCCGATGAACGCTAGGGTTGCGGCGGTCGAGGACCTCGAAAGCCGCATCGGCCACACCTTCACTGACCGCGATCTCCTCGAGCGGGCGCTCACCCACGCCAGCGTCGGCGACGGCGCGCGCGAGGTCCGCCACAACGAGCGGCTGGAATTCTTGGGCGACCGAGTCCTGAACCTCTGCGCCGCCGAGCGGCTGATGGCCCTCGACCCGGACAGCCGGGAAGGGGAGATGTCGCGCCGGCTCGCCGCCCTCGTGAACTACCACGCCTGCGCCCGCGCCGCGGAGCGCGCCGGCCTCCCGGCGGCCCTGCGGCTCTCGGCCAGCGCCACCAAGGTCGGGGCCCGCAAGTCCGACGCCGTCCTGGGCGACGCCTGCGAGGCCCTGATCGCCGCGCTCTACATCGACGGCGGGCTGGAGACGGCCAAGGCCTTCTTCGAGAAGTTCTGGGCCGAGGAGTTCGTCCACCTCGACACCCCGCGCGGCAAGGACCCCAAGACCCAGCTCCAGGAGTGGGCGCAAGGGTTGGGCCTGCCGCTGCCGGCCTACGAGGTCGTCCAGCGCGAGGGACCGGCCCATGCGCCGGTCTTCACGGTCGAGGTGCGCGTGAAGGGTTTCGAGCCCGAGCGCGGGGAGGGCGGTTCGCGCCAGGCGGCCGAAAAGGCCGCTGCCCAGGTTATGCTATTGAAGCGCGAAGGCGTGGAATCCGAGGCCGGCCAATGACCCAGCATGCAGGCTTCGCGGCCATCATCGGCGCCCCCAATGCGGGCAAGTCGACGCTCACCAACCGCCTGGTGGGGGCCAAGGTCTCCATCGTGACCCAGAAGGTCCAGACGACCCGCTTTCCGGTGCGCGGCGTCGCCATCGAAGGCGAGACCCAGATCGTCCTCGTGGACACCCCCGGCATCTTCCAGCCGCGCCGCAAGCTGGACCGCGCCATGGTCCGCGCCGCCTGGGGCGGGGCCGAGGACGCCGACGCCATCGTCCACCTCGTGGACTCGGTGGCCGAACTGGCCGCCCCCACCAAGGAGGGCAAGCCCGCCGACCGCCGCGCCGCGGCCGACGTCGAGGCCATCGTCGAAGGCCTCAAGGCCTCCGGCAAGAAAGCCATCCTGGCGCTCAACAAGATCGATGGCATGAAGCGCGAGACCCTGCTGGGCCTGTCGCAGCGCCTCTTCGAGACCGGGGTCTATTCCGAGGTCTTCATGATCTCCGCCGCCGACGGTTCCGGCGTGGACGACCTCAAGCGCCGCCTGGCCGAGCTGATGCCCGAGGGGCCCTGGCTCTACCCCGAGGAACAGACCGCTGACCTGCCGGCCCGCCTGCTGGCCGCCGAGATCACCCGCGAGAAGCTCTACCTGCGCGTCCACGAGGAGCTGCCCTATTCGGCCGCCGTCGAGACCACCGCCTTCCAGGAGCGCAAGGACGGCGGCGTGCGCATCGAACAGACCATCTACGTCGAGCGCGAGAGCCAGCGGCCGATCATCCTGGGCAAGGGCGGCCAGACCCTGAAGTGGATCGGCCAGAAGGCCCGCGAGGAACTCACCGAACTCTTCGACCGCCCCGTCCACCTCTTCCTGCACGTCACCGTCGACGAGAAATGGGCCGACAAACGCGAATTCTACGGCGACGTCGGCCTGGACTTCGACAGCTAGGTTCCGCTCCGCCCCGGCCAAGAGGGGGGGTGCCGACATCTCGTCTAATCTGCCAGCTTGCCCGGCGGCCGATGGTGGTTGGGGGACGAAGGGATATGTGCGTGCGGCGTTCGGTGCTGGGGATGCTCGCTATCCTGGCTGCATCCTTGTGCGTTCCAGATACAGCATCGGCGGAGATGGAGGGGTACGTCACGAGACCGATGTGGCTGCGTCGCCCCTCGGCCGATGACATGCGACGACTGTATCCATCACAGGAACGGGGCGTGGAAGGCATCGTGAGCGCCGATTGCGTACTGGACGAAGGAGGTCAGTTCACAAGCTGCGAAATCGTCGAGGAGACCCCCGTGGGGAGGGGCTTTGGAGACAGCACGATCCGCCTCGCAAAGCTCTTCAAGATGACGCCGATCGACGCCGACGGCGTACCGGTGGCGGGGCGGAAGTTGCGTCTCCCCGTCCGTTGGCACGCGGGCCTCAGTCGCTAGCCCCGCGACGCCGGGAGCGGCCCCGTTTCCGCGCTTCGCGAAACGCCCGCGAGCCCCTAACTAGGGCCCATGGTCGACCTCGACGCCTATTTCGCCCGCATCGGCTATGCCGGCCCCCGTGACGCCAGCGTGGCCACCCTGCGGGCCCTGCACGCGCTGCATCCCGCCGCCATCCCCTTCGAGGCCATCGACTGCCTGCTGGACCGGGGCGTCGACATCTCGCCCGCTGCGGTGGACGCCAAGCTGATCCACGGCGGCCGCGGCGGCTACTGCTTCGAGCACAACAGCCTCTTCGCCCGCGTCCTCACCGAGCTCGGCTTCGGCGTCGAGGGCCTGGCCGCCCGGGTGCGCTGGAACGCGCCGCCGGATGCGCCGGCCCAGCCGCGGACCCACCACGTGCTCAAGGTCGCCGCCGAGGGGCAGGACTGGTTCGTCGACGTGGGCTTCGGCGGCTGCGTCCTGACCGCGCCGCTGCGGTTCGCGCCCGACGTGATCCAGGTCACCGACCACGACAACTACCGCCTGCTGGCCATCCCCGGCGGGCTGTCGCTGGAGGTCCGACGCGAGGCCGGCTGGGTCCCGGCCTACGACGTCGCGCTCAGCCCCTGCGTGCCGCGCGACTACGAGATGGCCAACTGGTTCACCTCCACCCACCCGACCAGCCACTTCCGCCACAACCTGCTGTGCGCCCTGACCACGCCGCAGGCGCGCTATGGCCTCCTGTTCAACCGCCTCACCACCCGGCCGCTGAACGGCCCGGCGACGAAGGAAATCCTCGACGCCGACGGCATCGAGACGGTGCTGCGCGACACCTTCGGCCTGGCGGTCGAGCCATCCTGGCGGCCGATGATCGAGCGCGCCGCCCAGACCCCGCCCGCCTGATGGAGTTCGAGGACGACGCCTTCGTCCTGGCCGCCCGGGCCCACGGCGAGTCCGGCGCGATCGTCGAGCTCCTGACCGCCCGGCACGGCCGCTACGCCGCCCACGTGGCCGGGGGCGGCTCGCGCCGCATCCGCCCGTTCCTGCAGCCGGGCGCCCAGGTGCTGGTCCGCTACCGCGCCCGCGTCTCCGACCAGCTGGGCTCGGCCAGCCTGGAGCCGGTGGGCGAGGGGCCCGGCGCCCTGTTCGACGATCCCCTGGCGCTCGCGGGCCTGGCCGCCGCCGCCGCCGTGGCCGCCGGCGCCCTGCCGGAGCGCGAGCCGCATCCGGGCGCCTACCTGGCCTTCGAGGCCCTCTGCTCGGCCCTCGCCATCCCGGACATCTGGCCCGCCGTGTTCGTCCGCTTCGAGGCGGGCCTGCTGCAGGACCTGGGCTTCGGCCTCGACCTCTCCAAGTGCGCCGCCACCGGCGCCACCGACGACCTCATCTACGTCAGCCCCCGCACCGGCCGGGCCGTGAGCCGGGGCGCCGGCGAGCCCTACAAGGACCGGCTGCTCACCCTGCCGCCCTTCATGCTGGGCGCCCAGGCGGGCCTCTCCGCCGGCGATGTGGGGGCGGGGCTCGGCCTCACCGGCCACTTCCTGGAGGCCTTCATCTTCGGCCCCCTCAACCGCCCCCTGCCGCCCGCGCGGCTCTGGCTGCTGGACCGGCTTCGCGACGCCGATCGTCTCTGATCCCAGCGAAATTCCTCCCCCGTC
>Ga0155080_122_pt2 | contig 16152 bp, 19 predicted proteins | sample RifCSPhighO2_01_FD_106048 | JGI IMG/M metagenome (GOLD analysis project Ga0155080, IMG submission 106048) | Phenylobacterium sp. RIFCSPHIGHO2_01_FULL_69_31 | reverse complement strand
CCTGATCCGGCACGGCAAGCTGCCGCCTGAGCTGAAGTACGACGCCGACGCGCGCGGCCTCGTGGTGGAGTGAGCCGGTGGACCCCCGCCCGACCATCGGCGTCACCCGGCCTTCCGTCGGCGACCTCCTGTCCTTCCTCGCGATCGCCCTCGCTATCCGGCTCGCCGGCGGCCGCGCCGTGCGGCTGGAATCGAGCGGATGGGAGCAAGTGCGGCTCGACGGCCTCGTGCTCAGCGGCGGCTCGGACGTCTTTCCAGGCCGCTTCCAGACCCGGCCGAAGGCCGATTACAGCTACGACCATCCGCGCGAGCAGATGGAGCTCGCCCTCCTCGAGCGGGCGCTGGCCGAAGACCTGCCGACCCTGGGCATCTGCCGCGGGGCCCAGCTGATGAATGTCGCCGCCGGCGGCTCCCTGCACATGGACGTGGCCGAGCGGTTCCATCCCACGCCCTATCCGCAGCACTGGCTGCGGCAGATCCATTTCCGCAAGCAGGTGTCCGTCACCCCCGGCACGCAGCTGCACGCCGTCCTGGGCTGCGAGCGGCTCTGGGTGAACTCGATCCACAGCCAGGCCGTCGACCGCCTCGGCAAGGGCCTGACGGTCAGCGCCCGGGAAGAGAACGGCCTGCCGCAGGCGATCGAGCGCAGCGACCGCGACTTCTGCATCGGGGTGCAGTTCCACCCCGAGCTGCTGCTGCATCGGCGGGTCTTCCGGCGCCTCTTCAAGGCCCTGGTCCTGTCGGCCAGGGCTTACCGCGCCCAGCGGCACGGCGCCGGCGCGGCCGTGAGCGTGCCGGCGGGCTGGCGCGGCGGTCGGCGAGACCTACATCGCTCGGCGTGACGCAAGGCCGGCCCGGCCGGCCCTGAACCAAGCGAAAGAGGTGATGCCTTGGACAAGCCAAAGATCGGCCTCATCGTCGGGTCCGTCCGCGAGAACCGCTTCGCCGACAAGGCCGCGGCCTGGATTTCGGAGCTCGCCGCGCGGCGCGACGACCTGGCCTTCGAGACCGTCGACCTGAAAGACTACGCCCTTCCCTTCTTCTCCGACGCCCTGTCGCCGGCCTATGGGCCTTCGCCGCATCGAGAGTCGCGCCGCTGGCGGGCCAAGATGGCGGAGCTGGACGGCTACCTGATCACGGCGGCCGAATACAATCGCGGCCCGACCGGCGTCCTGAAGAACGCCCTGGACCACGCCTACCGGGAGTACAACCGCAAACCCGTCGCCTTCGTCGGCTACGGCAGCGTCGGCGGCGCCCGGGCGGTGGAGCAACTGCGGCTGATCGCGATCGAGCTGCAGATGGCGCCCATCCGGCACGCCGTGCACATCGGCGGCGGCGACTTCTATGCCGCGATCAAGGGCGAGAAGACGCTGAAGGACATGCCGCACCTGGAGAAGATGGCCGACGCCATGTTCGACGACCTGGCCTGGTGGGCGCGGGCCCTGAAACGGAGCCGCGAGGAATCGGGCGCGGCCTCGCAAGCGGCCTGACCCCCGTCCAATGCTCGGCCCGGGGGGGCCGGGGCCGAGCACCGGACTGGAGTGTCCGCCAGCGGTCGCCGTCGGGTAAGGCGCCGCCGAAGACCAGATTAGTCACGGGCGGCCGATGGACACAATCGACCTCAGGGGAGGCTCGCTGAGGTCAGCGTCCGGCGCGCCCCGGTCCGCCGAGCTCCGTCTGCAACACTTCCAGCAACAGGGTGGGGGCGAAAGGCTTGGCCAGCATCTGGCTGTTGGGAACGCCCCGGTCGGGCCAGGCGTAGGCGCTCCCCCCGCTCATGTAGATCACCGGCAGGGCAGGGTCGCGTTCGCGGGCGTGGGCCGCCACCTCCCAGCCGGAGCACCCGGCGCCGAGGTCGATATCGGTCACCAGGGCCGCGACCTTCTGGACGTCGAGCGCGTCGATCGCCTCGCGGCCCGTCGCAGCCAGGCGCAGCGCAAAGCCGCTGTCCTCCAGGACGGCTTCGATCAGGTCTCTCACCAGGCTTTCGTCCTCGGCGACAAGGACAATGGGGGACTCGTCAAACACGCGCGCTGCTCCGCCTGGCGGGAGCGCTTGCGTCTCTCAGCCCGTCGCGGCCGGATGAGCGACGGATGTCGCCAAGCGTACGCGCCCGGGGCTTGAACGTCGAAAACCTGTCACACCAACCCGTGTTCAAATCTTTCGAGACCGCGCGATGGCCAAAGCTGCGCCGACACTTAAGGCCTAGCTCCGGGGCAGACGGCCGCGTGTATTGCCGATCCCTGGCGCGATCAGCCGTGGCCGCTTCATTCAGGTGAGCAAGTTGTGGCGTGGCGACTCTACTTCATCGATCCAAAGCTGCGGCGGATGTGCTTTGCAGCCTCTGGTACATGGGCAGAACCTGCGATATGGCTTGCGTGTTCCGTGGCGGATAAGTGCGCCGCACGGGCGAACTGCGCTCTGCGCAGAGCAGCGCGGGACCGCCCCCCGCCCGTGCTGCAGCGATTGACACTTCGTCCGGCGAAAAGCCGGCTAGTATGAGGGGATGACTATGGCGCGCGGAGAGGGGCCGGACCCCATAGACGTGCATGTGGGCCTGCGGGTGCGGCTGCGGCGCAAGGCCCTGGGCTACAGCCAGGAGCGGTTGGCCGAAGCGCTCGACCTCACCTTCCAGCAGGTCCAGAAGTATGAGCGCGGCGCCAACCGCATCAGCGCCTCGACGCTCTACCGCATCGCCCAGGTGCTGGAGGTTCCGGTCGGCTATTTTTTCGACGGCCTCCATGATCCGGCGACGCCGTCCGGCGAAGCCTACGCGGCCGCCTACGACAACGTGCTGCAAGGCCTGCTGCTGGAGCCGAACGGACCGGCGCTCGCCGAGGCCTTCCTGAGCATCCGCCGGCGCAGCACCCGCAAGAGCATCACCGACCTGGTGCAGGCGATCGCGGCCAACGACGATGGCGAGGGCTCGGCCGGCGGCGCCTTCACAGAAGGCTCGGCCGCGGAATGAGGCGGCGCGACGGTCTCCTCATCGCGCCGATCCTCCTGGTGGGCGTGTTGCTGGCGAGCCTGATCGTCAGTCCCAGGCCGCTTTCCGAGCCGATGCTCTGGGCGGTGACGGCCCTCTCCGGCGCCGCGATCCTCGCCTATGCAGGCCTTGCCTGGCGTTCGCGCGGCCAGGTGGCGGACGAGGCGCGCGGCGGTCGGCCTTTCGAGCGCCGATCGCGGGGTTCCCCGAATGACGGCGACGCCTAGCCTGCGTCCTTGCCGAGCGCCTTCCCCACGACCTCCACCAGGTCATCGATCCGGAACGGCTTCTGCAGGAAGACCTCGTAGCGGTCGAACCGGGCGCGCAGCGCGGTCTCGGGGACGGCGCTCATCATGATGATCGGCACGTGGGCGAGATCATCCATCGCCTTCACCTGAGCTGCGAAGGTCGGGCCGTCCATGATGGGCATCATGAAGTCGCTGATGATCAGGTCCGGCTTCTCCTGGCCGAGACGCTCCAGCGCCTGGGCCCCGTGCGCGGCCTTGAGGACCCGGTAGCCCTCGTCCTCGAGCGCGGTCAGGATCAGGTCCGCCACGCCGAATTCATCCTCGACCACGAGAACCGTCTTCACGAGGCCGCCTCACGCTCTTGGCGGCAACGGCGCCGGACGCGGTTCACTCGCCGATTCATGGGCGAAGCCGGTCATCAGGGCCTCGGCGCCGACGAACGGCTGGCCGATGTGGATGCCGCTGTCGTCGATCGTATACTCCCGAAGGGCGGGATCGAAGTCGCTGTCGCGCATCTTCACGATGGCGAGGATCCGCGCCATGCGGGACTGCCGCTCGACGAACCGCATGTAGAGCAGGTTCTCGACCAGGCTAGAGATGTTGTCGATCGGCACTTCCACCTGGGCGCCGAACAGGTCGCGCGTCTCCATGGTGTAGAGGGTCGTCACGCCCAGGACCCGCAGCTCGTTGGCGAGGGCGGCGAAGAAGCGCGAGATCCGCGACGGCTCCGAGGCGGCCGCGATGAAACCTCCGAGCCCATCCACCAGCAGCCGCTTCACCTTGCGCCGGCGCACGGCGTCGACCAGCCGATGGCCCAGCGCGTCGAACACCGGCTCGGTCGGCGCCTGCCACAGGATCTCGACGGCGCCGCTCGCGGTGAGGGCGTCGAGGTCGACGCCGATCCGTTTGGCCTTCACCTTCAGGCGCGGCGGCGTCTCGTAGAAGCCGAACAGAAGGCCCGGTTCTTCGGGCGTGCTCGCGCCGATGAACTGAATGCCGATCGTCGTCTTGCCCGCGCCGGAGGGGCCGATCACCGCCGAGGTGGAGGTGGTGCGAAGACCGCCGCCGATCACCGCATCCAGCGACGGCGCACCCGTGGTGTAGCGGTCCTCGCCGACGTCGTCGTGCCGGCTGGGCGTGGCGTAGAGCGCCTCGAAACGCGGATGGACGTGATAGCCGTCGCTGTCGATCGAGTAGGCGTGGCGACCCTCCAGGAAGGCGCTGGAGCGCAGCTTCACGACTTCGAGGTAGCGTTCGGTGCGATCGCCCGAAGGCCTGCGCACCATCTGCACGATCCCGTCCACCATGGTCCGCTCCGGGCGGCTGGCGCGGCCGTCGTCATTGGTCAGCAGGAAGGTCGTGCAGCCGGCGGCGGCGACCTGGCCCTGCAGGTCGTGGATGAACTTCTTGAAGTCGCGCTCGCTCGAGGCGGAGGCCTGGGTGGCGAGGAAGCCGTCCAGCACCAGCATGGTCGCCTTGCGGCCCTTGATCTCCCGGCGCAGCAGGTTGAGCAGGCCCGGCAGGCCGTCCTCCTCCAGCGTCGTAAAGCCGCTCACATAGACGATCTGGTCGGATACGGCGGCCTGGTCGAAGAAGCTCAAAGTGCCGAGCTGCTGCAGCAGGCGCGAGTGGCTTTCGGCCAGGAGGGTCACGTACAGGACCCGGCCACCGCCCTCGATATGCTTGTAGCAGATCTGATTGGCGAGGATCGTCTTGCCCGAACCGGGATCGCCCTGGACGATATACACGCCGCCTTCGACGAAGCCGCCGTTCAAGACAGTATCCAGCCCCGGCACTCCGCTGGCCGTACGTGGCACTGTTTCTGGCGCCTGCGCCTCTCCCATCCCTTGCCCCATAGAACTGCACCCCAACTGAGCGGCGGACATTGCGTTCCGCCGCATCCGCCTGCAAGGTTTTCTGGCCGACCTCGAGGGAAGCCGGCCGGGCGGAGGACGGGCCTCAGCGTGTGAGCTTATCCGGACGAGGCAAGCGGTGGGAGAGCTTCGGGCTCAGCCATGCGGTCCGGCCGCTGTGGTGGTGGAGAACGCCACCCTGGCGGCGGGGCTCTCCTGCGCGCCGATTCCGGTCACCCTGCTGGACGCCAACGCGCCGGGACGGCCGATCGTCTACTGCAATGAGGCCTTCTGCCAGCTGACCGGCTATCCGATCGAGGACGTCATCGGGCGGGGCCTCAATCTTCTCAGCCTGCCGGCCGACGAGGGCCGCGACCTCGACGCCGTCGTGTCGCTCGCCATGCCGAGGCGAGAGCTGCAGATGCGGCGGCGTGACGGGCGGCCGTTCTGGAATGCGTTGTCGTCTGGCCCCGTCCGTGACGAAGCCGGGCGCGTCACCCATGTCGTGGTCACCCACACCGACATCACCGAACATCGCCAGCGCGACGAGGCGCTCCAGAGCGCCCTCACCCACGCCGAGCGCGCGAACTGGGCCAAGAGCCGCCTGATCGCCGTCGCCGGCCACGACCTGCGCCAGCCGTTGCAGACCATCGTCGCCGCCCTCGACCTCCTGCGACGTGAAACGGACCTGAGCGCCCGTGGCCGCCGGCTGTTGGGCCATGCGGAGATCGCCGCCGTCGACCTCGACGAGGAACTCAAGGCGCTGGCCCAGGTCTCCGAGGTCAAACAGGACCTGGCGCCGGTGATCGAGGACTTCGCACTCGACGAGATCCTGGACGGCGTCATCGCGGCCTGGCGGCCGCGCGCGGAGCACAAGGGGCTGAGCCTGCGCACCGCCTGCACCCACGTGGCGGTCCGCAGCGACCGAGCCATGCTGCGGACCATCCTGCGCAACCTGGTCGGCAACGCGGTGAAGTACACCTTCGAGGGCGGCGTGCTGATCGGCGTTCGCCGTCGCGGCGGGGGTCTCGCCATCGAGGTCTGGGACACCGGCGCCGGCGTTCCGCCGCACATGCTCGAACGCATTTTCGAGGCCTTCGAGCGCGCCGATTCAACCGGCAACGAGGGCCTCGGGCTCGGGCTCTGGATCGTCCAGAAGACCGCCCAGTTGCTCGGCCACACCATCGAGGTGCGCTCGGTCGCCGGCCGGGGATCGTGCTTCAGCATCCGCCTGGAGCGCGGCGATCCGGCCGCAGCGCGAGAGAACGCCGGCGTCGCCCAGGTGGGCGGCCTCGAACCCTAGGCTCCAAGGCCGCCCGGAACGCCGGGGCGTTGGGGGCTGGGGGGCGTCCCGGCTTACCCTGAGACCGTCGCGTGGCCGGCGCCAAGTCTCCGCGCGCAGGCGCCGTCGGAGGCTCGCACCTCCTCGACCGTGTCCGCCGAACGGCCGGCATCAGAGGTTCAGGGCGGCCCGAAGGCCGCCCCTCCCCTGTCAGACGGGGTCCACGTCGGCCCGCAGACCGCCGTGCTGGTCCAAGAGGATGGTCGCCTGCTCGGCGGCCTCCTGCTGGTTACAGTTGAAGTGCTCCTCATGGAGCTTGTCGGCGCCGTCGTGGCGGTCGCCCAGGATCGTGATCTTCCACATGGGATGACCTCCTTGTCGTTGCGGCCAGGGTGAGGCGGCCCTGGGCGCAGGGTTGATGGTGAAGCCTCCGTCTATTTAGCCAGCGGCGCAGGCTGATCGGGGGCGGCGACCTGCTATTGCGCCGGCTGTGTCGCTGAGGCCACACCTCGGCGCCCTGACCCCCAATCGCGCTCTTGTGCGCGTCCGGCGCCGCCATAGATCACCGGGTGGCCGGCCCCGCCGGCCGAACTCAGTCGAGGTTGCGGAGATGATCACGACGGTGGCGCCCTCGGCCCGCCGGCGACGGAACCGGCGTGCGGCCCAGATCGGTCTGACCCTGGCGGGGGTGCTCCTCGCCGTAGGCGCCGTGCCGGCCGGCCAGTCGGTCCTGCAGGACCCGCTCGTCTGCTTCGTCGATGATCAAGGACGCAAGATCCGGATCGGCGAGACGGTGCGCGATCGGAACGGGCGCGAGATCGGGTGGATCTCGGCCAGCCAGTGCGCGTCGGACGCGCCGCCCGGTAAGCTGCGCGTCGTTCCCAGCGTCTATGGCGCTGTGGATCCGGTCGAGGTGGACGCCTCGGTCCTGATGAGCGCCGACAAGGGCGTCGTCCTGGCGCTCTCGGCCGACGAGCTCCACCGCACCTTCCAATACGCGCGCACCGACGGCCGCGAGGCCCCCAGCTGACGGGAACAGCTTGGCCGTGAAGCGCGTTGCGCGCGCGCAACTCCGGGGGCGGGCTGCGCCCCCTTCTCAGAAGAAGGGATTAACCGCATGAAGATTGCTCAGGTCGCTCCCCTCTACGAGGCGGTCCCGCCGCGGCTGTACGGCGGGACGGAGCGTGTGGTGGCTCACCTGACCGACGCGCTGGTGGCGCTCGGCCACGAGGTGACCCTGTTCGCCAGCGCCGAGGCGCAGACCCGCGCCCGGCTCGTGCCGGTGCGCGATCAGGCGATCCGCCTCGACCCGGCCCCGCTGAAGTCCGACGTCGCCGCGCACCTGGCGCAGCTCGCCGAGGTGAAGCGGCGCGCCGACGACTTCGACGTCATCCACTTCCACACCGACCTGCTGCACTTCCCGATCTTCGCCGACCTGGCGGAGAAGACGGTCACGACCCTGCACGGGCGCCTCGACCTAAAGGACCTGCCGGAGGCCTACCGCCGCTGGCCGGCCTTCCCGCTGGTCTCGATCAGCGACGACCAGCGCAAGCCGTTGCCCTTCGCCAACTGGATCGGGACCGTGCACCACGGCTTCCCGCCGGAGCACTACACCTTCCACCTGCGCAGCGAGGGCTATCTGGCCTTCCTGGGCCGCATCTCGCCGGAGAAGCGCCCGGACCGGGCGATCGAGATCGCGCGCCGCGCCGGCAAGCGGCTGAAGATCGCCGCCAAGGTGGACGCCGCCGACCGCGCCTACTTCAACGAGGTCATCGAGCCGCTGATCCGCGACGAGCCCTTGGTGGAGTTCATCGGCGAGATCGGCGATGCGGAGAAATCCGCCTTCCTGGGCGGGGCCGACGCCCTGCTCTTCCCCATCGACTGGCCGGAGCCCTTCGGCCTGGTGATGATCGAGGCCATGGCCTGCGGCACGCCGGTCATCGCCTGGAACTGCGGCTCGGTTCCGGAGGTGGTGGAGCCCGGCGTCACCGGCTTCATCGTCGAGGACTTGGACGGGGCGGTGGCCGCCGTCGGCCGGATCGGCGAACTGCGGCGCACCGGGGTGCGCGCACGTTTCGAGACCCGCTTCTCCGCCCTCACCATGGCGCGCCACTACGCCGCGCTTTACGCCGGCCTGCGCCAGCCCGAGCCTGGACCGGTCTCGCGCGCGGCGGCTCAAGTGAAAGCCGTCGCCGCGTGAGGAAGCTGGGGGACGAAGCATGGACGACCTGGCGCTTGCGCCGGAGGCGCATTTCGAGGCGGCGAGCGAGCGCGAGCGGCGCGCGCCCGACCGCCTCTTCACCCTCAAGGAAGGCGACGTCTTCCTGGTCTGCGACGCGTTCGGCGACATCCACGGGGTCGCCGACGGGCTCTTCCAAAACGACACGCGGCAGCTCTCCCGCCTGACCCTGCGGCTCGACGGGAGCGCCCCTGCCCTGCTGAGCAGCGCCGTGGGTCGGGACAACGTCATCTTCACCGCCAACGCCACCAATCGGCCGCTCACGCCCATTGGCGCGGTCACGACGCCGGAAGGCGTGGTGCACCTGGAGCGCAAGCGGCTGATCTGGGACGGGCGGCTCTTCGAGCGGATCCGGTGCGTCAACTACGGGGACGCTCCGGCCACGCTGCCGCTCGACTTCAGCTTCGACGCCGACTTCAAGGACATGTTCGAGGTTCGCGGCCAGACGCGCGCGCACCGCGGCCATCGTGCCTCGCCCACGGTCCTGCCGATGGGCGTCAAGTTTCAGTACGAAGGACTCGACGGGAACCGCCGCGACTGCGTCATCGCGTTCTCGGAGCGGCCGACGCACCTCGACGCCCACCACGCCAGCATCCGCCTGGAGCTCGATCCGCGGACGCCGAAGGACGTCTACCTCGAGGTGGGGCCGGAGGGGGGACCGCCGCCCGCCGCGCGACGCTTCCGGCGCGCGAGCCTGCTGGCCAAGGCCGCGATGCGGCGGCGCCTGCGCCGCGGCGGCCGGGTCCATACCTCGGGGCGGCTGTTCAACGCCTGGCTCGACAAGTCGCGGGCCGACCTGGCGCTGCTCACCACGGATCTCGCCACCGGTCCCTACCCCTACGCCGGCATCCCTTGGTTCTCCACGACCTTCGGCCGCGATGCGATCATCACAGCCTGGCAGCTGCTCTGGCTCGATCCGAGCCTTGCCAAGGGCGTGCTGGCCTACCTCGCGGCGACCCAGGCCGACGAGCACTCGAGCTTCCGCGACGCGGCGCCGGGCAAGATCCTGCACGAGGCCCGACGCGGCGAGATGGCCGCACAAGGCGAGGTGCCGTTCGGCCGCTACTATGGCGGCGTCGACACCACCTGCCTGTTCGTCGCTCTGGCGGCGGCTTACGCGGAGCGGACCGGCGACCGCGCCTTCCTGGACCAGATCTGGCCTGCGCTCCTGGCCGCCACCGGCTGGATGGACAGCTTCGCCAAGTCGGACCCGCTGGGCCTCATCCGTTACGCGCGCGGGGCCGACACGGGCCTCTTGAACCAGGGCTGGAAGGACAGCCACGACTCCATCTTCCATGCGGACGGCCGAACCCCCGATGGGCCGATCGCCCTGGTCGAGGTGCAAGGCTACGCCTACGCCGCCTACTGCGGGATGGCGCGGCTCGCGGCCACGCGGTTCGACCGCGACCACGCCGAGGGATGGCGTCGCCGGGCCGAGCAGATCCGCGAGGCGGTGGAATCGCGGTTCTGGATGCCAGAGGCCGGCTTCTACGGCATCGCCCTCGACGGCGAGAACCAGCTCTGCCGGGTGAAGGCCTCCAACGCCGGACACCTACTGTTCGTCGGCCTGCCCTCGCCCGAGCGCGCCCAGGCGGTGATGCGAACCCTTCTGGGCCCAGGCTTCACCAACGGGTGGGGGCTTCGCACCCTGGCCAGCGACCAGCCCCGCTACAACCCCATGTCCTACCACAACGGCTCGGTCTGGCCGCACGACACCGCGCTCTGCGCCATAGGCTTCCGGCGCTATGGCGGCGCCGACGCCGTGCCGCGCCTGCTCTCGGCGCTGTTCGAGGCGGCGGTGCACTTCGACATGCGGCTGCCCGAGCTCTTCTGCGGCTTCCCGCGCCATGCCGGCGAGCCGCCGGTCGCCTATCCCGTCGCCTGCCTGCCGCAGGCCTGGGCCGCGGCGTCCGTGTTCGGCGTCCTGCAGGCCTGCCTGGGCCTGCACGTGGACGGCTGGCGTGACGAGCTCCACGTGCGCTCGCCACGACTGCCCTTGGGCATCGGCGAGCTCCGGCTCGAGAACCTGCCGGTCGGCGACCGTCGCCTCGACCTGGTGTTCCGCGAGGCCGGCGGGCGGGTGATGGTCCTCCCCGGCCGCAACGAAGAACAAGGCGTTCCGTTGATCACCCACACCTGACGGACAGGCGAGAGGGACCCACCAGAGCGAGCGGAGACATGCGCGTCAGAGTTTGGATCGAGGGCCCGGACGGGCCCGCCCGGGACTTCGAGCTCGTGAGCCCGCCACGCGTCGGCGAACGCATCTGCATCGCCACGTCGCACGGGCTCGAGGAGGGCGTGGTGGAGACGATCACCTGGCAGCTGCAGGCCGTCGAACCCACGACCACGGAACTGCTCCTCGAAGGCGAACCGCCTGGCTCCGTCAGCCTCGTCCAGGTCGTCTGCCGCCGACCGACGGAGGCCCTGCACCGGGTGTTGGCCGCCTCCGCCGACGCCGAGCAGGCGTCTCTTCCCTCTCCGTCGTCCAATTAGGAGCGGTCCTCCGGCCACGGCGCGCTCAGCACTTCGTGCCAGCTCATGTCGGGCGCCTTGCCCTGGAAGTTGACGAAGCCGACGCAGCCCAGGCGTTTGCAGCGCTCCTTGCGGTTCCAGAGGCTGAAGTCCGCGCCCTTCACACGCGCGATCAGCCTCAGGTTCACGCGGAAGAGCAGGCCGCACGCTTCACACTTGGAGTGTACGTCCCAGCCTAACCGGATCATGTCCCCCACGCTCTCGCAACGCCGCCGACGCATCGCGATCGGTATGCGATCCGGATTCCGACTCCCCATGCTCCACTCCTGACCCGTGGGAACAGAAGCAGAACGAGCAAGGATTGGAAAGGTGACCGGCGGGTCCGGCTCGGCCTTGACCCGGCCGTGCATTTTATTGCTCGTCCGCTGCAACTCGCCGGGCAGACCAGCGCTTCTCCAGACGAGCTGTGGCGAGCAGCTCGCTCATGGAACCGCGTGTCGCTGGCGCCTGATCCAGCGACCTTCGCTCTGGCCAATGGAGACGCCCAGATGTCGCAATCCCTCACCCCGTTCGGAGGCGCCGATCCTCTGCTTTCGCTTCATCGCGAGATGAACCGCCTGTTCGACGATGTCTTCCGCGGCTCGCGCAGCTTCGCGCCGCCCACGAGCCAGGGCGGCGGCGTGGCGGCCACCTTCAACGCCAGCATGGACGTCTCCGAAACCGACAAGGAAGTGCGCGTCTGTGTGGAGCTGCCGGGCGTCGACGAGAAGGATATCGACGTCTCGCTGGAGAACGACCAGCTCACCATCCGTGGCGAGAAGAAGTTCCAGCAGGAGAAGGGTGACGAGAAGACCAACTACCATTTCGTGGAGCGTGGCTATGGCCGCTTCCAACGCGCCCTCCGTCTGCCCTTCCAGGCCAATCCTGATGAGGTGAAGGCGACCTTCCACAACGGCGTGCTGACCGTCACCGTGCCGAAGAGCGCCGAGCAGAGCCGTTCACGGCGGATCCAGATTCAAGGCTCGAGCGGTCAGTCGTCGTCTTCCGCCCAAGGCCAGGACCAACAAACTGCGGCCGGCCCCGCGAGCGGGCAGGACGGCTCCGGCCAGGGCGCCGCGCACTGAGCGGTTGCCAACCTTGGGAAGGGGACACTCCCCCTTCCCGGGGCCAATGGATCGTGAACCCCACGAGGTAACCGCAGCGTCTTCACTGGCGCAAGTGGCTCGCCAAGCGCTAAGATTCGTACGCGACGCTGTGGAGGCGCCCATGCTTTGGCGTGCAATCGTCTGGATACTTCTGCTGTGGCTCGTGGGTACGCCGGTTGTCGCCGCGCTCAGAGGCGAACTGCCGCCGGGCTTGAAGGAACTCGTTCTCGTTGGCGCACTGATATTTGCGAGTCTAGTCGTGTTCGGCCCGATCTTCGCAGGTCGTCGCAATGACGATGAGGACGAAGAAGCCTTCCGTTTCCAACAGCAGCGTGAACGTGCGGAGAGGGACGCTTATCACCGCGGTCGTGGTGACTGGTAGGGGCGGACCAACCTAACGTCGCCTCACCCGCTCCGGGCCATCGGAGCTGCGATCTCCGGATGTTGCCCCGCTATCTCGCTGGCGCTGAGCCTGCATCAAACTCGGTTCTCGGAAACGCGCACCGTTCTCCATTCGCTCGGCCGCCTTGGATCGGGCCCGATCGACGACCCGCGCGGCTGCATCAGGATCCAGGCGCTGGCGGGCGACGCTGGCCACCACGCCCAGGGTAGCTTGCGCCGCCTTCAGAGCAGGATCGCGCGCAGCTTCCGCTGGATCACTCTCGCGGAGGCGCGCCGCTTCTACGGTCCAGCGGTTACGCTGGTGCGCCTCGCCGCTGCGGTCCGACACACGGTCGACCCCCTCGCGACGAAGGGTGATCTCGTCCCCGACCTTCGCGCCTGAGCGCGATATCGCCGTCGGCAGGGTCACGCCCCAGATCTGCACCGGCTTGCCCTCCGCCGGTTGTATGCGCACGAACGGAGCGGGCGCGGCCCCCTGGCGGCCGCGGAATGGCGCACGTCCGATCTCCAGGAGTCGACCACGAACGCCGGCGTCGTAGTCGACGCGATCCTGAGGCCGAGCGGGTGATTGGCGTGAGCGCTCGTCCGTCCGCTCGCGACGAGGCGCGGGCCCTAAGGAGCCCTTCTCTCGCGCTTCGGACCGCCGCTCGAGCTCCTGAAAATCACGCTGGTTGGGCCGGAAGCCGCGCACCTCCAGGCCCCGGCTCTGGGCCTCCAGCCACACCTCACGCTTGAAGTCCTCGGCGCCGCGCACCTGGATCGCCTGCCAGCCGCGATGCTCGGCGATGTCCACCATGTCTCGGATGGTGTTCGGGTTGGTCTCGGACGTGGAGAGCCGCGCGCCGGCGTCCCGGAAGGCCGGCTTCGGCGCATTGTACTCGGCATAGAAGGCTAGGGCGCGGGCCGTCGATTGCGTGAAGTAGCGCTTGCTGAGCGCCTCGGGCACGTCCCCCTTATCGGTCGAGATCGGCCGATCCGGCGAGCCCTTCAGCGCCTCACGCGTGGGCGCCACGTCGCCCTCCGTCCCGCGGCGTTCCCGCGGCCTGCGCGGGGCCACGGGCTCCCGCAGGTCCTTTCCGGCGTCGTCTGCGGCCTCGGACATCATCGCCTCCTATTGCGCCACGAGCTCGTCACGATCGTCGTGCGCATGCTCGCGGTGAACGTCGATCTCGAACTCATCCTCGAGCGCCCGGTCGAGCGCGGCGCGATCGATGTAGGCCTCAGCCCAGCGCGCCACCTCTTCCTCGCTGGCGCGCTCCGGGGGCGCGTCCATGTCCACAGCCTCCAGCGCCAGGCTGATCATCTCGGGCGTCAGCAGTTCCTCGCCGGCGGCTTCCGCTTCCGTGAGCGGACGCGACGTTGGTTCGATATCGCCGCCTCGGGGCGTCGGTGCTGGGGCCGGATGAACGGTGACTGGACGCGCCGGCGGCGTGGGGGCCGGCGACAGGCGGCGCTTGAAGTCGCCTTCGTCGAAGTAGCGGAGCTTCTTGCCGCGCACGGGGGGCATGCCGGCCCGAAGGACGATGAGGCGGTCCGGCGGCAGCTGCATGAGCTCCTGGGGCAGCATCAGCGCGCGCCGTTGCTCGGAGTCCGTCGTGGTCCGCCGGCCGCCGGCGAGGAGCATCGTGGGCCGGCTCCGCGACTGCGATCCGGTCGTATAGTAGCCGAGCCGGTCGCTGAGCTCCTGGGCCACCTTCAGCTCCTTCGGCGCGAAGACCACCTCCACGCCGCAGTTGGAGATGATCTCCTCGGCGACGTCGGGGCCGTACTCGGCGCGCAGCTGGGACGGGCTTTGCAGGACGGCGAGGAACCTCAGGCCGTACCCCGCCACGAAGGAGAAGCCCCGGGCGATCACGGGCGCCGCGCCCAGCCTGGCGAACTCATCGAGCAAGACGAGGATCTGGCGGGGCTCACGATCCTGCCGCGGCAGATGACGGGTGTTGAGGTCGACCAGCTGCTGGAAGAGCAGATTGTACAGCGGCTGGACGCGGGCCAGGTTGTCCGGCGAAGCCCCAAGGTAGAGGGTGGTCGGCACGTCCCTGAGGCGTCGCAGATCGAAGTCGCTCTTGCTGGTCGCGGCGTCCACCAGGGGGTTGAGCCAGAGGTTGAGCCGCGAGGTGAGCGTCTGGCGCACCGAGGCGAAGGTGTTCTCGGAGGCCGCGCAGAAGTCCGTTAGCGCGTTCACGCAGCCTGCGGACAGCGGTCGGTTCTGCGCCGCCCGGTCGGCGATGATGTTGGGAAAGCGGGTGCGGGGATTGCCGACGGTGAGCTGGCGGTAGATCTCGCCGATCGTGAACGGCAGCTCCGCGGACTCAGCGATGTAGGCGCCGACGCCGACGAAGCCGGTGCGCGAGGCTTCAGCCCAGAACGGATCGGTCCGTTCGGGGGCGGTGAACAGCATGCCCGCGATCTTCTGCAGCTCGTCGAGCACTTCGATCGGCGCGCTGCGGTCGATGTAAGCTAGCGGATTGAAGCGGGCCGTACGGCCGTCGGCCGCCAAGGGATCAAACAGATGCACGGCCTGGCCGTGGGCCGCGCGGAAGCCGGCGGAGGCGTCGTAGTTCTCTCGCTTGATGTCGAGCACCACGGCCGAGTCGGGCCAATCGAGCAGGTTGGGAATGACCACGCCCACGCCCTTGCCTGTGCGCGTCGGCGCGTAGAGCAGGACGTGCTCGGCGCCGCCGAAGCGGAGGTAGGCGCCGCCGACCCGGCCGAGCAGCAGACCGCGGCGGGCCCGCAGTCCCGCCTGGCGCAAATCCCCCTCACCCGCCCAGCGGGCGGCGCCGTGCAGCGGGCGCCGGATCTGGAGTGCGGCCGCAAGCGCCAGCATCGCCACGAAGAGGAAAGAGCCGACGGCGCCGATCTTCAGCCAGCGCACCACCTCCGGATCGCCCCGGTAATACCAGAGCCAGCGCGGCAGAACGGCGAGATCGACGTTCGAGGAGAGCTGGCCGAGCCCGCCCAGGGTGATCAGCATCCACAAGGATATCCACAGGCCGGCGAGCAGCGCCGCGCCCAGGATGAGAAGCCAGGCCTTAGCGGCGGGAGTCGCGCTTGCGAAGGGGGTCATAGTAGACCTCCGTCATGCGGAAGCGGCCGGCCTGCCGCTTCATCTGGACCACGATGTCGACCAGCAGGAGGAGAAGCGTTCGGATGTCCGCCCGCGAAAGGTCGCGGCCGCCTTCCGACTCCTTCACCAGAAGCGTGAGTTGCTCGAACGCGAGCTGGGCGGAGTCGGCGTGCACCGTGGTGATCGAGCCCGGATGGCCCGAGTTGACGTTGCGCAGGTAGAAGAAGGCCGTGCCGTCCCGCAGCTCCTGAAGCAGGATGCGATCGGGCCGCATGCGCAGGGCGCTTTCGAGCAGCTGCTTGGCGCCGACGCGCGCAAGCCCCTGGCCGTCCTTGGCGTAGATCAGGTGAACGACGTTGCGGTGCGGCACCGAAAGCTCGCGCGCGTCCTCGATCGTCAGCAGCCGCTCGCCCTCGGGGATCAGCTTGATGAGGGTCTTCGAGAAGGTGGTCTTG
>Ga0155080_141_pt1 | contig 17214 bp, 12 predicted proteins | sample RifCSPhighO2_01_FD_106048 | JGI IMG/M metagenome (GOLD analysis project Ga0155080, IMG submission 106048) | Phenylobacterium sp. RIFCSPHIGHO2_01_FULL_69_31 | reverse complement strand
TCGCCGTCCGAAAGGGCGGAGATGCGGGCCTTGGCGCGCCGCAGGTTGAAGAACAGCTTCTTCTGCACCGCGCTGGTGCCGAGCTTCACGAGCGACCAGGATCGCAGGATGTATTCCTGGATCGCGGCCCGGATCCACCAGATGGCGTAGGTGGCCAGCCGGAAGCCCTTGTCGGGATCGAACTTCTTCACCGCATGCATGAGGCCGAGATTGCCCTCGGAAATCACTTCCCCCATGGGCAGGCCGTAGCCGCGGTAGCTCAGGGCGATCTTGGCCGAGAGTCGCAGATGGCTGGTGACGAGGCGGTGCGCCGCCTCCGGATCCTCGTGTTCACGCCACCGCTTGGCCAGCATGTACTCTTCGTCTTTGCCGAGCAGCGGGTACTTCCGGATCTCGGTTAGGTATCGGCGCAGCCCGCCTTCGGCAGAAGGCAAGGTCAACGCAACGGACACGGTCTTTCACTCCATCAGTAAGCCATGGACTGTGCACTTTATTGCTCGCACGTGGCATCGCGCTTAACTGCCTACGCGCAGATTGGTTGCGCGGTTTAGGAAGATTTTCCGCTGCGGCGCCGCTAGGTATTGTTCAAGGGATTTCAAGGCGTTGAGGGTCCGCTCGCGCCGCTTTTTTGGGCCGGAGTTGCGGCGGCGTCGCGCGCTTTCGGAGGTCGCTGATGCGGGCGATGTCTCCGTCCTGCCGCTCCAGGGCGCGCGACAGCCATGACTCCATCTTTCGGCCTACGGGATGAGGTCGGATGCCGCGCGACAGGCTGTCCGCCCGTGGAACTGCCACCTCGTTAGCCGCTTTCGATCAGCGCATGTGCGCAGCCGAGCTGCGCCGTCGGCGACAATCAGGAGGTCCAGACATGACGATCCTCAACCGAGAGTCTCTGGAACGCGTGCTTGGTCCGCTCGACGAGGCGGCGGCGGCCGAGATCGCAGGACTCGGCGCCAGCGAAGAGGAGCTGCTGGAGGCCAGGTCCTGGCTGGCGAACGAGGAGGCGATGCGCGCCGCGGGCAAGCCGCTGCCGACCGGACGGGTCGCGCAGATCCTGGAATGGCTCGAGCCCTCCGAGGACGACCTCGGCGGCTAGGTTTCCCCTCGCGCCCGGCGCGCCTGTTCTCGCGGCCGCAGTCCACGCTTCTTCATGTCGTAGCGCTCCGGGCCGGTTCCCTGCTCAAGCTTGTTCCCTGTCAGGATCGGCGCCGCGCGGGCAGCAGGCCGAGGCAGGCGCGCAGGCTGACCGCATCGGCGCAGTAGGCGAGGGGGCTCTGGCCGCCGAGAGCCGGATGGGCGCTCTTCAAGAAGACCTCAGCCCGGGCCTCATCGAACACCCTGGCGGCGGCGCGCCGCAAGTCGTCCCTGGCGCTCGCCTGAGCGTCTTCGCGCGCCTGCTGTTCGCGCCTCTCGGTCTCGATGCGCTGGAGGGCCCGAAGAACCTTCTCGAGCCCTTCGCCGCTGGTCCTGGCCGCGTCGGCCGGACTGACCCCGCTGTTTCGCCCGGGTCGGCGAAGCCATTCAGCCGCCGCCTCGACTCCAAGGAGACCCTCTGCGCGCGCCACGGCGACGGCCAGCCGGTTCTGTGCGGCGGCCTCCTTCTCCTGACGTTTCCGTTCGGCGGCGGCTTCGTCCTTGGCCCGTTCGCGTTCCTTGGCTCGGGTCAACTCGCCCGCAAGCGGGAGGCCCACCAGGCTTTCGGTCCAGCTCCAGCCCGCCTGCATCGATTCCAAGCGATCGAGGCGCGCCTCGAAGGTCCACCAGGCCTGATCGTCCGCCTCGATCAGCTCTTCGACGCTTGTTCCGAGATCGGGCAGAGGCGCGTGCATCCATAGGGCCAGATCGAACCCTGTTCTTTCCAGTTCCGGGACCTTCTCGACGATGGCCGAGACCCGGTCCATCGCGCGGCTGCGCCGGGCGGCGATCACTTCTCGACGTCGCTTCAGCTTCGCGAGGTCCTGCGCTTCGCGGTGCGACACTTGATAGCCATAGCCGTCGTCAATCAGGGCACCGGCCTCAGCAAGCCAGGCCAGGTAGCGGCCGACCGTCACGGAGGGCGGTATGAAGCTGGGGTCTACTTCCCGCAGCGCCTCGACCAGCCCGCGGCCGAGGCGCTTGCCGAAAGCGGGCGCAACGCAGTCCTTGATGCGCTCCAGGACATCGTAGGCGTCGAAGCTCTGCCGGGACCACACAGGGCCGGAGCCGAAACCCATGATGCACCGAGCGAAGACAGCCGCCTGCCAGCTCGTGGGGTCCACGGTGAAGCCGTCCTGAGAAGGCGGGCTCCACAACAGGAACGCCCCACGGCCGAGACTTCTCACCTTTCCGCCCTCATCGCCGCGATGTCCCCCAGGCGATCGGCGGGCTTTCCGGGCGTCGGCGATCATCCGCGCGGCCTGCCGGCGCAGGGCGGCCGCAGCGTCGGCCTTTTCCCTGGCGACCCTCGCCCTCAGCTTCTGTGCCGTCGCGTCGACGAATGGATTGTACAGCCATGCACGAGGCGCCGTGCGAAGCAGCGCTGCTGCGACGCGTTTGGGATCCTGGCAGGTGCGGAGCCCGCTCAGGTCAACCTCCATCGCCGACACGCCGCCCGCCCTGATCTTGTCGACCTTGGCGTCGTCGCAGCGATGGGTGACGTAGACCTCGACGAGCAGTTCGCGCGCGCCCGCGCGGACGATCACGTCCGGCACGATGTCTCCGAACCGCTTCTCGAGCCGCACTTCGTCGAACTTGAACATGCTGGCTGGACGAGCGACTTCATGACGCCCCTCCTCTTCGGCTTCGATCGCCGGCAGGAGGATTTGCCGGGTCCGTTCCAGAACCTCCTTCGCCCAGATGTGAGCGTTGGTCTCCACCGCCTTTCCGCAGCCGGCGCCAGAGCCGTAGTGGGCGAAGTGATGGGCAGTCCGTTTGCCCTTGCGCGCCACCAGGCGCCGTTCGCACGCCGGACAGACGCAGGCGCATGCGAGACCCGAGCGAACAGCCGAGACATGGACGAGGGCGCCGTCCGCTTCGCGGCCGTAGATGAGCTCAAGGCCCGACGCGCCGAATGGCGTGTGGTCCGCCTCGCCGAAGACGCTTCGCCTCGCCATGGCTCAGTCGCCGGAGGTGCCGGGGACGGCGTGTAGTCTGAAGAGCTTGTCGAAGAAGTCGCGGATGCGGTGTTCGGCGCCGCTTCCCACCAGTTCGTTCGCGCCGAACCGATAGACCTCGTAGCCGGCGAGCCTCAGCTCGCGATCCGCGGAGACCATCTCGGCGTAGGCCGCCAGGGACGGCTGGCCATCTCGGGAGAAATGGTGGGAGCCGTCGACCTCGAGGACCACGCGTTGGCGCCGCGGCAGCAAAAGGAGAAAGTCCATGCGCTGCCGGGGAAGCGGCAGCCGGCGGCTGAGGGTCTTCACCACAGCGGGATCGTAGTGGAGGTAGACTTGCGGGATGAGCGCCGGAAGCGCGGCGCCGAGCGTCGGTCGGAAGTGCTTGAAGTATGTGGCGAAGAGCTTGCGCTCGGCGTCGGAGGCCAACGACTGCTGTAGGCGGGCGCCCAGGCGGGCCGCGGGGTCTTCCGTTCCGCCCTCAGGATGGCGCGCCCACCAGTCCACCAACTGCGACCAGAGCAGGCCGTCGGCGCCGATCGGGCGGTCGTAGACCAGACAGCTGTCCGCGCCGGATAGGATGACGATGTCGTTGTTGATCGCGTCCGCGAAGCCGATCTCGGGTTTGGGGCCGCGGGAGGCGAAGATCAGATTCTTGGGCCGGCCCCGCACGCCCCGGGCGACCGGCTGAAGGCGGAATATCGGATAGCCGGACTCCTCCCCACAGGGCGCCAGTTCATAGCCGTCCCGCGCCAGGACCTGGTTGACCGCAGCGACCTTCGTGGCTTGCGCCTCACCGCGGCGCGCGAGGGGATGGACCGCCGCTTCGATCAGGGCCGCGAACCGGGCGCGGGAGCACTGGAGGGCGCCGATCTTCAAGAACAGGTCCTCGACGCTCCAATCGCCGGGATTGCGCACCATGTGGCGCTCGATCTGATCGCGAAGGCTTTTGCCCGATGGGCCGAATAGGCTTTCGATTGGCGACTGCAGCTCGAAGAGCCGCTCCACCATCTCCAGCAGCGGCCGTTCGCCTGCGAGATCGTCTTCGAACACGCGCGCGACGTCGCGCCTGGTGATCTCGGTGATCGGGGGATCATCGGACTCCAGCTCGAGGAGCGCCGCCTCGTCCAGGCCGAGATCCCCCAGCGCCTCGGCCATCTGCTTGCCGATCCTGGCCAGCTCTCTGGCGGAGAGCCCGTCGAGAGCAAGCTTTATGCGGTCCGCCTTCGACAGGCCCTCTCCTTCGGGGACGAAGAAGCCGGCCATACGCTGGGGGCGTTCGCTCAGCTCCCGGTGCGTCATTCCGTGGAGCCGGTTGAAGATCAGCCTGTACAGGGTCTCGGTCACGGGCGTCGATCGTGAGTTCAACAACGGATCGGCGATCACTTCGAAGCGCGATCTCGAGCGGGAGTATTGGCGGAGTCCGCCTCCGCAGCCAGGGGCGATGGAGCGCGGAACGCGGTTCGAGGACTCTGCGTTCGGGCGGCATGCTGGACCATGGCGGCTTCGTTGGTTCAGACCTGGAGAGGGCGCGTCGCTTCTACTCGGCGATCGCCGGACCGCTCGGCCTGCAAATCCTCGACGGCGGCCCTGAGGCCTTCATCCTGTGCCACGGCGCAGAGGCGATGATCCCCTTCTTCTGGATCGGAACGACCCGGCCGACTTTCTGGGGGGAGAGCGCCAAGGCAGGGCAAAGTCCAATCCACGTCGCCTTCGCGGCGCCGAGCCGCAACGCTGTGGACGCCTTCCACCAGGCTGCACTCGCCGCTGGCGGCCGCGACAACGGCGAGCCCGGGCCTCGGCCCGGGCCGGGCGACTACTACGCCGCGTTCGTATTGGATCCTGATGGCAACAATATCGAAGCCTGCCACCGCGGACCGGCTCCAGCAGAATGAATGCTCCGTGGGATAAGCACGAGGCGATCCCCGGCGGCTCTTCTTCAACGGTTCGACAGAGCCGCTTGTCACTGAGGCCGGGGACCGGATAACTGGCGGCTGGGGGAGCGGCCAAGCCAACCAACCTGATCGGGCGAGGGCGCATGTTCAGTGAGTTTCCGGACGACTCCGGCAGTTTACGTCCCACCCGACAGGCAATCGGCCCCCGACCGTCATATCTCGCCCCGCGCTCTTCGGCGCCCTCGATGCTGACTAGAGCCGCGCGCTGAAAGACGCCGTCGTAATGAACCAGACCAGCGCAGCCGATTTCGGCGCAACCTTCTGGCGGACGGGCGCGAGAACAGCCGAGGCCGCCACAAACCTGACGGCCGGCGACCTCGATGGGCAGACATTCCGCCTGCTCGCCGACAACCTGCCGACCCTGTGCTGGGTCGCCAACGGCGACGGCTACATCGTCTGGTACAATCGGCGCTGGCACGAATACTGTGGGACGACCCCCGCCGAAATGGAGGGTTGGGGCTGGCAGTCGGTCCACGATCCCGCCGTGCTCCCCGAAGTGCTTGAGGCTTGGCAGCGCTCCATCGCCAGCGGCGAGCCGTTCGAAATGGTGTTTCCGCTGCGCGGCGCCGACGGGGTGTTCCGGCCGTTCCTCACGCGCGTCTGCCCCTTGCAGGACGACGCCGGCCGCGTGATCCGCTGGTTTGGCGTGAACACCGAAATTTCTCGCCAGATGCAGGCTGAAGCCGCATTCCGCGAGAGCGAGGCGCGCTTCCGCAACATGGCCGACCACGCGCCGGTCATGATGTGGGTGACGGACGCTGACGGCGCGTGCGTCTACCTGAACCGCAGCTGGTACGAGTTCACCGGTCAAACGGAAGCCGAAGCCTTGGGTCTTGGCTGGCTGAAGGCCGTCCACCCGGATGACGAGGCGGAGTCCGGCCGCATCTTTCTCGAAGCGAACGCCCGCCGGGAGCCCTTCCGGTTGGAGTATCGCCTGCGACGGGCCGACGGGTCCTACCGCCTGGCGATCGACGCGGCGGCGCCGAGGTTCGACTCCGACGGCGCGTTCCTAGGCTACATCGGCTCGGTGATCGACATCGAGGACCGTCGGGAACACGAGCAGGCGCTGCGGGAAACCGAGGAGCGGCTGCGCCTCGCTACCGAGGCCGCCGAGGTCGGGTTCTGGGACGTCGATGTCGTCAACGACGTGCTGATCTGGCCCCCGATCGTGAAGGCGATGTTCGGGATCTCGCCCGACGCGCCCGTCTCCATGCAGGACTTCTACGAAGGCCTGCATCCCGACGACCGGGAATCCACGGCCGCGGCCTTCGCCGCCGCCTGTGATCCCCTGGAGCGGGCGCTGTACGACGTAGAGTACAGAACGGTCGGCCGAGAGGACGGCCAGGTCCGTTGGGTGGCCGCCAAGGGCCGCGGAATCTTCGACGCGCAGGGCCGCTGCGTCCGGGTGATCGGCGCCGCCATCGACATCACGGCGCGGAAAAAGGCCGACGCGGAGCTGCGCGAGCTCAACGAGAACCTGGAACGCCGCGTCGCCGAGGAGGTGGCTGAGCGCGAGCAGGTCTCCGAGGCGCTGCGCCAGGCGCAGAAGATGGAGACGGTGGGCCAGCTCACCGGCGGCATCGGCCATGACTTCAACAACATGCTGGCCGTGGTCATGGGCTCGCTGGACCTATTGAAGCGCCGCCTCCCGCCAACGGACGCGCGCGCCGTCCGCTACCTGGACGCCGCCGTGGAGGGCGCCCAGCGGGCCGCGACATTGACCCAGCGGCTGCTGGCGTTCTCCCGCCAGCAGCCGCTTCGCCCGGAGCCGCTCGACACCAACAAGCTGGTCGGCGGCATGTCCGAGTTCCTGCATCATTCGCTGGGCGGCTCGGTGCGCCTGGAGACGGTGCTGGCGGCGGGCGTCTGGCGGATCGAGGCCGACCGCAACCAGCTCGAAAGCGCCATCCTGAACCTTGCGGTCAATGCACGCGACGCCATGCCGGAGCGCGGCCGGCTCACCATTGAGACCCAGAACTGTCACCTCGACGAGCGGTACGTCGCCCAGCACATCGGCGTGCCCCCCGGCCAGTACGTCATGATCGCGGTCACCGACACGGGTGTCGGGATGAGCGCGGAGACCGCGGCGAAGGCCTTCGATCCGTTCTTCACCACCAAGTCCGTGGGGAAGGGCACCGGCCTGGGCCTCAGCCAGGTGTACGGCTTCGTCAAGCAGTCCGGCGGCCACGTGAAGATCTATTCCGAAGTGGGGCAGGGGACGACGGTCAAGATCTACCTGCCCCGCTCGATGGCGAGCGGGACGGAAGTCGAGAGCGGACCGCCGGACACGGCGGCGCTGCAGGGCGACGAACGCGAGCTGATCCTGGTCGTGGAGGACGAGCCAGCCGTCCGCCAGTTCAGCGTCGACGCCCTGATCGAGCTCGGCTACCGGGTCCTTTCGGCCGACGGCGCCGAACAAGCTCTGCGGCTGATCGATTCGAACCCCGAGATCACCCTGCTGTTCACCGACGTGGTGATGCCCGAGGTCAACGGCCGCAAGCTCGCCGACGAAGCGCTGCGCCGGCGCCCTGAGCTGAAGGTGCTGTTCACGACCGGCTACACGCGCAACGCGGTCGTGCACAATGGCGTGCTCGATCCCGGCGTCGAGCTGATCGGCAAACCCTTCACGGTGGACCAGCTCGCGGCGAAGGTGCGCGCGATCCTGGACGCCTAGGCCCGGCTGCCCTCTCCCGACCCTCTGTCGCTGAGGTGCGCCAGCGAAGCTCGATCGCCCGCGCCGCGAGCCAGCAGGCGAGCGCCCATGCAGCGCCCAGGCTCCAGCCGGCCAGCACGTCGCTTGGCCAATGCACCCCAAGATAAACCCGCGTCAGCCCGATCAGCAGGGCGGCGGTGATCGCCGCGGCCACGACATAGACCTTCACCCGCGTTCGCTGCGCGAAGTGGGCGGAGAGGACGCCGATGGTCAGGAACACCACGGCCGAGAGCATCGCGTGGCCCGAGGGGAAGCTGGGGTTCATCACCTCGACGGCGCGGAGCGCGGCCTCGGGCCGTTCGCGATCGAACAGCGCCTTCAGCCCATTGCTCAGGGCGGTCCCGCCCGCGGCCGCGACCACGAGCAGGAAGGCTTCGCGGCGGCGGCTCAGCATCGTGAACAGACCGGCGACGAAGGCGACCACCAGCACGAGGACCGAGGTGGAGCCCAGCGCCGTTATGTCCGCGGCCGTCATCTCGAGCCACTTTGGGCCGAGTGGGTCATTGCCGTCCCCGGTCCGCAAGGCGACGACGATCTGGCGATCGACCGTCTCAGTCTCGCCCTCGACCACCTCATCGACGATCTCCAGGAACACCAGAGCGCAAAGCGCCACGACGAGAAGGGCGACGACGGCGCCGATCTCCCGCACCATGAGCTCCATGGAGCGCACGAGCCCCTGGCGCACCGCCGAACCTTCGGCTGTCCAGCGCTCGGGCGCGAGGCGCTCCCAGTCTTTTCGGTTTGGTCTGCTCAGTCCCATTCCAGGCGCGGATGTGCTCCAACCTGGTTCTAGATAGGTCGCCATGAGGGGCTGCAAGGGCAGCGGACGTCTTCCGGAACGTGAAGCGCGACCTAAATCCAGTCGATCCAAACGAAGCGCGGCTGCTGTCGCGCTCGCGACGAAGCCAACACACAAGAGATCCAATGCGCCGGTTGCTCATGGTTCTTTCGATGGTGCCCAGCATGTTGGTCGCCGCTGGCGCGACCTCAGTCGCCGACGCTCGCGAAACGCCGCGTGCGGCCACCGCCAGCTCACCTCCCGCCACGGTCGCCGACCTGGTGAGGAAAGTGGATATCCCTTACACCCAGTTCACCCTGGCCAACGGATTGCGCGTCCTCGTGCACGAGGACCGCAAGGCGCCCGTGGTGGCGGTGTCGGTCTGGTACAATGTCGGTTCGAAGGACGAGCCGCCTGGACGAACGGGCTTCGCCCACCTGTTCGAACACCTGATGTTCAACGGCTCGGAGAACGCGCCGGGCGACTACTTCGAGCCCCTTCGTGAGGTCGGAGCCACCGACTTCAACGGGACGACCTGGTTCGACCGCACCAACTATTTCCAGACCGTCCCGCGCCCCGCCCTGGAGCGCGTGCTCTTCCTGGAAAGCGACCGAATGGGCCTCCTTCTGGGGGCGGTCAGCCAGGAGACGCTGACCAACCAGGTCGGCGTGGTGCAGAACGAGAAGCGCCAGGGCGACAACCAACCGTTCGGCCTGGTGGAGTATGCGCAGCTCGCCGCCCTATTTCCCGCAGGCCACCCTTATCGTCATGCCACCATCGGCTCGATGGCCGATCTCGACGCCGCCTCGCTGGACGACGTGAGGTCCTGGTTCCGCGCAAAATACGGCCCGAACAACGCCGTCCTTGTGCTCGCGGGCGACATATCCGCCGCCGAGGCCCGACCGCTTGTGGAGAAGTACTTCGGGCACATTCCCCGCGGGCCAGAGAACCGTCCGGCGATGGCCCCCGTGCCGACGCTCCCCGCGCCCGCCATCGAGGTGATGAAGGACCGAGTGGCCAACACCCGGCTGTACCGCAACTGGGCCGTTCCGGGCCTGCTGGACTCCGAGAGCGCCGCCTTGACAGTCGCCGCCGGCGTCCTTGGCGGCCTGTCGAGCTCTCGCCTCGACAACGAGCTGGTCCGCAAGGACCAGACGGCCGTGCGGGTGTCAGCCGAGAACCAGGCCTTCCACCGGGTCGGAATCTTCGAGGTGCAGGTCGACGTGAAACCGGGCGCCGACGCCGACGCGGTGGCGCGCCGCCTGGACGCCATCATCGCCGACCTGATCGCCAAGGGGCCGACAGCGGATGAGGTCCAGCGGGTCGTCATGACCGAAGTCGCCGGCCGCATCCGCGGCCTCGAACAGGTCGGCGGCTTCGGCGGGAAGGCCACCGCGCTGGCGGAGGGCGCGCTCTACGCCGACGACCCGGAATTCTACCGCAAGCGGCTCCTCGCGCTCGGCCGCGTGACGCCGGCCGACGTCCAGCAGGTGCTGCGCAAGTGGCTCACGCGCCCGGTCTACGCGCTGACCGTCGTCCCCGGCGAACGGGGACCTTACGAAGAGGCGGCCGCGGCGCGGGCGTCTGCGAGCGAGACCGCAACGTCTGGGCAGGCGACCGTCGCGAAGCCCGGAGAGCCCGCCGCCGCCGGGGCGGCCGCGCTTGCGAGAACCGAACGGAAGCCGCCGTCGGTCGGCCAAATCGCTGACCTCGACTTCCCGGAAGTGGAGCGGGCGCGCCTCTCCAACGGCATCGAGGTGGTGTACGCCCGGCGCCAGACGGTGCCGGTGATCCGCCTCGCCGCGGAGTTCAACGCCGGCGTCGCGGCGGACCCGCCGAACGCCGCCGGCGTCCAGTCTCTGATGCTACGCCTGCTGCCCGAGGGCACGACCAGCCGCAGCTCCGTGCAGATCGCCGAGGAACAGGAGCGGCTCGGCGCCCAGATTCAGCCTGCAGCCTCGCGCGACCGCTCGGCCCTGCTCATGACGGCCATGACGCCGAACCTCGGGCCGTCGCTGGACCTGCTGGCGGACATCATCCGCAACCCGGCGTTTGCGCCGGCGGAGGTGGAGCGCTTGCGGGCCCAGCAGCTCGCCCTCATCGCCGAGGAGCTCACCCAGCCGGCCGGCTTGGCGCAGCGAGCGCTTCCGCCGCTGATCTACGGTCCAGAGCACCCCTATGGACATCCGCCCTCCGGGACCGGACGTGAAGCGTCGATCAAGGCGGTGCGCCGTGAGGACCTGGTCCGAGTGCATCAGGCGTGGATCCGGCCGGACACGGCCACGATCTTCGCGGTTGGCGACATCCCGCTCTCGAGCCTGGTCGCCGAGCTGGAGCGCCGCTTCGGGGACTGGCGTCCGCCGGCTGCGCCCAAAGGTGAGAAGCACTTCGCTGTCGAACCTCCCGCGGCTCACGCGCGGATTGTCCTGGTGGACCGGCCGCAGTCGCCGCAGTCCTACATCTACGCCGGCCAAGTGCTTCCCGTCCGCGGCAGCGACGATACGCTCGACCTCAGGGCCGCCAACGAGGTGCTCGGTGGCAATTTCCTGTCGCGCATCAACATGGACCTGAGGGAGACCAAGGGCTGGTCGTACGGCGCCCGGAGCAGCGTCGATCTGCTCGAGGACCGCTCAAGCCTGCTGCTGATCGCGCCCGTCCAGGCCGACAAGACCGGCCCAGCGGTGCAGGCCCTGGTCACCCACGTCCGCGATATGGTGGGCGGCAGGGGGATCACGCCGGTCGAGCTCCAGCAGGTGATCAACGCCAACACGCGTCAGCTCGCCGGTCAGTTCGAGACCTCCGCGGCGGTCCTCGGCGCCCTGCGGAGCAACGCCCTCTACCGCCGCCCCGACGACTACTGGGAGAAGGTCGCGGACCGCTATCGCGGCATGACCGCTCAGAAGCTCGACGCCGCGGCCCGCGCGGCGATCGACCCGGCGCGGATTGTCTGGGTGGTCGTCGGCGATGCTTCCAAGGTCAGAGGACAGCTCGAGGGCCTTGGACTGCCCGTTGAGACCGTACGGCCGGATTAGGCCCAGGTACTCAGCCCAGGCTTCACGGCGGTGACCGCTTGGCCGCTGCCGAGGACTGGGGTTAGTCGACCTTCGCGGCGCGACGGGGCGAGATCGCGAAGGTCGGCTGGTCCGTGTTCGGCCGCTTGAACTCACGCCAGCCGGAGCTCAGGACGCGCGCTGACGATCGGAGGAACAGCGCGGCGATCGCCGCGGCGACCAGGATGTCGGGCCAGGCGGCGTGGGTCACGGAAACAGCAAAGGCCGCCGAGAGCACGCCGACGTTTGCGATGACGTCGTTCCTGGAGCACTCGAAGGTGCTCGACATGTTCACGTCCTCCCGACGATAGCGCCACAGCAGGCCAAGGCAGGCCAGGTTCGCCGCAAGGGCGAGACCCCCGAACAGCAGCATTAGGCCGGACGCCGGGGGCGCGCCGGTAACGATCTTGACGCCGATCTCCACCAGCACGCCTATCCCGAACAAAAGGATGAACCCGCCCTTGGCGAGCGCCGCCCCGGCCTTCCAGCGCGGACCTCGTGCGAGGGCGTAGAGGCTTAGGCCGTACACGAAGGCGTCGCCGAGCATGTCCACCGCGTCGGCCATCAGCGCGGCCGATCCTGCGACCACGCCGGCGCCGAACTCCACGAAGAACATCACCGTATTGATGGCGATCATCACGCGGCGCTGGCCAGCCTCGCGGGCCAGCTGCTCCAGCTCGCATCCCTTCGCGGAACAGCAGTCGTCCATGGTGCGGAGGTAAGGTTGGCGGCCTGCGTTCAGCAACCGTGCGCGTGCCAATACGCGCGCGTTGGCGGTCGTCTTGCCGTGAGGCCGCTCCGCCCTAGCTATGTGTGGACGAACCGCAGTGGTGGAGGCCATCGATGTTGGAGCAGGGAGACGGCGCGGCGCACGCGCATGGCCGATTTCTCTTCCTCACGCAGCTCATGCGCCCTCCTGTCGGCTTCAACCGACCGGAGGACGTGGTGAAGGATCCCGCCCTTAGCCTGGAGGAGAAGCGCGAACTTCTGGCCGCCTGGGCCTCGGACGCCTTCGCCCCTCCCGATCATCCTGGGCTGCGCTGGCTTCCCGGCGCGGAGGATCCTGTGCCGCTCATGGAGATCAACGACGCCCTTCGCCGCCTCGATGAGCCTCGTTCGACGGCGCCTGATCAATAATCGAAGGAGGCCGGCGCCCCGGACGCGTAGAGGGGGGGGCGGCTCGGTATCCCACCGACGGCAACCGCGGCAGCGCTTTGGCCCTCGGCGGCGGAGGGTGAGGAGCGGCTGTGACAGGTTGCCCCGCCCCCTTGAAGTGTTCTCACTGCGTTCCCATCGTTTGACCTGCTGTTCGTGGGACCGGGGACGAGGGATGAGGCAGCTTGAAATCGAGAATCAGCTCCGCGACGTGGTCAGCCGCATTGTCGTCCAGGTAGAGTTGGCGACCGCCCAGGGGCGGACCGACATCAACCTCGCGCTTGAGGATGCGTTCATCCCCATCCTGAAATCGGTCTACAACCTACCGCACCTCGTCAACCTGAACCGGAAGCAAAAGAACTTCCCTGGCATCGACCTTGGAGACGACCACGACCGCGTCGCCTTCCAGGTCACCTCGTCGACTACCCTCGAAAAGGTGAAGTTCACCGTCCGACAGTTCATGGACCGGGCCTACTACAACACCTTCGACGAGCTCTTCATCCTCATGCTCGCCAGGAAGCAGGCCTCGTACAGCCAGGCTTCGGTGAACGAGCTGCTGAGCGGGCGGTTCGCGTTCAACTGTAAGAAGCACATTATCGACCTCACCGACCTGCTCGGGCAGGTGTCTGGGCTGAGGCTCGCCGCGCAGGAACGGGTGCTGGCCGAGTTCAAGCACATCCTGGGCGAAGTTGACGCCTACATCAGCTTCAGCACCGAGAGCGTGGCGGCACCGACGGCGATCACGTCCAACCTTCAAGAGATCCGGCTCCCGCCGGCCGTCCATGTGGCCGAGCTTTCCATCGACGATGAGGCCGTGATCGCGCGGGCTAAGGTGGAGCTCGGTTACAAGGGCAAGGCGCGGGGCCGGAGGTCGATCGCAAAGATGGCCCTGCTGTTGAACGGCGTGGAGACGGACGCGTGGGTCTGCCACGACAATAAGCTCTTCTCGTTCCACGATATCGAGCAGTGCGGCCTGAACAGCGTCGTCGACCCCGGGTCGGTCGAGCGACTCCAGGTCTCAGACCTCGCCGACTCGCCCGAGCCGGACAATGTGAACATCCTCAAGCAACTGCTCGCCGCCGAGACCCGCGAGATGCTCAAGCCGCGCCATGTGCGGCTGCAGACCCAAGAGGGGGTGTTCTACTTTGTGCCCACGGCGGAGGGGCAGCTGGAGCGCAAGGAGACCTGGGTCGGGAAGAAGACGTCGACCCGCCGCGTTTATGAGCTCAAGTACCAGAGGAAGGACCCGTCAAAGGTCTCCCATCACCAGCATCTGTCGTTCGAGCTCTCGTTCACGAAACTGGGGGAGACCTGGTACGCGCAGATCGTGCCGAGCTGGTTCTATTCCTACGACGCCTACCGCAGATCGAACTGGCACGACGATCTCCTGTCCCAGCAGAAGCGCCTGGAGCATAATGAGACCGTCCGCAACATGGTGCGGTTCGTCGCCTACTTCTTGTCCAACACCCGCGGCGACCCGGACAGCGGATTGGCTTTCCTTTCCCTCGTCGAGTTCGACGTCCACGACGCGGACGAAACGGGGGCCGGCGAGGGCGATGCCGGCGCCGCAGACCTTGCGGAAGGCGCAGCGGCATGAAGCTCACCACCCTCACCGAGCCTCTGCTGGAGTTCGGCACCGGCACGCACATCTGCCCGCGGACCGGGATTGAGCATATGGGCGTCTACGACCAGCGCGACGAGTTGCGACGCACGGAGCTGCGCATTGGGGTGGTTGGCCGCGGGGAGGGGATCGACCTTCTTGATGAGTGGCTCGAGCGGTGCCGCGGAGGGATCGAGCGCAAGAAAGAATCGCAGCTGCTGAACCTCTTCCGCGGCTTCGGCGGCATCAATCAGAGCTACGGATTCCTGACCCGGCTCATCAATTCGCCGCAGTACACCCGAACTCTCAAGAAGTCGGAGATCTCGGCGGTCATGAAGCTCACGTCCCGCCCGGACCGGGTGGAGCGGGCCGTCGAGCTCTATTACGAGCAGATCCGCTTCCTGGCCGAGAACAGGTCCGTGGACGTCATCGTCTGCGTGGTGCCGAACGAGATGTTCGACTCCATGACGGCGATGGCCAGCGGCGACGAAGAGAACGAAAGCGAGCTTGAGCACAATTTCAGGCGTATCCTGAAGGCCCGGTGCATGCACCTTGGCACGCCCCTACAGTTGGTGCGCGAGAAGACTATCGTGTTCACCAAGCACGTCGCCGACCAGCAGGACGCCGCGACTAAGGCCTGGAACTTCTGCACCGCGCTCTACTACAAGGGCAACCGGACGATTCCCTGGCGGCTTGTCGAGGACAAGGCGAAGCTTAGGTCGTGCTACATCGGCATAGGGTTCTACAAGAGCCGGGACGGGGAGACGGTGTCGTCAAGCTTGGCGCAGGTCTTCGACGAGTTCGGGCACGGGATCATTCTGCGCGGGACGCCGGTGTCGATCGACAAGAGGAACCGGCACCCGTATCTGAGCGAGGATCAGGCCTACGAGTTGCTGCGCGATGCGCTCGACGAGTACGACCGAGCTCTGGAGCACATGCCGGCTCGGATCGTGATCCACAAGTCGAGTCACTTCCGGGACAGCGAGCGAAAAGGGTTCCTACGCGCCCTCGATGAAAAGGGCATCCGCGCCAAGGATTTCGTCGCGATCACAGACACCGACATTCGGCTGTTCGGCGACAAGGACTATCCGCCGAAGCGCGGCACGCTGCTGACGATCTCCGAGGCCGAGGGCGTGCTCTATACCCGCGGCACGGTTGATTTCTACAAGACCTACCCCGGCATGTATGTGCCCAGCCCGCTCAAGATAACGGTCTACGAGCAGGACTCGTCGCTGGAGAGCCTTTGCGATGAAATCTTGGGGCTGACGAAGATGAACTGGAACAACACCCAGATGGACGGTCGGCTGCCGATCACCCTGGAGTGCGCCCGGAAGATCGGGGACATCATGAAGTACGTCGCCGCGGGCGAAAAGCCTCAGGTCAGCTACAGCTTCTACATGTAACGGCTGCAGGGGGTGCGGCTACGCGGCCGTGCGGTGTGAGCTTTCAGTTCAAGTTTTCTCCTCGAAATTGAGCAAGCGCGCGCTCATACGGGCGCGAGATCATATTATCGCCTAATATATCTTATCGGAAATTGTCGAGCAATATCAGCAACATATGTCAGTGTTCGCATTCGATGCGAGTCGCACCTTCAGATGACGGTTTCGTTCGAATTCGTTGCGACTGACCCCTGTGCTCTGCCGGCGGCGACGGTGCGGCTGATCGTGGCTTCGCTCACCTTGTAGAGCCTGGCCATCTCGGCGGCGGACTTGCGGCCTGACAGCACGTTCTCGACGACGTCGGTCCGCTGTCTAGGCGTGAGTTTCGCGCGGCGGCCGCCGATGCGTCCGGCCGCGCGAGCCTCGGCCAGGCCAGCGCTGGTGCGCTCGCGGATCATGGCGCGTTCGAACTCGGCGAAGCTGCCGACCATCTGCATCATCATCCGGCCGGCGGGCGTCGTGGTGTCGATGCTTTCGGTCAACGACCGGAAGCCGGCGCCGGCGGCCTCCAGCTTTTCCAGGATGTGCAACAGGTCCTTCAGCGAGCGCGATAGCCGATCGAGCTTCCACACCACGACAATGTCGTTGGGCCGCAGATGGTCCAACATCCGATGCAGTTGAGGCCGATCCCAGCGCCCGCCGCTCGCCGCCTCCTCGAACAATCGATCGCAGCCCGCCTCCTTCAACGCCCGTTTCTGCGCGGCCGTGGATTGGTCATCGCCCTTCGAAACCCGGGCGTAACCGATCAGCATTTTCAGCCCTTTCACAAACGCTCGTTTTTGCAAGACCCGCGAGGATCAATGCGGGCCGCGGCGCTCCGCCTTTCACAAACCTCTTTCATAATCGCCCCGAAAGGCAAGGGGTTTGTGCAAGCCGCCCCCGGCCTCGTCCGCCAGCGCCGCGGCCGCCGGGAGAGCGATCGCATCCGGCAGGTGTTGCAGGGCCGCCTCGAGGCGTCGCCGTCCCTCACTGCCGACATGGTCTAGGAGCGTCCGATAAGGGCCCTGGTGATCCGGCGCCGTTCGCCAGGACAGAACCTCGGTGACCTCCCCTTCGAGCCGCGCCGGCCGGCTCAGCAACGTGGCCAGCGCCGACAGGACATTGCGGCGAGACCGCGCGCTCCGGCCATGCAAGGCGTCCAGCCCCTGGATCGGATCGGAGGCGTGCAGGCTGAGGATGAACGGTCCGCCGATGCGCTCGGGCTCGAACAGCCACGCGAAGGGTGTCTGACCGGACTCTTTGTAGAGCACCAGGTCGATCAGGATCTCGCTCGCCTGCAACAGGTGCCGACCCGACCGGACCCGCCAACCGGCCCCGATAGCCAGGCCAGCCAAGGCGCGCGGGCTCTGTTGCAAACATTCGGGACCGCCGAGCGGCACCGCGCCTTTGTTGGGATCAGGCCGCTTTGTTGAAATGCTGATTGAGCATGGCCATG
>Ga0155080_138_pt1 | contig 18149 bp, 16 predicted proteins | sample RifCSPhighO2_01_FD_106048 | JGI IMG/M metagenome (GOLD analysis project Ga0155080, IMG submission 106048) | Phenylobacterium sp. RIFCSPHIGHO2_01_FULL_69_31 | reverse complement strand
AGGTCTCGCGCGGAATCGGCGGCGGCCTGCCCTGGCCCGGCTGCCTGCGCAAGCTGGATCGCGAATTGCCCGGCTACGACGCGTAGTTTCCGAACTTCGCCTCAGCCTTGTGCAACCGGGCGCTCCAGCGGGGCGCCCGTTTTGCTACGGAGGCCACGTTTCAGCGTCGCAATGGTCAGCCATCCTGCTGTCACTGGACCGCGTATATGGAGCCAGCCTAAGAGCGCTTCCAACCGACAAGATGAACCGCCCGCGTGCGGCGGCCAGGGACCCGCAGTTTGATCCGACGCCATTTCTTCCTCGTCGCGGCCCTTGTGGTCCTGGCCGTCATGGTCGTCGTCGGCGGCTATAAGGTGCTGACCAAGGGCACGGCGGGCGCGGGCGGCGGTCCGGGCATGGCGCAAGGTGGGGCTCCGCAGGGCAAGGGCGGCGGCGGGCGCGGCGGCGCGTTCGGCGGGCCGACCCTGGTGTCGGTGGCGACGGTGCAGCCGCGGGTCTTCGAAGAGACCATCGAGGTGCTGGGCGTGGCCAAGGGGCGCCAGTCGGTGACCCTGACCGCCGCGGCGACCCAGCTGGTCGAGCGGGTGCGCTTCTCGGACGGCCAGCGGGTGCCTCGGGGCGCGGTGCTGGTCGAGCTGAAGGACACGGAACAGAACGCGGGCGTGGCCCAGGCCGAGGCGCGGCAGGTGGAGGCCCGGCGGGCCTACGACCGCTACCGCTCGCTGGGCGAGCAGGGCTGGGCCTCCAAGGCGCAGGTGGACCAGTACGAGGCGGCGTGGCGCTCGGCCCAGGCCGACGTCGCGGCCGCCAAGGCCCGCCAGGGCGACCGGATGATCCGCGCGCCCTTCGCGGGGGTCGTGGGCCTGTCCGACGTGGCGCCCGGGGCGCTGGTGAACCCGGGGGCGCCGATCGTGACCCTGGACGACGTCTCGGTGATCCGGGTCGATTTCCAGGTGCCCGAGCGCTACCTGGGCCAACTGCGCGAGGGGCAGTCGTTGCTGGCGACCGCGGACGCCTATCCGGGCGAGACGATCACCGGCCGGATCGCCCAGCTGGACACCCGCGTGGATGAGCGCACCCGCGCCATCACCGCCCGGGCCGAGTTCCCGAACGCGTCGGGCAAGCTGAAGCCCGGCATGCTGATCCGCGTGGGCGTCTCGCGCGGCCAGCGGACCAATCCCAGCGCGCCCGAGGCGGCCATCTCGGTCCAGGGCGATGCGGCCTTCGTCTATGTCCTGCAGTCGCGCGGGCAGGGGACGATGGTGGAGCAGCGTCCGATCGTGACGGGCCTGCGCCAGCACGGCTTCGTGGAGATCACCGACGGCGCCAAGCCGGGCGAGCGCATCGTGGCCGACGGCCTCAACAAGATCCAGCCCGGCCAGCCGGTGCGCGTCGCCGGCGCCGCGCCGCCCGCCGCAGGAGCGCGGCCCGCCACCCCGCGGCCCGCCGCATGATGCTGTCCGACATCTCGGTCCGCCGCCCGGTGTTCGCCGCCGTGGCGGCGATCATCCTGTGCGTGGTGGGCCTGGCTTCGTTCAGCGCCCTGACCGTCCGCGAGCTGCCCAGCGTGGACCCGCCGGTGGTGGGCATCTCTACCACCTACCGCGGCGCCTCGGCCGAAGTCATCGAGGAGCGGATCACCGAGCTGATCGAGCGGCAGGTCGCCGGCATCGAGGGCATCGACCGTGTGCAGTCGACCTCGCGCGACGGGGCCTCTCGGATCAACATCTCGTTCACGCTGGACCGCGACCTGGACGCGGCGGCCAACGACGTGCGCGACGCCGTCAGCCGGGTGACCGCCCAGCTGCCGGAGCAGGCGGACCCGCCGCAGATCCAGAAGGCGAACGCCGACTCCTCGCCGATCATGTTCCTGAACTTCACGTCGCAGACGATGAACCGCCTGCAGCTGTCGGACTACGCCCAGCGCTATCTGGTGGAGCGGCTGTCGACGGTGCCGGGCGTGGCGACGGTGGGGGTCGGGGGCGCCCAGTACTATTCCATGCGAATCTGGCTGAATCCCGAGGCCATGGCCTCGCGCGGGATCACCGTCGAGGACGTGGAGAGCGCGCTCTCCAGCCAGAACGCCGAGCTGCCGGCCGGCTCCCTAGAGGCGGCGGCCAAGGATTTCACCATCCGCGTGGCGCGCGGCTATGCGACGCCCGAGCAGTTCGCGCGGATGCCGATCACGCCCACGCGCAGCGCCAGCACGGCCCAGGCCTCCGCCGCCCTGGGCGGCAACGCGGCGGGCGCGGGCGCGGCCCAAGGCGCCATCCGGGACGTCACCCCGGCCACCAGCGCCCAGGCCTACATCACGCGCCTCGGCGACATCGCCCGCGTCGAGGAAGGCCCCGACGAGCGCCGGCGGCTGTTCCGCTCCAATGGCAAGGACATGGTCGGCATCGCCATCACCCGTCAGAGCCAGGCCAACGACCTGGAGATCTCGGACGGCGTGCGCGCGGCGATCGACGAGATCAACCAGACCCTGCCCAAGGGCACGCGGCTGGGGGTCTCGGTGGACTACACCGAGTTCACCCGCCACGCGATCGAGGAGGTCTGGATCACCATGGCCATCTCGCTGGGGTGCGTGGCCCTGGTGAACTTCCTCTTCCTGGGCACCTGGCGGGCGGCGCTGATCCCGTCGGTGGTGGCGCCGATCTGCATCCTTTCGACGTTCATCGTGCTGGCTCCGCTGGGCTTCTCGATCAACCTCCTGACCCTGCTGGCCCTGGTGCTCGCCATCGGCCTGGTGGTCGACGACGCCATCGTGGTGGTCGAGAACATCCAGCGGCGGATCGACGAGGGCGAGCCGCCGATCGTGGCCGCCCAGCGTGGCGCGCGGCAGGTGTTCTTCGCCGTCGTGGCCACCACCATCGTGCTGATCTCGGTGTTCGCGCCGCTGATGTTCCTGCCCGGCTTCATTGGCCGGCTGTTCGTGGAGCTGGCGGTGTCGGTGGCGGCGGCGGTGGGCTTCTCGGCCCTGCTGGCCCTGTCGCTGTCGCCGATGCTGGCGTCGAAGCTGCTGCGCCCCGCGCAGGGCGAGGGTTGGGTCGCGCGCCGGGTGGACTCGGCGATGAGCCGGCTGAAGAGCTCCTACCATGCCTCGCTGGAGAGCATGCTGGGCCGCCGCGCGGTTTCCATCGGGGCCTCGGGCCTGGTGGTGATCCTGGCCGTGGCGGCTTTCGGGATCTTCAGCGTCCTGCCGCGTGAGCTGACCCCCGAAGAGGACCGCCGCCGGGCCCAGGTCTCGTTCTCCGGCCCCGAGGGGGCGGGCTTCGACTACACCCTCGCCGCCAGCCGGCAGATCGAACAGGTCCTGATGAAGTACCTGAACGACGGCACGCTGGAGCGGTACGTCTTCGCGATGCCCCGGTTCGGAAACAACTCGTTCAACTCCGGCGGCGGCAACACCATCCTGTCGGACAAGACCGAGGTGACCGCACCGGAGCTGGCCGCCCGCCTGAACCGGGAGCTGGCCTCGGTGACCGCGGTGCGCGCCATCGTCTCGCCCGAAGGTGGGCTGCAGCGGGGCGGGCCGGGCGGCGGCGGCGGGGGCGGCACCAGCATGCAGCTGATCGCCACCGGCACCGACTATCCGGAGATCGCGCGCTGGATCCAGCCGATCCTGGCGGCGGCCAACGACAACCCCGGCCTGGCGCGGCCCCGGCTGGACTACGAGCCCACCAGCCCCCGGGTCATCGTCAACATCGACCGGGAAAAAGCCGCGGCCCTGGGCGTGCCCGCCCAGACCATCGGCCGGGCGCTGGAGACCCAGTTCGGCTCGCGGCGGGTGACGACCTACATCAAGAACGGCCAGGAGTACGACGTGCTCCTGCAGACCGACCGGGAGAACCGGCAGACCGAGCAGGACCTGGCCAAGCTCTACGTCCGCACGGCCTCGGGCGAGTCGGTGCCGTTGAGCTCGGTGGTGACCACCGAGGTGCGCGGCGACACGCCGGACCGCCCGCGGGTGGACCGCCTGCGCTCGATCAGCCTGTCGGTCCAGCTCAACCCCGGCTACTCGATGGGCGAGGCGATCCAGTTCTTCCGCGACGAGGCGGCCAAGCAGCCGGGCGCGGTGACGGTGAAGTGGGGCGGCGGGGCGCGCGACTACCTGGAGGCGTCGGGCTCGGTGGGCCTGGCCTTCGCCATGGCGCTGCTGCTGGTCTTCCTGGTGCTGGCGGCCCAGTTCGAGAGCTGGATCCACCCGGCGGTGATCATGCTGACCGTGCCCGTGGCGGCGGTGGGCGGGCTGTTCGGCCTGCTGCTGGTGGATTCCTCGATCAACACCTACAGCCAGATCGGACTGATCATCCTGATCGGGATCGCGGCCAAGAACGGCATCCTGATCGTCGAGTTCGCCAACCAGCTCCGGGACGAGGGGCTGTCGATCCGTGAGGCCGTGATCGAGAGCGCGTCCCTGCGCCTGCGGCCGATCATCATGACCTCGATCTCGGCGGCCGCGGGCGCGATCCCGCTGATCGTCTGGGGCGGGGCCGGCGGCGAGGCGCGCAAGACCATCGGGGTGACCATCTTCTTTGGGGCGATCTTCGCCACCCTGGTCACGCTGTTCATCGTGCCGGTGTTCTACAACCTGCTGGCCCGGTTCACGAAGTCGCCCATGGCCACGGCCCGGCGGATCGAAGCCTTCGAGGAGGCCGAGAAGGCCCGCGTCGCCAACGCGGCGGAATAGAGCCGCCTAGCACCGGTCCTTCTCCTGCCCTTGAGGGTGAGGAGAGGCCGCTTCTAGGCCCAGCGGAATGTTGCTGCGCCACACGCCGCGCCCCGGCCGGCGCCAGGGTCCTGTGCAAAAGGGGGGGTGTCAGGTCCCTGGGCCCGGCCGGTGACGGGGGGCGTCACCCTTCGGAACGGGGTGTCGAGTGACAGATGCTCTCTTCATCGACGCCCACACCATGGAGGTGTGGGCGCTGCGCGTCAAGGTTGTCTGTGCGCGAAATCTTGCGCTTGTCGGGCGAGTGGCTACTGCGCCTTGTGGCCGGTCTCGACCATCAGGAAGGCGATCAGGTCCGTGCGGTCCTTGGCGTCCTTCAGGCCCGCGAACGACATCTTGGTGCCGGGCAGGTAGGTCTGCGGCTTGGCCAGCCATTGGTCGAGGTGATTGGCGTCCCAGACCCAGCCGGCGTTCTTCAGCGCGTCGGAGTATTTGAAGTCGGGGTTGCTGGCGGACTTCTTGCCGAACACGCCGTGCAGGTTGGGGCCGGTCATGTTGGCGCCGCCGGGCGCGATGGTGTGGCACGACTGGCAAAGGGCGAAGCGGGACTTGCCGTTGGCCAGGTCGGCGGTGTTGTAGGGCGCGGGATACGAGGCCAGGATCGCCTGCTTCTCGGCGTCGCTGAGCTTGGGCGCCTCGGGCGCGGCGGCGGCCGTGTCGGCCGAGGTCCCGGCCGGGTCCTCCTGGGGCTTGCCGCAGGCCGCGACGAGGGTGGCCAGCGTGGCGGCGGCGAGGATCGGTCCCAGGCGCATGAAAATCTCCGGCTTCAAAAATCGCCGGCAAGCTAGCGCGGCCTTGGCCAGACGCAAGCGGCTCTGGGCAAATGCGTCTTTCTCCTCACCCGTAGGGGGAGGGGGACCATGCGCAGCATGATGGAGGGGGGCATACCGGGAGCGCCGAGGGTGGGGCGTTCCCCCTCCACCGCGTGCCGCGGTCCCCCTCCCCCTACGGGTGAGGAGAGGAGGGCTTAGCGGCGCTTGCGGCGCTCGCGGTTCACGGCCTCGTCCAGGGCCTGGAGGAAGCGGGAGCGGTCGGCGGGGCCGAAGGGGCGGGGGCCGCCGGTGATCTCGCCGGTGGAGCGGATGTGCTCCATGATCGAGCGCTGGGCGAGGGCCGAGCCGATGGAATCGTGGGTGAACGCCCGGCCGTTCGGCGCGATGGCCGCCGCGCCCGCCTTCAGCACGCGGTCGGCGAGGGGAATGTCGTTGGTGACCACGATGTCGCCGGGCTGCGCCTCGCCGGCGATCCAGTCGTCGGCCACGTCGGGACCGGCGTCGACGATCCGGCGCTCGATCAAAGTGGACTGCGGGATCTGGATGAAGCTGTTCGAGACAACCCAGGTCTTCAGGCCGTAGCGGGCGGCGACCTTGTAGGTCTCGTCCTTCACGGGACAGGCGTCCGCGTCGATGAAGATGCGCATGGCCTGCGCTTACATGAGTTTCCGGCCCGGCTCACGCGCCTTTGATCCTCAAGGCGCGGACATCGCGCCACCCTCGGGCTTATATGTTGGGAGATGGGGAGGTTCAGAAGAGGTGACCCCATGGAAGACTACTGGCTGAGAGCGCTGGACGACGCCAGGCAGGCCGAGGAGCGGGCGAAGGCGCTGCGCGCCCGCTTCGGCGACGCCGCCGAAGACCGCTGCCGGGCCGAACTGCAGAGCTTCGCCGACCGCGACCCCCGCCGCCGCCGCGTGGCCGACGTGTTCCGGGCGCTGCGCTGGACGTGATCAGAGGGCCTTGGCGCCGGCCCCGCGAGCCAGCATAACCGGCCCGCCCTGCGCGGGCCGGATTAGCTCAGCTGGTAGAGCAGCGGTTTTGTAAACCGAAGGTCGCGGGTTCGAGTCCTGCATCCGGCACCATTCTCTCTCGCGTCCGTTCGCGCCTCCTCGCCCTCCGAGCGAAGCGAAGAGAGGGGAGAGGGTAGGGAGAGGGGCGGTGCAGGCGGCTCGGCTTGTACGACGGTCCGGCCATGGCTCACCTTCAGCCACTCGAAGGGCGCGGCCTGCACTCGTCTGACTCCTCGACGCATGCGGCGGCGAGCATTCTTGGATGGTCCTGGCTGAACCGGGAGCGGCGGTGGCGAGGCCTGCGCCGCCCCTCTCCCTACCCTCTCCCCTCTTGCTTCGCGGGGGGAAGAGGAGGCGTCCTCATGACTAAGGTGAGCGCCAGCGAATCACTCCGGCCCACCCCTTGCATCGCGCCGTTCGCAAGTCGGGGGCGCGTGCCGAGACGGGACGCAACGCCACCGGCGGCTCGGTGCGCCTGGGGGGTGGCCGGGCCCAACGTCTGTAGGACGTTGGCTGCAGGCGGTCCGGCACAGCGGCGCGTAGGGTCACATTGCCCTGGCCGGACCGTCTGCGGCGTTCATCGGTTCAGGACATCGCGGCGGCAGCGGCGCTGCTGGGCCAGGTAGGCGGCGATGACGCCCGTGGCCACGAGGCCGATCAGCAGGGTCGAGACGGCGTTGATCTTGGGATCCACGCCGAGCCGCACCTGGCTGTAGAGCCGCATGGGCAGGGTGGTGGCTCCGGGCCCCGACGTGAAGCTGGCGATGACCAGGTCGTCGAGCGACAGGGTGAAGGCCAGCATCCAGGCGGCCGCGACGGCCGGGGCGATACCGGGCAGGGTGACCAGCGCGAAGGCCTTCCAGGGCGGGCAACCCAGGTCCTGGGCGGCCTCCTCCAGGCTGCGGTCGAACGCCGCCAGGCGCGCCTGCACCACCACGGTGGCGTAGGCGAGGGTCAGGGTGGCGTGGCTGAGCGTCACGGTCCAGAAGCCCCGGGGCAGGCCCAGGGACACGAACAGCAGCAGCAGCGACAGGCCCAGGATCACCTCGGGCATGACCAGGGTGGCGTAGATGCCGCCGGCCAGGGCGGTTCGCCCGCCGAAGCGGCCGCGCGTGAGGGCCAGGGCCGCCGCGACGCCGACGGCGGTGGCCAGGGTGGCGGAGATCACGCCGACGCGCAGGGTGACCCAGACGGCGTCCAGCATCTGGGCGTCCTGGAACAGCGCCACGTACCAGCGGGTGGAGAAGCCGCCCCAGACGGTCACCAGCCGGCTGGCGTTGAAGGAATAGACCACCAGGATGGCGATGGGCGCGTAGAGGAAGACGAGGCCCAGGACCACCGAGGCGACGTTGAAGGCGGAGGGGCCGCGTTTCATCCGCGCAGCACCTTGGCCTGCTGGCGCTCGAACAAGAGGATCGGAACCACCAGGGTGGCCAGCAGGACGATGGCCACGGCCGAGGCGGCCGGCCAGTCGCGGTTGGCGAAGAACTCGGTCCAGATCACCCGGCCCAGCATCAGGGTCTCGGAGCCGCCCAGGAGGTCCGGGATCACGAACTCGCCGGCCATGGGGATGAAGCAGAGCAGGGCGCCGGCGGCCGCGCCGGGAATCGAGAGCGGGAAGGTCACCCGCCAGAAGGCCGACAGCGGCGTGGCCCCCAGGTCCTGCGCCGCCTCGATCAGGCTCTCGTCCTGCTTCTCCAGCACGGCGTAGAGCGGGAGGACCATGAACGGCAGGTAGGCGTAGACGAGGCCGAGGAGGACGGCGGTCTCGGTGTTGAGGATGTCCACGGGCGGCAGGCCGAGCGCGCCCAGGGCGGCGTTGAGCAGGCCGGCGGGCTTCAGAATGGCGATCCAGGCGTAGATGCGGATCAGGAAGCTGGTCCAGAACGGCAGGATCACCGCCATGACCAGTGCCTGGCGCATGGCCGGCGGGCAGCGGCTGATCCCATAGGCGATGGGATAGCCGATGAGAAGCAGCAGGCCCGTGCCGGTGGCGGCGATCCTGAGGCTGGAGAGATAGGCGTCGAGATAGAGGCGGTCGCGGGTGAGCCGGGCGTAGGTCTCGCCGTCCAGGGCTGCGAAGAAGGCCTTGAGGCCCGCCAGTCCCTGGCTCCAGTCGATGCGCGGGGCGTAGGGCGGCATGGCCAGGGCCGTGTCGGACAGCGACAGCTTGGCCACCAGCAGGAAGGGGAAGGCGAAGAACAGCGCCAGCCACAGGAAGGGCAGGATGGCGGCCAGGCCCGAGCGGTCGCGCCTCATCGGGTGAGGACCACGGCGCTGGAGGGGGCGAAGGTGAGCCAGACCGCATCGCCACAGCCCAGGGGCCGCTCGACGGTGCGGGTGGTGTTGGCGCGGGCGACGCGGACCAGGCGGCCGGGCGCGATCTCGACCAGATAGGTGGTCCAGTCGCCGAGGTAGCCATAGTCGTGGACCCGGCCGGCCAGGACGTTGGGGCCGGGCGGCGGCGGCTCGGTATGGACGGCGACCTTTTCCGGGCGGACCCCGATCCAGGCGGTCTCGCCCACCGGCCCTGCGCCGTCGGCCTCGAAGGTTCCGTCCGGCCCGGCCAGGCGGACGCGGCCGCCCTCGGAGTGCGCCACTCGGCCTTCGAAGAGGTTCACATCGCCGATGAAGCCGGCGACGTAGCGGTCGGCGGGCGCCTCGTAGACCTCGCCCGGGCGGCCCACCTGGACGATCTCGCCCTCGCGCATGACGGCGATCCGGTCGGCCACCACCATGGCCTCGTCCTGGTCGTGGGTGACGATCATGAACGTCATGCCCAGGCTCTGCTGAAGGGTCATGAGCTCGAACTGGGTCTCGTCGCGCAGCTTCTTGTCGAGGGCGGCCATGGGCTCGTCCAGGAGCAGGATGCGGGGGCGGGGGGCGATGGCCCGGGCCAGGGCCACCCGCTGTTGTTGGCCGCCTGAGAGCTGGTCGGGGCGGCGGCCGCCCAGGCCTTCCAGCTTCATGAGCGCCAGCATTTCCTCGACTCGCGCGGCGATCTCGCGCCGGGGCAGGCCCTGGCGCCTGAGGCCGAAGGCGATGTTCCGGGCGACGCTGAGGTGCGGGAAGAGGGCGTAGGCCTGGAACATCATGTGGACCGGCCGCCGGTGCGGCGGGTCGGCGGCGATGTCGCGGCCCTCCAGCAGGATCCGGCCCGCGTCGGGCGTCTCGAACCCGGCCAGCATCCGCATCAGGGTGGTCTTGCCGCAGCCGGAGGGGCCGAGGAGGGCGAAGAACTCCCGCTCGTAGATGGAGACGTCGACGCCACGCACGGCCGGCGCGCCGGCGAACGCCTTGGAGACGCCCTCGAAGCGCACGAGCGGGCGCGCCGCGGGGTCTTCCCACGGCGCGAAGGTGTCGCGGACGCCGCCGATCTGCGGCCGGGCGGGTGGGGGCCGCTCGCTCAACGCCCGGTCAGCACCCGGGTCCACTGGCGGTTCACCTCGCGCAGCAGGTCCTGGTCCTTGGTGGTGGTGACGAAGAGGCGCTTGGAGACCTCCGGCGTAGGATAGACGTTGGGGTCGTTGCGGATCGCCTCGTCCACCAGCGGCGTCGCGGCCGCGTTGGCGTTGGCGTACTGGGTGTAGTTCGACGCCTTGGCGATGATCTCCGGCCGCAGCATGAAGGCGATGAACTTGTGCGCCGCGGCAGGGTTGGGCGCGTCCTTGGGGATGGTGAAGACGTCGAACCACACCTGGCTGCCCTCCTTGGGCACGGCGTAGGCGACGGTGACGCCGTTCTTCGCCTCCTCGGCGCGGGCCTTGGCCTGCAGGACGTCGCCCGAGTAGCCGATGGCCAGGCAGATGTCCCCGTTGGCCAGGGCGTCGATGTATTCGGAGGAGTGGAACTTCCGCACGAAGGGCCGCACCTGCATCAGCATGGCGGTGGCGGCCTCGTAGTCGGCGGGGGCCTTCGAGTTCGGGTCCTTGCCCAGGTAGTGCAGGGCGACCGCGTACATGTCCTCCGAGGCGTCGAGGAAATAGACGCCGCAGTCCTTCAGCTTGGCCAGGACCAGCGGGTTGAACACCACGTTCCAGCTGTCGATCTTCACCCCCGGCAGGCGCTTGGCCACCGCCTCGGCGTTGTAGCCGATGCCGATAGTGCCCTGCATGTAGGGGACGGCGTAGGCCGCGCCGGGATCGAACGGCGCCAGGTGGGCCATCAGGTCGGGCGACAGCTTGTCGAGGCCGGGAAGCTGGGCCTTGTCCAGCGGGCGGATCGCGCCGGCGGCGATGTAGCGGGGCAGGTTGTGGTTGGAAGGGACGACGAGATCGTACCCCGTGCCGCCCTGCAGCACCTTGGTCTCGAGCACCTCGTTGGAATCGAAGGTGTCGTAGCTGACCTTGATCCCGGTCTCCTTGGTGAACTGGGTCAAGAGGTCGGGGTCGATGTAGTCGGACCAGTTGTAGATCCGCAGCGTCCCGCCAGCCTCGGCGCCCGCCTTCTCGCCCGTCTTCGGACTGCAGGCCGCTACCGCCAGCGCCGCCGCGAGCGCCAAACCCCTCAGAACTGCGTGCATCCCAACCCTCCCCAGAACGGGCGCGACTATAGGGCCCGCGGCGCCGGAGTTAAGCCCTTCCTGGCGACAAGCGAGGCGATCGGGGGCGGCTGCCTCAGCCGAGGTCGACAGCGTCGGCCAGGAAGTCGATGAAGGCCCGCACGCGCGCCGGCAGGTCGCCTCGACCGCCCACGTAGACGGCATGCACGGCCTGCAGGTCTCCGGGGTTGAGGTCTTCCAGGATCGGGACGAGCCGGCCCGCCGCGATATCGGGGCCTATGTGCCAGAGCGCCAGGCGGGCGATCCCCACACCGGCCAGAGCCATCCGCCGCGAGGTCTCGCCGTCGCCCGCCTTGGCGTTGCCGCAGGCCGGCAGAGTGGACGGGCCCAGCGGCCCCCGGAAGGGCCACTCCTCGAACGCCCGCGCGAAGTTGAACCCGATGCGGTTGTGGCGTTCCAACGCCTCCAGTCCGTGCGGCGTCCCGCGCGCCGCGAGGTAGGCGGGCGAGGCAACCACCGCCATCCGGCTTTCGCCAAGCTTTCGGGCCGTGAGCTGGGAACCCTGCAGCGGCCCGGTGCGGATGGCGACGTCGGCGCGCTCGCCCATCAGGTCGATCACCACGTCGCTGAGCGTGACGTCGAGAAGGATCTCGGGGTGTGTCTCGAGGAACCGAGGCAGGAGCGGCAAGAGGTGGCGCCGCCCGAAGGCGACGTTGCAGTTCACCTGCACCCGGCCCTGGGGCCTGGCCCCCGACGCCACCGCCCGCTCAGCTTCGTCCAGGTCGGCCAGCACGCGGACCGCGCGCTCGTGGAAGGCGGCGCCCTCTGCCGTGAGCTGCAGCTTGCGGGTCGAGCGGGCGAAGAGCCGGGCGCCCAGCCGTGACTCCAGCCGCGCCACCAGCTTGCTCACCGCCGAGGGGGTCATCCGCAGGCTGCGGGCCGCAACGGAGAAGCCGCCGTATTCCACCACCCGCACGAAGACTTCCATCTCGCCCGAGCGGTTAGTCTCTGAACGCGGCATAGGATTTCAATTCACAGGTGATGTTCCTGATGGGGCTCTAATTCAAATGCCGGGACCGGGCATCTCTTCGCGACGCTTGGGCATTTCCCTGCGATCAGGAGCTTTCGATGGAGTACCGCAATCTCGGCGCCTCGGGCCTGAAGGTCCCGATCCTCAGCTTCGGGGCGGGCACGTTCGGGGGACAGGGGCCGCTGTTCAGCGCCTGGGGACGCACCGACGCTGCCGAAGCCCGCCGGTTGATCGACCTGTGCCTCGAGGTGGGTGTCACCCTGTTCGACACCGCTGACGTCTATTCGAACGGCGCGTCGGAGGAGGTGCTGGGCGAGGCGATCCGCGGCCGGCGCGGGCACGTGATGATCTCCACCAAGCTCGGCCTTCCCATGGGCGAGGCGCCGGGCGAGGCGGGCACGTCCCGCCGGCGGATCGTCGCGGGTGTCGAGGCGGCGCTGCGGCGCCTTGGGATCGACCACATCGACCTGCTGCAGTTGCACGCCTTCGACGCGGCCACGCCCGTGGAGGAGGTGCTCTCGGCGCTGGACGCCCTGATCCGCGCCGGGAAGGTCGGCTACGTGGGCGCCTCGAACTTCTCGGGCTGGCAACTGATGAAATCGCTGGCGGTCGCCGACCGCCACGGCTGGCCGCGTTACGTCGCTCACCAAGCCTACTATTCGCTGGTGGGACGCGACTACGAGTGGGAGCTGATGCCGCTGGCCCACGACCAGGGGGTCGGCGCGGTGGTGTGGAGCCCGCTCGGCTGGGGCCGCCTGACAGGCAAGATCCGCCGCGGAAGCCCGCCGCCGAAGAACAGCCGCCTGCACGATACCGCCCAGTTCGGCCCGCCGGTGGATGAGGCGCGGCTGTATCGTGTCGTCGACGTGCTGGACGAGATCGCGGCGGAGACGGGCCGGACCGTCCCCCAGATCGCGCTCAACTGGCTGCTGCAGCGGCCGACCGTGTCCACCGTCGTCATCGGCGCACGCAACGAAGCCCAGCTACGGGACAACCTGGGCGCCGTAGGCTGGGCCCTTTCGGCGGAGCAGGTGGCGCGGCTCGATACGGCGAGCTTCGTCGAACCGCCCTACCCGTACTATCCGTACTGGCGCGACGGCGGCTTCAAGCGGCTCAATCCACCGCCCGTGTGAGGTCGCGAATCCCTTGAGAATGGGCGGGTCGACTGGAGCCCGTGCCGATGAGCGCCCCCTGGAACTTCGTCGCCCCCGTGCTGATGCTGGTGGCCTCCAACGTGTTCATGACCTTCGCCTGGTACGGCCACCTGAAGGTGGAGCACCGGCCGCTCTGGATCATCGTGATGGTGAGCTGGGGGATCGCCTTCTTTGAGTACTGGCTGGCGGTGCCGGCCAACCGGATCGGGCGGCAGGTCTACGACCCGGCCGAACTGAAGGCGATGCAGGAGGTGATCACGCTCGCGGTTTTCGCGGTGTTCTCGGTGGCCTACCTGGGCGAGCGGTTCACCCTGAACCACGGCGTGGGATTCGCCTTCATCGCCCTGGGCGCGTTCTTCGTCTTCAAGGGACCGTTGTAAGGACGGCGCCGGGCGGACCCGGCGCCGCAGAAAGGCTATTTGCCGGCCGGCGATGCGCCCGCGGGGACCATGGCGACCACCTCGTTGGTCTTGGAGATGAACTTCACCCCCTTGACCCGCCCGTCCTTGTAGCGGTCCCAGCCGCTCTTGACCTCGACCGGCGTCGGGCCGGCGGCGCCGGGGGCGGCGGGCTTCTGGGCGACGACGTCCACCTCGTAGATCCCGTCCGGCGGCGTGGCCGCATAGACCCGGGGCAGGAAGCCCACCTGGGTCCAGCCGGCGCCGTCGGTGCTGGCCTTGGCCTCCAGGTTCAGGCCCCCGCCGGCGTCCGTGCTGACGCTGGCGGACTGGATCGAGAGGACCTGTTCCTGGCCCGCATAGAGGGGCGCCTGCCGGGCCAGCGATTTCTTCGGCGCCTCGGCCTGGGCTTCCGCCGCCGGGGTCTCCGTGGTCTTCTCGCTGCAGGCCGCCAACAGCAGACAAGCCGCCGCAGCCGCGAACGGGATCGCGTTTCTCAGCATTTCCAACCTCCCAATCCGGGCGGTTCGCTCTTCTGGCGACTCAGGGTCCGCCGTTCCGCCCCGTCGGTGGAGTTTGCGCGTATGCTCCCGCTTGGCGAGCAATTCTTGCAACGCCGGCTTTGGCGAACCACCTGGGCGGCCTATAAGCCCCGGTTCCCTGGCAAGACCACGTCCCTGAAGGCCCATGTCCCGCATCCTCATCACCTCGGCCCTGCCGTACATCAACGGGATCAAGCACCTCGGCACCCTGGCGGGCTCGATGCTGCCGGCCGACGTCTATGCGCGGTTCCAGCGGGCCCGCGGGCGCGAGACGCTCTACATCTGCGCGACGGACGAACACGGCACGCCGACCGAGCTGGCCGCCGCGGAAGCGGGCCTGGACCCGGCGACCTTCTGCGCCCAGGCGCACGATGTGCAGCACGACCTGGGCCGCCGGTTCGGCCTGTCGTGGGACCACTTCGGCCGCTCGTCCTCGCCGCAGAACCACCGCCTGACGCAGAAGTTCGCCCGCGAGCTCTGGGAGGCCGGCTTCATCGAGGAGCGGGTCACCCAGCAGGTCTATTCGCACACCGACAAGCGCTTCCTGCCCGACCGCTATGTCATCGGCACCTGCCCGCACTGCGGCTACGAGGCCGCGCGCGGCGACCAGTGCGAGAATTGCACCCGGGTGCTGGACCCGGCCGACCTGTTGCACCCGCGCTCGGCGGTGTCGGGCTCGACGGACATCGAGATCCGCGGGTCCAAGCACCTGTTCCTGCGTCAGAGCCTGTTCTCCGACAAGCTGCGGTCCTGGATCGAGAGCAAGCGCGGGACCTGGCCCCTGCTGGTGACGTCCATCGCGCTGAAGTGGCTGGATGAGGGGCTCCAGGACCGCGGCATCACCCGCGACTTGGAGTGGGGCGTGCCGGTCAACGCCTGGGAATGGGGCGCGAACCCCGACGGCCAGACGCCCGACATCGAGGGTCTGGCGGGCAAGGTTTTCTACGTCTGGTACGATGCGCCCATCGAGTACATCGGGGCCACCGCCGAATGGGCCGACGCCCGCGCCGCGGAGGCCGGGACCGGCCCGGCGCCGGACGCAACCTGGGAACGCTGGTGGAAGGGGCCCGAGGCGGCCGACGTCACCTATGTCCAGTTCATGGGCAAGGACAACGTGCCGTTCCACACGGTGGGCTTTCCCTGCACGCTCATGGGCGTGAATGCGCGCGAGGCCTCCCCGTGGAAGCTGGTCGACGAGCTGAAGGGCTTCAACTGGCTGGACTACTACGGCGGCAAGTTCTCGACCTCGCAGAAGCGCGGCGTGTTCATGGACCATGCGCTGGAGCTGCTGCCGCCCGACTACTGGCGCTGGTGGATCATGGCCAATGCGCCGGAGACCTCGGATGCGACCTTCGGCTGGGAGCAGTTCCAGGCGCAGGTGAACGCCGACCTGGCCGACGTGCTGGGCAACTTCGTGAACCGCATCTGCAAGTTCACCGAGAGCCGCTTCGACGGGATCGTGCCGGAGGGTGGGGCGCCCGGCGCTCTGGACGAGAACCTGGAGGCGGACGTCCTGGCCAAGCTGCGCGAGTACACCGGCTTCATGGAGGACCGCGAATACCGCAAGTCGGCGACGGCCCTGCGCCAGCTTTGGGTGCTGGGCAACCAGTACCTGACCGAGGCGGCGCCCTGGACGGCCATCAAGACCGAACGCGAGCGCGCGGCCGTGGCGGTGCGCTATGGCCTGAACCTGGCGGCCCTGTTCGCCAAGGTGTCGGAGCCGTTCATCCCCTTCGCCTGCGAGAAGATCTCCGAGGCCCTGGGCGAGCCTTTCCCGGCGACGTGGCCGTCGCTGGACGGGCAGGGGGTGCTGTCGGCGCTGGAGCCAGGCCGGACCATCCGCGCCCCCGAGGTGCTGTTCCGCAAGGTCGAGGACGCCCAGGTCGCCGAATGGCGCGAGCGCTTCGGCGGGCCGGAGGCGGAGGGGGCGTAAGGCCCCCTGCCGGCGCCGGCCGTCAGTGCGCCGGGGCCGGGGCCTTCGGCTTAATGTCGAGGACGTCCGGCATGACCTCGTTGTACTCCGCCGTGTAGCCGAGGTCGGCCACCACATCCTGATGGCCCTGCCACATCATGTGCAGCGCCACGTACAGCACGATCGCCAGGCCTACGAAGCCGATCCAGCGGTACTTGTGCAGCAGGCGGGCGATGCCGTGCGCCGCCACGCCCATCAGGGCGATCGACAGGATGAGGCCGAAAACCAGGATGGTGGGATGCTCGCGGGCCGCGCCGGCGACCGCCAGCACGTTGTCCAGCGACATCGAGACGTCGGCGATCAGAATCTGGATCAGGGCGTCCTTGAAGGTCTTCGGCTTGACCTTGGGCTCGGTGGACGGGTCGTCGTCCATGGCGGCCTCGGCGGCCACCTCCTCGGCGGAGGCCTGGTCGCGCAGCTCGCGCCACATCTTCCAGCAGACCCAGAGCAGCAGCAGGCCACCGGCGAACAGCAGGCCGACGATGCCGAGCAGCTGGGTGGTGATCAGGGCGAAGCCGATGCGGGTGACCACCGCGGCGACCAGGCCCCAGAAGATCGCCTTGCGTCTCTGTTCGGGAGGCAGGCCCCCGGCCGCAAGGCCCACCGCGACGGCGTTGTCGCCGGCGAGCACCAGGTCGATCATCAGGACTTGCAGGAGGGCGGACAGGGCGCCGGGGCTGAAGAGCTCTTCGAACATCCGGCCTCAATGCGTCAGGCGGCGGCCGGCTGCAACAGTCGAGCCGCATGGACGGCCGGCGCGGGTCCGCTCAGCGCCGCGGCCGTGAGGCCTCGTAGAGGGCGACGGCGGCGGCGGCCGAGACGTTCAGGCTCTCGAAGCCGCCGGGCATGGCGATCTTCGCCAGTTCGTCGCAGTGCTCGGCCACCAGTCGGCGCAGGCCCTCGCCCTCGGACCCCAGGACGAGGACGGTCGGCGCGCCATCCAGCACTTCGTCCAGGCCCCGCTCGGCCTCGCCGGCCAGGCCGACCGCGCGCCAACCAGCCTTGGAAAGCTCGTCGATGGCGCGGGAGAGGTTGACCACCCGGGCGACGGGCACCTGTTCGACGGCGCCGGCGGCGGCCTTGGCCAGGGCGCCGGTGAGCTTGGGGGCATTGCGGTCCTGAAGGACCATGCCGGCCGCGCCGAAGGCGGCGGCCGAGCGCAGGATGGCGCCGACGTTCTGCGGGTCGGTCACCTGGTCGAGGATCAGCAGCACCGCACCGGGGCGAGGCTCGAAGTCCGAAAGGTCCGCGTCCTCGAGCGGGGCGGGCCGCAGGGCGATTCCCTGGTGCACCGCGCCCTGCGGGAGATTGAGGCCGATCTGGTGGGCGTCGGCCACCTCCATGACCGCCTGGCGGCCGAACTTCGCCTCGACCTGCCGGGCCTTATCCGGCGTGGCCACCAGGCGCAGCGGCGCGCCGCGCCGGGGATTCGCCAGCGCAGCCTCCACCGCGTGCCAGCCCCAGATCCAGTCGTCGGACAGGTTGGCCGGCCGACGGTCCTGGCGGCCCTGACCCTGGGGTTTGGGGCGGAATTTCCGACCCTTTCGGGCGTCGTTGCGTTCCGTAGGCGAGGCCACTATAAGACGCGCTCCGATTTGGGGCCCCCTCGGTGGGCCGCCGCTTTTGGACATCGAGCTGGGCGCTTTACGCCCCTCGCGTCCCCGGGCGGAAGCCTTTTCTCAGAAGGCCCCAAAGAAGGCTCCGAGCGCGCTGGGGGAATGTCCCGAGTGGCAAAGGGGGGGGACTGTAAATCCCCTGCTGTAATGGCTTCGTAGGTTCGAGTCCTACTTCCCCCACCACGCGCCGGATCGAATTTTGAACTGAGGAGTTGCGGCGGCCCCGCAAGTGGTTTGGCGGGTATAGCACAATGGTAGTGCAGCAGCCTTCCAAGCTGAGGATGCGGGTTCGATTCCCGCTACCCGCTCCAACTCCTTGAACGACAGCAACGCAACGCCGGCAGGACCCTGATGGCCAAAGAGAAGTTCGAACGCAACAAGCCGCACTGCAACATCGGCACGATCGGTCACGTTGACCATG
>Ga0155080_128_pt2 | contig 22566 bp, 23 predicted proteins | sample RifCSPhighO2_01_FD_106048 | JGI IMG/M metagenome (GOLD analysis project Ga0155080, IMG submission 106048) | Phenylobacterium sp. RIFCSPHIGHO2_01_FULL_69_31 | reverse complement strand
CGCCGCGGCCGCCACCCTGCTTGCGGCCCTGTTGGCCAGCGTCGCCCTGCCCGCCTACGCCCAGGAGGCGCCCCAGTCCGCGGCCCCGGCGCCGGCTCCCGAGGACGAGGACCCCTACGCCGACGAGACTGTGGAGGAACTGGTGGTGGTGGGCACGCGCGAGCGGCCCCTGCCCGGCGCGGTGGTCGGCGACATCCAGCCGGAGGTGCAGCTGCGCCCGGCCGAGATCCAGGCCTATGGCGTCAGCTCCGTGGCCGACCTGCTCGTCGCGCTGGGGCCCCAGATCGCCAGCAACCGCGGCCGCGGCGGTGAGGCGCCGGTAGTGCTGCTCAACGGGCGGCGCATCTCGGGCTTCCGCGAGATCCGCGACATCCCCACCGAGGCGATCATCCGCGTCGACATCCTGCCCGAGGAGGCGGCGCTGGCCTATGGCTACACGGCCGACCAGCGGGTGGTGAACATCGTGCTGCGCCGGCGCTTCAACGCGCTGACCGCCGAGGCCAGCGGCGGCGGGCCCACCGAGGGCGGCCAGGCCACCGGCCAGGCCAGCCTGAACCAGCTTCGCATCCAGGGCGACAACCGCCTGAACCTGGTGCTGAAGGTGCAGGGCGCCTCGTCGATCACCGAGGACGAGCGGACCGTGGGGGCCGCCGCCGGCCGCCAACCCTTCGACCTGACCGGCAACCTGACGGGCGCCACGCGCGGCGCCGAGATCGACCCGGGCTTAAGCGCCCTCGCCGGCCAGCCGGTGACGGTGGCCGGCCTGCCGCTGACGGCCCTGAACGGCCAGGCCCTGGCCCTGAGCGACCTGACCGCCACAGCCGGGGTCGCCAACGCCAGCGACGTGGGCGCCTTCCGCACCCTGGTCCCGGAGACGAAGTCGGTGACCGGCAGCGCGGTGCTGGCCCGCACCCTGCCCAACGACTTCCGCGGCACGCTGACCGCCGAGTTCGGCGCCACCAGCAGCGAGTCCCTGCGCGGCCTGCCGGGCGCCAGCCTGACGATCCCGTCGACCGACCCCTTCTCGCCCTTCGCCACCGACGTGACCCTGAACCGCTACGTCACCACGTTCGGGCCGCTGGCCCAGACGACGCAGGGCTGGACGGCCGGTCTGGGCGGCTCGCTGAACAAGGACCTGGACAAGTGGCGGCTGTCGCTGACCGCCAACTACGACCACGCGACGTCCCTGACCCGCAGCGACGTGGGCGTGGACATCACCGCCCTGCAGCAGGCGGTGAACGCCGGGACCGCGGGCTCGCCGTTCGGGCCCTGGGCGCCGGCGCTGGTGGCCGAGCGGGGCCGCAACAAGGCCCAGTCGGTGAGCGACGGGTTCAACATCCAGGGCGTGGCGGCCGGTCCCGCCTTCGACCTGCCGGCCGGCCCGGTGCGCACCTCGATCAAGATCGGCGAGGCGGCGAGCTGGCTGAAGTCGGACACCCTGCGCCTCGGCGTGGAGAGCGATGCGGACCTGTCGCGCAACACCCTGAGCGCCCAGGGCAGCGTCGACGTGCCCCTGGCCAGCCGCAAGAAGGACGTCCTGCCGTTCCTGGGCGAGCTGTCGGTCAACGCCAATGCGGCGGTGAACGAGCTGTCCGACTTCGGGACCCTGACCACCGTGGGCGTGGGCGCCAACTGGCGGCCGATCACGGGGGTGAGCCTGATCGTCTCCCACAGCCGCGACGACGGGGCGCCGACCATGGCGCAACTGGGCGGGCCGCAGGTGACCACCGAAGCGGCGCGGATCTTCGACTACGCCACCGGCCGCACGGTGGAGGTGCTGCGGGTGGACGGCGGCAATGCGGGCCTCGTGGGCGACCAGCGCCACGTGACCAAGGTGGGCCTGACCCTGAAGCCGTTCACGAAACAGGACCTGACCCTCAGCGCCAACTATGTGCGCAGCCGCACCGAGAATCCCATCGCCACCTTCCCCGCGGCCACGGCCGAGATCGAGGCGGCCTTCCCCGACCGGTTCCTCCGCAACGCGGCGGGCGAGCTGATCCAGGTGGACTACCGGCCGGTGAACTTCGCCGAGACGAAGACCGAGAGCCTGCGTTGGGGCCTGAACTATTCGCGCCCCTTCGGCCCGCAGCCGCAGCGCAGGTTCGGGCCCGGCGCCGGGCCGCGGGCGGCGGGCGGCGGGGCCGACGCTGCGCCCCAGCCGCCGGCCGAGCGGCCGGAACCGGCGGCGGCCGATGTCACCGCGCCCAGCGCCCCGCCGGGGGCCGAGGCCCCGCGGGCGGCGGCCGAGCCTGGGGCCGGCGGCGGCGAGGCGCCGCGCTTCGGGCCGGGCGGCCCTGGGGGCGGCCCTAGTGGCCCCGGGGGCGGTCCGGGCGGCGGCTTCCGCGGCGGCGGCGGGGCCGGCGGGCGGATCCAGTTCGCCGTCTATCACACGGTGCACTTCAAGGATCAGATCCTGGTCCGCGAGGGCGGGCCGGTGTTCGACCTCCTGGAAGGCTCGGCGGCGGGCGCCGGCGGCGGCCAGCCGCGGCACGAGGTGGAGGCCCAGGCGGGGGTCACCCGCAACGGCCTGGGCGCGCGGATCAGCGCCACCTGGCAGAGCGCCACCACGGTGGAGGCGCCCGCCTCCTCCCCCACCGGCGACCTGCGCTTCGGCGACATCGCCCGCGTGGACCTGCGCCTGTTCGCCAACCTGGGCGCCAACCGCGAACTGGTGGCCAAGCACCCCTGGATGCGCGGCTCCCGCGTCACCTTCTCGGTGACCAACCTGTTCGACGCCCGCCAGAGCGTGCGCGACATGAGCGGGCGCACGCCGGCCGGCTACCTGGCGGACGAACTCGACCCCACGGGGCGGGTGGTGAGCGTGGGGTTCAGGAAGTTGTTCTTCTGAGGGGCGCCGTTGCGCAAGTTGCGGAGCTTAATTCGAGACCGGTAAGCGGCAGTTGAACGATCACTTCAGCCGCCCGACTTCCGACCAAGGCGCCCTTCTAGGGCCGGCATTCCCTGCAAGCGACGCCGGCAATCGGAGCATTGTTCGCGATCCGGTTCGGGTCTGAAGATATACGTAGCTGACCTTGCCCCTGCCCCTGAGTTCCTAGCTCCCGGATTTCGACCGCGATGCCCGTCTTCATTAGCTACAGCCAAGCCGACAGAGCGTTTGTCGACACGCTTGCGGCGAACCTCGTCATGCTGAAACACAATATCTGGGTGGATCGCTGGGAGTTGAAGGTTGGAGACTCCCTAACCGAGAAGATCGAGCAGGCTCTGACCGCGTCGAGCGCGGTGATGGTTGTCATCTCGAAAAATTCTATCGAGTCGGGCTGGTGTCGTCGGGAGTTGAACGCCGTCTTAGTGCGGGAGATCGAGGAGAAGCGGTCGATCATTATCCCCTGCCGGATCGACGACTGCGAGATGCCACTCTTCCTGCGCGACAAGCTCTATGCTGATTTTCGCACCGACCCCGACAAGGCGTTAAGGGATGTGAACGCCGCGCTCTTAACAGTGTCGAACCCGTTCCAAGAGCGGTTCGAGGATCCTGAGTTCATCACGGATTGGTCTGTCGACTGGCGGACTGTCGACCATCGGGAAGCGATCGAACACACATTCGTTGATCACGGCCAAGATTATGTGGTCGTGAGCAATTGCACCATTCTCTGTGGAGAGGCAGCCAGCGCTAACTTCCTAAAACATCGGGCGCGAGGCGAAGACGAAATATACATCGCCCATGTCCTCGACGCAGTTGTAGAAAATCTTGAAACATCGCCGCTGAAGCCACCGCCGATCATCACCGACCACTTCAAGAAGTTTGTCGCCTGGCGCGTTCGCTCAGGTGATGAGACCTTCGACGTGGTGTTTGACTACCGTCGCCTCGGGAAGGAGACAGGGTTCGACACAGTCATCCACCTCGACAATAATCTCAAGCGGGCCCGACAACATATGCGGGAGATCGCATATCGGCCCAGGCCGCCCGATTAGTTGCTGGTATGCCGGTAGCGGTCGTTGCCATGGCTGCAGAATTGGACCTTGTCGCGGTGTCGGGAGGGAGCCCACCGGCACTGCAGCAAACACTAATACCCATTCATTGGTGCGCCAGAGAAGCGCGGCGCTTTGCAGGCCGCTCGCGCAGGTTGCTTTTCCGACCTCCGCGCCGCCATATTGCAGAGCTTGGGGGGGGAGACTGTTGGCAGTTCCGTCTTTAACGGCCACAAACATTTTGCCGCCGTACGTTGGCGATTGGCCCGGGCAGCCATTAGGCTTTTCACCCTACGCAGCCTCGATGGCCGAGGTGGTGACTGAATTCGGGTCTTCGCCGGCGAGAAGGGCCATCCTCGTCGGCTTCATAAATTTGCGAAGCCGTTTGCGGACCCTTGGCGTTATTATCCAGCGGCAATGGCTCGATGGGAGCTTTATAGAAGCCATTGAGGCCAGCGAAGGTCGGCCCCCAGGAGACATCGACGTGATGTCATTCATTTGGCGACCTGCGGCAGCCAAGTCAGACGCCGACTTCCATGCGCTTGTCCGCGCGAACCTAGATGTGTTTCACGCACCTCAGGCCAAAGCAGCCTTCAGATGCGACCACTATCTCCAAGACCTAGATATAGGCATCGACATTGACAGTATTTGCTATTGGCACGCCGTCTTTTCTCATCGTCGAAACGGCGTTTGGAAGGGGTTTGTTCAAATCCTCGACGAAGGCGAGCAAGCTGACCAGGTGCTACTCGGCCAAATTCTTGCTCAAGGTATCGCCTGATGGCGACGATCCTCCAACGACAACGCCTGACAGCCGAGTTGTCGTCATTGCGCGCGGCGTTGGAAACGGCGCGTGCAGGTGACGTACTCGGACGATTAGGATTGGAGAGCCGAATTGCGCAACTCGAAGAAGAGTTAGGCGAACTAGCGCGGCTCCCAGGGACGAAGGCGGAAGTCGCTCTCGTATTCAACGGTCGCCCAGTAAATGGTTCCTCGTCGATCCAAGCATCTTTCGGCACCAAGGCCCTTGATGCATTTCAACGCGCTGTTTCAACTTCTTTCGCACTGAATGCAGCCCGGGGACATATTGGTCAACGAGGTCCGGCACCGGCCTCCGAACTGTCATCACTTCACATTACAGGCGTGACCCACGGCTCGTTTGGATTTGTCCTGGAAGAGGTCGACCCGGACCGAACACAGTGGCTCGATAGTTCGCTGAAGGTCGCTTCCGAAGAAGTTGTGACCCTTGTCGAAAGGATCGCTTCCGCAGATGAAGCGGAAGCCGCTACAGCCATTGAAGAGGTGAACGAGCGCCTGTTTGGGAACGTGCGAGATTTGATCAAGACGATCGCAGAGGGCGACGCCACGCTGCAAGTAGCGCTCCCGGATCGAGTGGCTGACTTGGGATACGAGCCGCTACGTCGTGCATATGAGCGTATTGCGCATGCGAGCATCGAGGACAGCGAAGTCAGTTTGCGTGGGGTTCTGGAGGGTATTTTGCCCGCAGCACGCCGCTTTGAATTTAGATCCGACGGCCAACTCATAAAGGGAAAAGTTGCGCGAGATATCTCGGAAGAATATCTACAATCCCTTCAAATTGCTCCGCTTGTTGGCCGATCGGCTACTGCCTCCTTCCGCAAGCGCATAGTCCATGATTATCTCTCCGCACCGCGCGAAAGTTATGTGCTGGTCCGAATCTCACCTGATGACGGCTTACCAAGCCATTTGGCATAGCGGCCGCATTTAAAGGTTGCGGCGCGGCCTCCGCACCCGGCATCCACGCCGTAGCACCAAGACGCACGGCTTGAGGACTGCCGCTGCCGTCCGGTCGTGTTGCGATTGTGGGCTCGCCGAGCGGACGTCCCGACTAACCAACTGGCTCAAACCTTACCCGCGCCACACCCCCTCCCCGCCTCCGCATCCCGATGCTAGGATAGAAAAAACGGTATCGAAGCCGGTGGACCGAGGGAGGATGTGATGGCGGATTTCGGTGGTGCGGACCTCGACGCGTTCCGCATCGAGGCGCGGAACTGGCTGGAGGCGAACTATCCGCCGTCGCTGCGGGCGGACCCGGAGGCGGGGCCGCGGATGATCGCGGGCGGGGTGAAGCCGACGGGCGACCACCTGGTCTGGAAACAGCGCATGGCCGACAAGGGCTGGGGCGCGCCGACCTGGCCCAAGGAATATGGCGCGGGCGGGCTGACGCCGGCCGAGGCGCGGGTGCTGAACCAGGAGATGGACCGGATCGGCGCCTATAACCCCATGGCGGGGATGGGCACGTCGATGTTCGGCCCGACGCTGCTGGAATACGGCACCGAGGACCAGAAGCGCCGGCACGTGCCGCCGATCGTGCGCGGGGAGATCCGCTGGTGCCAGGGCTATTCCGAGCCGGGCGCGGGCAGCGACCTGGCCAGCTTGACCACCAAGTGCGAAGACGCGGGCGACCACTGGAAAGTGAACGGCCAGAAGATCTGGACCAGCGGGGCGCAATATGCCGACTGGTGCTTCTGTCTCGTGCGGACGGATACGTCGAAGAAGCATGAGGGGATCAGCTTCGTCCTGATCGACATGCATCAGCCGGGGGTGGAGGTGCGGCCGATCCGGCTGATCGCCGGGTCTTCTCCTTTCTGCGAGACGTTCTTTACCGACGCGCGGGTGGAGAAGAACGACATGCTGGGGCCGCTGAACGGCGGCTGGACGGTGGGCAAGCGCCTGCTGCAACACGAACGTTCGGGCCAGGGCGGCGGGCGGATGACCGGCGGGGCCGACATCGCCGAGCTGGCCAAGCGCTACGTCGGCGTGGACGAGAAGGGCCGGATCGCTGATTCCGACCTGCGCACCCGGGTGGTGAAGAACCGGATGGACGCGCGGGCCCACGCCCTGACCATCGAGCGGGCGCGGCTGGAATCGAAGGGCAATGTGAACCCCTCAGCCGCCACCTCGATCATGAAGAACTCCGGCACCTGGATCGGGCAGGAGCGGGCCGAGCTGCTCTTGGAGATCATGGGTCACCAGGGGCTGGGCTGGGAGGGCGAGGCCTTCGCCAAGGACGAGCTGGAGGCCGTGCGGTCGTGGCTGTCGGGCAAGGCCTGGACCATCTTCGGCGGCAGCCAGGAGGTGCAGTCGAACATCGTCTCGAAGCGGATTCTCGGACTGCCGGATACGACGCAGGCGGGGTAAGCTGCCGCTCTTGAATTCGTCATGGCCGGGGCTGTCCCGGCCATCCAGAGGCGCGGGCGTCCGGGAATTTTCCCCGGAGGCCGGCGGGTCTGGATCCCCGGGACAAGCCCGGGGATGACGAGCGAAGAATTGAGAAAAGGAAGAATTTCAAATGGCCGATTTTGGCGGAACTGACCTGGAGGCCTTCCGCAAGGAAGTCCGGGAATGGGTGGAGGCGAATTTCCCGGCCTCGCTCAAGGGCAAGCCCAACCCGATGGCGCGGGAGGAGCGCGGCGCGCCGCCGACCCCCGAGCAGGAAGCCTGGCGCAAGGCGGTGGGCGAGAAGGGCTGGGGCACCCCCACCTGGCCCAAGGAATACGGCGGCGGCGGGCTTTCCGGCGCCCAGGCGCGGATCGTGCAGGGCGAGTTCGCCCGGGCCGGCGCCTATAACCCCATCGGCGGCATGGGCGTGATGATGTTCGGCCCCACGCTGCTGGAGTACGGCACCGAGGCGCAGAAGCAGGAACACATCCCGCCGATCTGCCGCGGCGAACTTCAGTGGTGCCAGGGCTTCAGCGAGCCCGGCGCGGGCTCGGACCTTGCCGCGCTTCAGACCAAGGCTGAGGACAAGGGCGACCACTTCATCATCAACGGCTCGAAGATCTGGACCAGCGGCGGCCAGTACGCCGACTGGATGTTCTGCCTGGTGCGGACGGACAACACCAAGAAGCACGAGGGCATCAGCTTCGTGATGTTCCCGATGGACCAGCCGGGGGTCGAAGTGCGGCCGATCGTGCTGATCAACGGCATGGCGCCCTTCGCCGAGACGTTCTTCACCGACGCGCGCGCTGAGAAGAAGGACCTCTTGGGCCCGCTGAACGGCGGCTGGACCATCGCCAAGCGCCTCTTGCAGCACGAGCGCAGCGGGATCTCCGGCATGGGCGGCGGCGGCGGCATGATGGGCCCCTCGCTGGCGGACCTGGCCAAGAAGTATGTTGGCGTGGACGAGAAGGGCCGCATCGACGACCAGGACCTGCGCAACCGCATCATCCGCAACATGATGGACACCAAGGTCTTCCAGCAGACGGCGTTCCGGGTGATGGCCGAGTCCAAGGGCAATTCCGGCCCGTCGGCGGCCACCTCGATCATGAAGAACGCCGGCACCTGGCTCGCCCAGGATCGCCACGAGCTGACGCTGGAGATCATGGGCCACCAGGGCCTGGGCTGGGAGGGCGAGACCTTCCAGAAGGACGAACTCGAGATCGTCCGCGCCTGGCTCTACGGCAAGGCCTTCACGATCTTCGGGGGCAGCCAGGAAGTTCAGTCGAACATCGTCTCCAAGCGCATCCTGGGCTTGCCTGACCTTACGCAATCGAAGTGAGAGTGCGGGCTTGAAGCCTGCGCGCTCCGATCATTTGAAACACGCGAACGAATTTCACGAGGAACAAAGATGGCCGTTCTGACCGAAGAACAGAGCATGCTGCGTGACGCGGCCAAGAGCTGGGTGCAGGAGAAGTCCCCCGTCACCGCCTTCCGCAAGATGCGCGATAGCGGGGCCGAGCTGGGCTATGACGTCGCAGCCTGGAACGAGATGGCGGAAATGGGCTGGGCCGGGGTGATCATCCCCGAGGAATACGGTGGCTCGAACTTCGGCTACCTGTCGCTGGGCCTGGTCCTGGAAGAGCTGGGCCGCACGCTGACCGCCTCGCCGCTGATCGCCTCGGGCCTGGCCGGCGCCTCGGCCCTGATCCTGGGCGGCTCGGACGCGCAGAAGAGCGAGTGGCTGCCGAAGATCGCCGACGGCTCCGCCGTCGCCGCCCTGGCGGTCGACGAGGGCCCGCACCACCGGCCGGAGAAGGTCGAGGCCACGGTCTCGGGCGGCAAGCTGACCGGCAAGAAGACCTTCGTGATCGAGGGCATGGCGGCCAACGTCTTCGTCGTCTCCGCGACCGAGGGCGGCAAGATCGAGCTCTACCTGGTGAAGGCCGACGACGCCGGCGTGAAGCGCACCAAGCTCAGCCTGGCCGACAGCCGCGGCGCGGCGAACGTCGAGTTCAACGGCGCGGCGGCCGAGAAGCTGACCGGCGGCGCGGAACTCTTGGAAAAGGTGCTGGACCGCGCCCGCGCGGGCCTGGCCGCCGAGATGCTGGGCGCCGCGACGCAGGCGTTCGAGATCACGCTGGACTACCTGAAGACCCGCGTGCAGTTCGGCCAAGTGATCGGCAGCTTCCAGGCCCTGCAGCACCGCGCGGCCAAGATGTTCACCGAGCTGGAGCTGGCCCGCTCGGCGGTGGAAGCCGCTCTCACCGCCATCGACAACGACGCCCCGGACGTGCCGGAACTGGTGTCGCTGTCCAAGGCCAAGATGGGCGACACCTTCCACCTGGTGTCGAACGAGATGGTCCAGATGCACGGCGGCATCGGCATGACCGACGCCCACGACGCCGGCTTCTACCTGAAGCGCGCCCGGGCTGCCGAAGCCGCCTTCGGCAACCAGGCCTTCCACCGCGACCGCTACGCCCGCATCAACGGCTACTGAGCGTCCGACGGTTCAGGACTTAAGATGACAAAGCCCCGTCGGCCCCACGGCCGGCGGGGTTTTTGGTTGGGGCGGCCGCGGCGCTGCGCTGCGCGTCGCCGGGTCGTCGAGACGGCGTTCGCTCAGTTTGTCGCCCGCTCGGACGACAAACGGGCTAGGTGGAAGCTTCCCACCATGAGAGCTCATCCATGCCCGCCTACACCATCGTCACGACCAGTGCTGCCCAGGGCAGCGATGCGGCCGAGGTCAACACGCTTGTGGATGATTTCGCCAACGAAAGCGAAGCTGTCGGATACGCACGCCGCATGGCGGACGAGATGCTTGGCCTGGCCGGGCAGTTGGCCCTGGACTTCGACTATAGCAACGTCGCGATCCACGAAGGCGACCTGATCGACGAAGAGCTTGAACCCGCAGACCCGTCGTTCGTCGGCATGTGGGTGCTCGACGAGGCGGGCGCCGCCTTTGTTGGCGCCGACGAAATCCGGGAGGACGCTGCTGAGGAAGGCGATCAGCAGTAGGGACCCGGCGCTGGCAAGGCGCTGGCGCGTCAGGCCGCGCCGATCTCGCGCGCCGGTCCGATAACGATGCCGACCGCGGCGATCCGCTCGAACTTGGCATAGGCGGCTCGCCTGAGCTCGCCGCCGAAAATGTCAGGGTCGATTTCACGGTAGGCGAACCGCATCGAATGAGCGCTCGCAGCCCGCGCCAACGCCTCCCGCAGGGCATCCTCGCCCTGAACGATCGGAGCGCCGGTGTACATGAGAAGACGGCCGTCGGGGCTGAGCCGCGTAAGCGCCTCCGACGCCCAGCGGAGCGACAGCGCGGTCCCGTCGTGTCCGCCGTCCGCGTAGGTCCTGCCGTCGTCAGCGATAAATGGTGGGTTGGCGATGACGAGGTCGAAGGGCCCTTCCAGGCCCCCGAGGCTGTCGCCCAGGGCCGTGCGTACGGGGGTCCCGGCGTGCGCAGCGTTCAGGCTGGCCAAGTGGAGGCCGCGCGCGTTGACGTCGCTGAGCACGACGTCAGACGCGCCCGTAAGGCGGGCTGCGATGATGCCGCCAACTCCGGCGCCAGCCCCCACGTCGAGGATACGGACGATGGGACGGGAAGCCGCTGAAAGTTCGCTCCGGAGAAACTCGGCGAACCGGTAGGTGTCGGGCCCCAGGAACACAGCGTCGGCGTCCGGCGGGTAAGCGGAGTGCAGGAACAGCTGCGACTGGACCTCGGAAACGCGCACCGTCGCCTTGACGCCGCTGTCGACCGCCGCAAGACAGCCGGCCCTCGCCAGCAGCGTTTCCACCTCCTCGTCGATGGAGCCTGGACAGAATGGCAGGCTCCAGCCCAGGACGTCACGAAGGTCGCGGCCGATCCGCTTGTCCGGCCGGCGCAAGACGATGCGATAGGTCGAATTGGTCGGGGTGACGAATCGGTAGCCCCGGCGCCGCAGGGCGGCCAGCAGTTCCAATAGGGCGAGATCTGCGTCAGTCCGGTGCAAGAGGGGCCTCGGATGGGTTCGTGCCGGTGAGCGAGCGCACAAAGACGCCGCTGGTTGCGCGCAGGTCGAAATTGCTCTGATCCTGCGGACCCTGCAGCGTCGGCCTCCGGTCCGATCAACCCCGAATGGTTACGCCGTCGCCGGCGTTGGCGCCCCGGCGCCAGCTGCTGGCATGGCCCCACCTCATGGACCGCCCTGCGCGGCGTTGCCTCGGCGTGAGGGGTGGGGCGGCGCGAATTGTCCTCGGTCGCTCTAGTCGCGAAGCTCTACGCTCGGCCGTTGCGCGGCCGCCAAGGCGAGAAGTTCAGGGCGTTGGCAGCCGGCCCCACAGGGTGGGAGCTTGCCGCGGTATTCCCGCGCCTTTCGCGCCTGTCCCGCTCCCTCGGCCGCCCGGACGGCGCCTGTAAGGCTTGCAAGCCTTCCCGGCGCCCGCTGCAGCGAGGCTTCGTACTCCCGGAGCGCGTCGGCCGGTCGGCCGAGCTCCAGGAGCAACTCGGCGAGTTGCTCGCGCGCCGGGAGGATCGCACCGGGCGTGACGGGATGCTTCTCCGTGGCGTCGTCGATGTCGGCGGCGGCTTTCATCAGCGTCAGGGCGCTGTCTCGGCGGCCCTCTGCGAGAGCGACCCATGCGGCGGCCACTTGCCGGTGAATGCCCACCTGCGCGCCCCAGTCATACTCCCCGGGACGTGCGGGGAGGCTCTTTTCGATCGTCTCCAACGCAGCGACCTCCTCCGCCGCGGGGCCGGGTCGGCCCAAACGCGCCAGACCGATCGCGCGGGCAAAATGGATATGGGCCTCTGCCCAGCGGAACCGCTCCCAAGGCACGGCGCCCCTGTTGTCGGCAGGCAGGGTGAGGGCGGCTGCTTCCGCCCACTGACGCCGCTCCAAAGCGATCCGCGCCGGGATGGCCGACATGGCGTAAGCCACCTTGAAGTTGGGTGGATCCACGCGTCTGAGCCGGACCAGTTCATCCTGGACGGCCTTTGCGCGGTCGTCCTGCGCCAACTGCAGGTGCGCGTAGACGAGGTAATCCATTGCGTGCAGCTGCTCGTCCCAGGCCCCTGGCATCCCATGGCGAGCGGCATAGGCCTTAGCGGCCGCCTCCGCCTTGCGGTCCGAGGCGATCGCTTCCTCCCACAATCCCAGGCGCGTGAAGATGTGGGAAGGCATGTGCTGGGCGTGCGCCGAAGCCGGGGCGATGCCCGCATAGCTGCGTGCAGCCGGGAGCGCCAAGTGGGCGAGCGCGGGGTAGTCGAAGCTGTGGATGAGGTAGTGGGCCACGCCGGGGTGGTTTGGTTCCTCCGCAAGGGCGGCGTTGAGGATGCGCGCCGCCTCGTGTTCCCGGGCATAGGACTCGTCCGAATCCGTCGTGCCCGCCGCGATCAGGGCGAGGGCGTAGAAGATCCCCGCTTCGCGGTCGCGCGGGTAACGCTCGTGCAGCGCCTTCATCGCGGCGAGGTAGTCGAGCATTCGACGCAGATGCGGCCGCCCTGCGGCGTCCTTGAAGAACGCCGCCGTCGCGGCGATGTAGGCTCGTTCGCGCTCCGTCTTTCCACCGATCGCCTCGGCCTTGGCCACGGCGGCGACGCCCTTCTCCAGCTCCGCCGGCGTGGGCGGGGCCCAGAGCGGATGATAATTGCTCATGGCGACGCCCCAGTGCGCCATGGCGCAGGCGGGGTCCGCGTCGGCCGCCTGGAGGAAGCTCTTCTCCGCTTCCTCGTATTCGAACGAGTGCAGCCATGCCGTGGCGCGATCGAACAGCTTCTGTGCCGCGGGCGCGCAAGCGGTCTCGAAGGACACGGCGCCGAGGTCATGTTGGTGGCCAGCGTGCTGCGCCCGCGCCGTGCTGGCGCAGGCTGCCAGAACGGCCGCGGAAACGGCTCCGATCAGGTGCGTAAGTGAGGTCAAGCTCAGCTCCCATGGACTGACTGCGCCGCATCCTGCGCCCGATGCGGCGCTCTGAGAACAATGGTTGTTGGGCAACGCGCCACAGCAACGGCGAGAACCGTCCCGTGACCTTCCGCGTTTGCGGTCCCATGAGATCGCGCTGGCCGGAGCGGCTTTGGATTGTGCGTCACGGCCAGAGCGCCGGGAACGTGGCCCGGGACCGGGCGCATGCCGATGGGCTGGCGCGGATCGATATCGCCGACCGCGACGTGGATGTGCCGCTGAGCCGCCTGGGGGAGGAGCAGTCCCGGGCGCTGGGGACCTGGTTCGCCAGCCTGCCGGTGGCGGAGCGCCCCCAGATCCTGCTGTCGTCCCCCTATGCCCGCGCACGGGCCACGGCGCGGCTCGTCGCCGAGGCCGGCGGCCTGGCGGCGGACGCCGTCCAGCCCACGGCCGACGAGCGGCTCCGCGAGCGGGAGTTCGGGATCCTGGATCGCCTTACCGGCTCGGGCATTCGCGAACTGCATCCGGAACAGGCGCAGTACCGGCGGGAACTTGGGAAGTTCTATCACCGCCCGCCCGGCGGGGAGAGCTGGTGCGACGTGATCCTGCGCCTGCGCAGCGCGCTGGACACCATCAGCCTGCATTACGCCGGCAAGCGGGTGCTGATCGTCGGCCACCAGGTCGTGGTGCTTTGCCTGCGCTACCTGGTGGAGGACATGACCGAGGATGCGTTGATGGCGATCGACGCCGAGGGCGACGTGGCCAACTGCGGGGTGACGGAGTACCGGTTCGATCCGACCCTTCCGCCGGACGGGGCGCTGCGACTTGTACGCTACAACTTCGCCACGCCGCTGGAGCAGGCGGGCGCCCCGGTGACCTCGTCGCCGGATGCGGCGGTCGCCGCGCGGTGAGCGCACCGGAAGAGATCTCGCTCGCGAACATCGGCAAGTTCGCTCTGCCCTCGCTCGCGGGGACAGTGGACAAGTCGTCCCGTGGCCAGGTCCTGGTCGTCGGCGGCGGGAACACGGTTCCCGGCGCCGTGCTGCTGACGGGTCTGGCGGCCTTGCGGGCTGGGGCCGGCAAGCTGCAGCTCGCCACGACGCGCGCCGCCGCCATGACCCTCGGCGTCGCCGTGCCGGAGGCCGCGGTCATTGGCCTGGACGAGGCCCACAGCGGCGAACTGGGGCCGGGCGGAGCCGGGGAGCTTCAGCCGCGCGTGGAGGCCGCCGATGCGGTGGTAGTCGGACCGGGGATGATGGACCCCGAGAGCGCTGGCGCCTTGGCTCTGGACATGATGGGGGCGGCCACGAGCGCGTCCTTCCTGCTGGACGCGGCGGCGATGACCGGCGTCGACTATGAGGATTGGCGCGTGAGGGCCCTGGCCGGCCGGCTGGTCCTCACGCCCCACGCCGGCGAGATGGCCAAACTGCGAGGCGTTCCGCGAGAGGCGGTGGAGGACGATCCGCTCGGCATGGCGCGCGGGCTGGCGCGTGCGGCCCAGGCCGTCGTGGTGATGAAGGGTTCCGACAGCTTCATCGTCTCGCCCGACGGCCGCGCCTGGCGCCATAGCGATGGCGTGGTCGGCCTTGCCACCTCCGGCTCCGGAGACGTGTTGGCGGGCGTGGTCGGCGGCCTGCTGGCCCGCGGGGCCTCTCCGCTGGCGGCCGCGGCGTGGGGCGTCTGCCTTCACGGAGCGGCGGGCGCGCGCCTGGCGGAGCGAATTGGCCCGCTGGGGTTCCTGGCGCGCGAGCTTCTGGACGAGATCCCGAGCCTGCTGGCGGCGGCCGACAGGGCGGGGGCGGCCTAGACCTGACGCGGCGCCCTAGCGGCAGAGCTCCGCCAGGTCCGGCGGCGGGGGCATGGGCGTCTCGGGTGGCACGTCGGCGCCGCCGGTGTTGCCCGCAGGCAGCCGGCCCATCCACGAGAGGAGCCCACCGGCGGCGAGCCGCAGGACCTGGCCGCGCACCTCGCGCCAGTCGCGACGCCGCCAGCCGACGCGGAGCATCATCCAGTGGGCCCAGCTATGGGCGCCGGCCCAGGGCTGGCCGAGGACGTGGGCGCGTTCCAGGTGGTGGAACGCCAGGTCGAGGTCGCCCCGGGCATACGCCACCCGGGCGGCGGCGGCTTCGGCGGCGAACGCGTTGCGGCGCAGATCGCGATTTGACATGGCCCCTCCCCTGCAACGCCTCTTCGCGGCGCTGCTGTGGACGTGGGGACGCAGCGGGATCGGCGCCAGGGTCTGGGCCCGCTGGCGGGGAAGCCCGGGCGCCGCCCTATCGCAGCGCGTAGCTGACGGTGGTGACGACGCGGACCTTCTTGAAGACCTGGGAGGATGGGTCGTAGCCGACCTCGTCGCGGCCCAGGATCTCGAAGGAGCCCTGGCTGGCGGAGCGGATGCCGCCGAGCGCGGCGCCGGAGTCGCGGGCGAACTGCTGGGCGCCGGTGCGGGCGCTGGCGGTGGCCTCGGCGATCATGGCCGGGCGCACCTCGTTGAGCTTGGTGAAGAGATAGGAAGGGCCGGCGTAATCCTGCAGCACCACGCCCTGGCGGATCAGCCGGTCGAGCTGGCGCGTGGTAGCCTGGACGCGGTCGACGTTGGTGGTGCGGACGATGACGGTCTGGGCCACGCGGTAGCGGGCGGCGACGTTCTGCTGCTGGTACTCCCGGGCGAACTGGTCGGTGACCTCAAGGCGGCCGAGGTCGATCTCGGCGGGTTTGTAGCCCTGGGCGGCGAGGAAGGCGCGGACGGCGCCGGTGGAGCGGTCGACGTCGGCCTGCACCGCCTGGAGGTCGTCGCCGGCGGCGGCGAACTTGAGCGGCAGCACGGCGAGGTCGGCCTTGACGATCCGCTCGGAGAGGCCGCGCACCGTAACGCTGCGGTCGCCGGTGCGGACGTCCTTCAGCCCCATGGCCACGAACAGGCCGGCGGCGGCGAGGCCCAGGGCCAGCAGGCCGCCGACGACGGCGGCGGGGATCAGACGGGAGTCGGGCATGAAGTCCTCCGGCCCGCCATTAGACAGGCGCCGGGAGGGCGTGGGAAGGGTGCGACCTCAGGCGGGCGCCTTGTGGCCGAACCGCTCGGCGTTGCGGGCGCGGGCCTTGGCGGCCTCCACCTCGCGGTCGCGGGGCGGGGCCTGGGTCTCCAGCGCGTGGAGCAGGCGGTGGCCGGCCTGGAACACCTCCTCCACGGCCGCGTCGAAAGCGGCCTGGTTGGCCCTGGAGGGCGTGTTGAACCCCGAGAGCTTGCGCACGAACTGCAGGGCGGCGGCCCGGATCTCGTCGTCCGTGGCGGCGGGGTCGAAGTTGAACAGGGTCTTGATGTTGCGGCACATGGGCGGACCTCCGGTTTGCGCGATTAGATAGCCGCGGAAGGGCCGGAGGAAAGACGTGGGGGAGGAACGGGTAATGGCGTGCAAGCCTCGCGAGGCTTGCATTTCCTTGTTATGCGATCAAAGGTTGCTGAACACGCAACGCGGGGGGCGATTGTGTTCAAGCATGCACTTTGGGCCGGTCTGGCTGTCGTGACGTCGGGGTGCGCGGGTGTTCCGTCTCTTGAGTTCCGAACGGAACGGGATCAGCAATCGCATCTGCTGATCCGGCAAGCCTTGTGCGAAGTGACCAAGTCCAAGTCGTTCGATCATCTACATGCCGGCAAGTTCGTGCTGGCGGTGAAGCTCACGACACAGGCGGAAGACAATGTCGGCGCAGCGCCGACGTTGAACTTCGTAGATCCCTCGGCGGCCGTGCCGGCGCTCAACCGAACGACAGTCCTGGGCGGGGAGATCTCAAAGAAGCGCGAGCGCAGTCTGACCGAGGACGCCGTATTCAAGCTCGGCGACTGGACGCACCAGGCCGCTTGCGACGACACCCAGGAAGGCGGCCAGGGCGAGTTCGGCTTCAAAAGCCTGCTCGACCGTCGCTCGATCCTACCGCAGACACCGATGGCAGATGGAAAGCCAGTCTCTCCGACGCCGCCGTACGTCCCGACCTATGCCGTCGTCGATCCACGAACCAGCAGCTTCGCGAGCCAGGCGAAGTTCACGGTGAAGTGGGCCGCCGCGGCTGGCCCCAACTTTACGCGAAGGCGCTTCAAGGGACCGTCGGACAAAGGCTTTCTAAGCGCTTCCAGGATCGACACGAGCACGATCTATATCGCGATCACGAAGCCCGCCCCGCCCTCGCCCACACCGGCGGCGATCGAGGCTCTGGCCAAGGAACTTGCCGACCTGATCAGGACGCCCGCGGAAGCCTCCTTCCTCGCACAGAAGGACGCCGCCGATCCCGGCGACGTGGCAAGAGTTGAGGCCGATATCATGGCGAGGGCGCGGGTGGCGGCCCGAAGGCAGCTGGAAAGCCCAACGCCCCTGGAAGAGGATGCCGCCGTGCGCCGGGCGCAGGACGCGATCACTCAGATGATCTTGCAAAACCTGACGGTCTCATCGCGCTAATTGTCGGTGTCCGGCTGTCGCACCCGTGCTGGCCAGCCGTCGCGATTGGAGCGAGGAGCGGCTGATGACGAGACGTGGGCGCCGCGAGGCGGCGGGGTTGGCGGCGGCGCTGATGCTGGCGGGATGCGAGGCCAAGACCGCCCGCCAGCCGGAGCCGGCGCCTGAGCCGCCCCGGGCGGGCGAGCGCACCTACCCGCCCGGTGGGACCGCGCCGGGGACGACGCCGCGCCAGGACGCGGACCTCCAGGTGGTGTTCCAGTGGCCGCTGTACGTGGCGCGGACCGGGCAGCGGGCGCGGGAGAGCGCCGTGGGCTATGTGCGCGCAGACGGTAGCTCGGGCGGCGTAATCCTGATCAACGCCGAGGGGGCGGTGATCCAGCCGATCCCCGGCACCCAGGGACCGGACGCGGCGGAGGCGGCGCGCCGCTGGCTGATGGCGCGCGGCTGGGAGGTGCGTTAGGTCCGCGTCTACTTCAGCGGGGCCGTGGGCGGCGCATCGGTAGCAGCCGGATCCGGAGCCGGGCTGGTGGAGCCCATGGCGCCGGAGGGATCGCCGGGCGTGGCCCCGGTCGTGGCCCCGGCGCCGGCGGGGTTCTGGTCGTTGGAGCCGGTGACCGCGCCGCCCGCGCCGGTGGTCGCGTCGGCGGCGGGCGCGGCGCCTGCGCCGGCGGCGTCCTCGGCCCGCTGGGACGCGCCGCCGTCGCCGGAGCCGGTGTTGCAGGCGGAAAGGCCGAGGCTGGCGGCGGCGGCGAGAGCCGTCAGGGCTGTGAGGCGCATGGGGTCGGGTTCCTGGTGACCCCGGAGAAGCGCGCGAGGGGCCCTGACGGTTTCATTTGGGCGGGCCTGCGCGCCGGGCTTTCCGGACGGCGGCAGCCAGGGCGCGGTCGTCGAGCCCGCCCTGGATCAGGTAGGGGCCGACGAGGTAGGCGGGCGTGCCCTGAAGGCCCAGCGAGAAGGCCTGGAGCCGGTGGCGGCCGAGCTGTTCGTCGATGGCGCGGGCGTGCTGCTGCAGGTCGGCGGCGAGGCGGGTGGGGTCGGCGCCGGCCTGGTAGGCGATGTCGGTGATCCGCTCGGGCGTCAGCTGACCGCGGGCGGCCATCAGGGCGTCGTGGACCTGGACGTAGCGGCCCTGGCGATGGGCGGCCAGGGCGACGCGGGCCGCGAAGTCCGAGGCGGGGCCGCGGATCGGCCAGTCCTTCCAGATCACCCGCACGCCGGGGTCGCGGGCCAGGAGGCGGCCGAGCGCCGGGTCGGTGCGCTTGCAGATGGCGCACTGGTAGTCGGTGAAGATCACAACAACCACGTCCGGCCGGACCGCGCCCGAGGCGGGCGTGCCGGCATCGTTCAGCACGCTGGCCACCACCGGCGTGAGGGTGAGCTTCGGCCCCTGGGACGGCAGCCCCTGGAGCCAGACGTAGGCGATCAGGCCCGCGGCGACCGCCAGGGCGAGGGAGAGGCCCGGGCGGTTCAGGCGCCCCATACGTCCTTCGCATAGCGGACGAAGTTGCCGCCGAGGATCTTCTCGATGCGGGCCGGCTTGTGGCCGCGCTCGGCGAGCAGGCGGTAGAGCTTGCGGAACTGGTCGGGGCCGCGCAGGTCGTCGACGAAGGGGTGGGTGTCGGCCCGCTCGCCGGGTGCGGCGATGCCCTTGGCCTTGCGATCCTCATGCTCCTTGCGCAGGGCGACCTTGTAGGCCTCGAGATCGTCGATGGGCGTGGTCCCGCCATCGGTGCCGATGCCCACGTGGTCCTCGCCGCAGACGTTCAGGGCGTGCTCGATGTGGGCGACCACGTCCACGGCGCGGGCGTGGCCGGAGAGGTTCAGGAAGGGCATGAAATAGATGCCCACGAAGCCGCCGCGCTCGGCCACCAGCCGCAGCTCCTCGTCGGTCTTGTTGCGCGGCAGGTCGGTGAGCGCGCGGCAGCCGGTGTGGTTGATGGAGATGGGCTGCTTCGAGGCCCGGGCGGCGTCCAGGCAGATCTGGCGGCCGGAGTGGCTGAGGTCGACCATCAGCCGATTGGCGTTCAGGCGCTCGACCACCTGATGGCCGAAGGGGGTGAGGCCGCGACCTTCGGGGACGATGGCGCCGTCGCCGAGCTGGTTGCGCAGGTTGTAGGTGAGCTGGACGATGCGAACGCCGAGGTCCGCGAAGATGTCCACCCGGGCCGGGTCGTCGCCCATCATGGCCGCGTTCTGGAAGCCGTAGATCAGCCCCACTCTCCGCTCGGCCCTGGCGCGGGCGATGTCGGCGGCGGTGAGCACCTTCAGGAGGTCGGCCGGATGGGCGCGGATGAGGGCGTCGTACTGGGCCACCTCGGCGACGGATTTCTGGAACGGCTCGTCCGGGCCGGCCACGTAGCCGAGCGTGACGTTCACCGCGGTCAGGCCCGAGGCCTGGGCGTCCTTGAGGATGCGCGGGGTCAGCCCCGGCTTGGGCGGCTCGGGGAAGTTGGGGTCGTGCAGCCCGCCCAGGGCGTTGATCACGGTCAGGCCCGCCAGCGGGTCGCGGTCGGCGGCCATGGCGGGGGCGGCGAGAGTCGCGGCCGACAGGGCGAGGAGGGTGCGGCGGTTCATCGGTCTTCCATCTCGTCGCGGGTGAGCGGCCTGAAGTCGGCGCGGCGGTATTCGCGGCCGCGCTTGATGGTGACGTCCAGCGTCTTGAGGTTGGCGATGTCGGCCGTAGGATCCTTGGCCGTGACGATCAGGTTGGCGAGCTTGCCGGCCTCGACCGTACCCAGGTCGCGCGCCTGGCCCGCGGCCCGGGCGCCGTTCAGGGTGGCGGCGCGGATCACCTCGGCCGGCGACATCCCCAGCTTCACCAGGGCGGCCAGTTCGTGGTGCAAGGTGGGCCAGGGATCATCGTAGGGGGCGACCCAGTCGGTGCCGGCGGCGATCTCGACCCCGGCCTTCCAGGCCTGGCGGACCAGGCCGTCCGACATGGCGCCGGTGCAGAGGGGCTTGCGGGCGCCGGGGGTCTTGGCCGCCTGCGCCTCCAGATGGGCGTAGATGCTGGTGGTGGCGTCGAGGACGATGCCGCTGTCCTTCATCTGGCCGACCAGCAGGGCGGTGACCGGATTGTCGCCGCCGACGAAGGGCTGGGGGTCCATGGGCGTGCGCGACTGATAGCTGGCGGGCGTGCCCAGGGCCTGGTGGGCCAGGGAGCAGGCGTGCGACATGACGTCGGGCCGGGCGGCGATCACCTCGGCGGGGGTCGCAGGATAGACCGCCGTGTGGGCCCAGACCTGCATCCCCTGGCGGCGCGCCTCGGCCGCGATCTTCGCCACCAGGTCGCCGGGCAGGTTCGCATAGATCTTGATCGCCACGGCCGACGTGCCGCGGGCCAGGGTGACCGCCTCGCGCAGGTCGGTGGACTCGTCGATGGCCTGCATCCAAGGGGTGTGGCCGGGCTTGTAGCCGTAGCTGACGGCCACGGTGCGCGGGTCGGCGAAGAACGAGGGACCGGCCATCAGGGCGGCGTAGTAGATGTCGGGCGCGGGGATCTCGGCGCGCAGCGAGGCGCGAGCGAGCTCGGCCACGGCGCGCAGGTCGTCGGCCATGTCGCGGACGGCGGTGACGCCGCCATAGAGGTCGCGCCGCAGGCTGGCCTCGGCCTGGCGGCGGTTGGGCGGGGTGGCCAGGTGCTCGTGGCTGTCGATGAGGCCGGGCAGCAGGTACTTGCCGCTGAGGTCGACGACGCGGGCGCCCGGGGGCGGGCTGAGACGGTCGGCGGGCTGGACGTCGGCGATCCGCTCGCCCTCCACCAGGACGGACATGCCCGGCCGGGCCGGCGCGCCGGTTCCGTCGATGAGGGTGGCGTTGCGATAGAGCACCGTCTCGGCCGCGGCGGGCCCCGCGAGCGCCAAGGCCGCGGCCGCCGTCAGGATCGTCTTCAGCACGCGCTCACCCCCCGTTTCACCGCCGCCGCGCGACTAGCCGCGGCACTCGTCCTCGGGCTGGTACTGGAATTCGGCGGCGGTGCGCCAGCAGGCGGCGGCGTCGCGCTCGGCGCTCCAGGCGAAGGCGAGGCAGACGCACATCACCGCCAGGGCGACGCTGACGAGGGCCATCAGGCGGACAGCGGCCACCGCACGGTCGCGCGGCGCGCGGACCACGGGGGTTGGGGCGACTGGATCGGAAACGGAGTCTGAGGCCTGGCCCTTGGGCATGCCCGAGCCTTTGGCCGATGCGGCCGCCGAGGGCAAGGCCGCGTGCGCGTCAGGCGGCGCTGGTGGCCCGGACCAGGGCGCCGACGCGGCGTTCGCCCTGCCAGATGACGACCTCGACGGCGCTCCGATGCTCTTCAAGCACCTTGGGGGCGCGGGACAGGGCGTCGTTATCGTCGCGGCAGTCGATGGTCTCGAACGCGGACGACGAGCCGTCCGGCCGACAGGGATAGAACGTGAAAAGCGACATCCCGGGACTCCCAAGCTGAAAAGGCGGGAGAAACTGAAGCGGCACGTTTCTCGGTCCTCGGCGCCGGGGGACCGGGCCGATGAGGCGTCACTATACACCCTTCCCCGCGCGGTTGAGTCCGCAACCCGACGATTCGCCTAAGGGGTGATGCGATTTCTTCGCTCGAGGGCGTCCGACAGGCGGGCCATGGCGCGGCCGAGTTGGACCCGCAGCTCGTTGGCGGTGACGAGGACGGGGGCCGACACGCCCCAGAAGATCATCAGGGCTACCACCGATCCGTCGCGCGCCGCGCCGTCCAGGAACAGCGTGAACCCCACCGCACCGCCGCCCAGCATGACCAGGGCGCCGCAGACCGGCCCGCGGACCAGGCCGGCGACCAGCACAGCGGCGACGTACAGCATGAACGGCGAAAGGGCGCCCAGCTTGGGGCCCAGGGCGGCACGCGCCGCAGTGGCCGCCCCCACCAGCAAGGCGGCCACGAGGATCGAGATCAACGCCTGGAGGAACATCCTCCCCGGTGGGACGCGGGTGGCCATGGTGAAGACTTGGCGAACCTCTGCCGGCAAGGCAACCACCTTCCCCCATTGGGCGAGACTGCGGCCGGACCGGGTCCGACCATCCACGAAGGCTCTGCGGCGGGGGTCGCTTGGGGGCGAAAATCCCACCTGCGCGGCCTGCACGGTTCGTGGATGGCCGGG
>Ga0155080_104_pt2 | contig 23848 bp, 26 predicted proteins | sample RifCSPhighO2_01_FD_106048 | JGI IMG/M metagenome (GOLD analysis project Ga0155080, IMG submission 106048) | Phenylobacterium sp. RIFCSPHIGHO2_01_FULL_69_31 | reverse complement strand
TCGAAGCCGCCAACCTGGTGCTCGCACGGGGCAACCCATGGTCCGCAACGCCCACCACCTGAAACATGGTTGCTCCACCACCTTCAACGACGACCGCGGATCGATCTCGCCCAGGTCCACGTCCTCCCTCGGCGCGACAACCCAGGTCCGCCGCCCGGCCACCGCCAGCACCAGCTTGCCCTTGCCCCAGTGCTCCGTGGCGAAGGCCTTGAGCGCCGCATACATTGGGTTCCGCCGCCAGGCGGTCGGATTGGCCGCGTCGCAGCGGGCGATGAGCCACAGGCCTGCCGGGTCCTGGTCCAGCACCACCTTGGTCTGGTCGGGCCGGAAGCGGTGCGGCATCTCCGGATCCATCAGCCAGACGCATTCGAAGGTGCGGCAGCTGTGGGGGCGGGTCTCGTAGATCCCGCAGCCGGCGCCGGGCCTGGCGTGGGCGCAGAGCTTGCCCATCGGCTTGGCCAGTTCCTCGACCGCCAGCACCTTGCAGCATTGCGTGCAGGGGCCGCAGGACTTCACCCCGCCACGCCCACCCAGATCACGTGCTTCGGGCCCTTGCCGGAGGGGGCGGCGCCGACCTTGTGCTCGGTGACGGTGAAGCCGGCGTGGGCGAAGCGGCGGGCAAACTTGTCGTCGTGCGCGGCCGACCAGATGGCCACGACGCCGCCAGGCTTTGTGGCGCGCTTCAGGTTGGTCAGGCCGTGCAGGGAATAGAGGCTGTCGTTGGCGTCGCGGTTCAGGCCGTCGGGGCCGTTGTCCACGTCCATCAGGATCAGATCGTAGGGCGGCTTGGCCTCCGCCAGCCGGTCGGCGACATCGCCCTGGACGATCCGGGCGCGCGGGTCGGCCAGGCTGTCGCCGTAGAGCGGCGCCAGGTGGCCGCGGGCCCAGGCGATCACCTCGGGCACCAACTCGGCCACCACGACCTTGGCGTCCTTCGGCAGGTCGGCGAGTGCGGCGCGCAGGGTAAAGCCCATGCCCAGGCCGCCGATCAGGATGCGTGGCGCCTGGCAGTGGGCCGCCTTGGCCCAGGCCAGCTTGAACAGCGCCACCTCCGAGCCGTAGAGGCGGCTGTTCATCAGCTCGATCGTACCGGACATGATCGAGTAGTCCTGGCCGCGCTGCATGAGCTTCAGCTCGCCGCCGCCGGGGATCTGGGCCGTGTCGAGGTGGATCCAGGGATTCATCGCCCCTGCATACAGGCTTATGCGCCGGCCGGCGCGCCCTGGCGTTCGGGCGGCCGGGACGGTCCGGGCGTGGGCATCGCGACGGGCCGAAGCGGCACGCGACCGACCAGGAAGCAGCGGTCGGCGCCCAGCTCCGGACGGGCCTGCGGACGCGGCAGGAAGCAGCGGCGGTCGAGGGCGGCGATGGAGGACATGGCGGGCGGTCGTGGCGGATGGGCGTCTTGCGGCGGCCCGTATGACCCACCCGCGGCGGCCCCGGTAGTTAAGCTTGTGTAAGGCTTCTCGCGATCTTGGGGCTTCTCTACCGCCGCGTCAGCCGCTCTATGCCTTGTGGCGACCGCCTCGCACCGTAAGCTGGCGGAAAGCGGAGGATTTCCCATGGCCGACTTCGGCGGCGACACCGACCTCGAAGCCTTCCGTCAGGAAGCGCGAGCCTGGCTGGAGGCCAATTTCCCGGCCTCGCTGAAGGGCAAGGGATCGCTGGCGACCAGCGAGGTGCGTTCGGACGAGCCCGACCTGGTGGCCTGGCGCAAGGCCATGGGCGCGAAGGGATGGGGCACGCCCACCTGGCCGAAGGAGTACGGCGGCGGCGGCCTGTCGCCTCAGCAGGCGCGCGTCCTGCTGCAGGAGATGACCAAGATCGGCGCCTTCAACCCGCTGATGTTCGGCATGGGCGTGACCATGATCGGCCCGACGATCATGGATTACGGCACCGAGGAGCAGAAGAAGAAGCACCTGCCGCCGATCGTGCGCGGCGAGGTCCAGTGGTGTGTGGGCTACTCCGAGCCCAATGCCGGCTCAGACCTGGCCAGCCTGCAGACCAAGGCGGTCGACAACGGCGACGGCTGGACCGTCACGGGCAGCAAGATCTGGACGAGCGGGGCCCAGTACTCGGACTGGTGCGGCGCCCTGGTGCGGACCGACCCGTCGGCCAAGAAGCACGAGGGGATCAGCTTCATGCTGATCGACATGCACCAGAAGGAGATCGAGGTCCGCCCGATCCCGCTGATCGCCGGCGCCTCGCCGTTCTGCGAGACCTTCTTCACCGAGGCCAAGGTGCCGCGGGACGGCCTGCTCGGGCAGCTCAACGTGGGCTGGACGGTGGGCAAGCGCCTGCTGCAGCACGAGCGGGCCAGCCAGACGGGCGCCTCGACGGGCGCCAAGCCGCCGCCGCCGCTGTCGGTGGTCGCCAAGAAGTACCTGGAGCTGGACGGTCAGGGCCGGATCTCGGACCTCGACCTGCGCACGCGCCTGGTGAAGCACGAGATGGACGCCAAGGTGCACGGCCTGACGCTGGCCCGTGCCATGGCCGAGGCCAAGGGCAACAACAGCCCGGGCAACGCCGCCTCCGTCCTGAAGAACTCGGCCACCAACGTCGCCCAGACCCGCGCCGAGCTGACTCTGGAGATCATGGGTCATCAGGGGTTGGGCTGGCAGGGCGACGCCTTCACCGGCGAGGAGCTGGAGAGCGTCCGCAGCTGGCTGTTCGGCAAGGCGATGTCGATCTACGGCGGCTCGTCGGAGATCCAGAACAACATCGTCTCCAAGCGGATCCTGGGCCTGCCCGACACGACCCAGTCCACCTAGGGCCGGCTCAGCCGGCCAGCTTGCGCAGGGTCATCGGGCGCAGCGCGCCTTCGGCAAAGGCGAACAGGCCGAAGGCGACCAGGCCAAGGCCGATCAGGGCCAGCATCGCCTCGCCGAACGGCTGGGCGGCCAGGACGTCGAGGGCGCCGCCCAGGCCGCGCGCCTCGGACGCCCGGGCGTGCAGTCCGGCGCTCGCCAGCAGTCCGCCGGCGGGGATAAGCGCGACGCCGCGGGCGGCATAGCCGATCCGGGCCAGCGTCCCCGCCCAGGCCCGCACTGGCCGGTCGCAGTCGAGATCGCGGCCGAAATGGTCGAACACGGCGCGGAACGCGCTGCCCAGGCCCGCGCCCAGAACGAACAGGCCGGCCGCCATCACGATCAGGTTGCCGAACGGCATCTCCAGGGCCTGGGCGACGGCGGCGCGGGTGGCGGCCTGGTCGTCGGTCTCGTGCAGGTCTTCCAGGGCGTCGAGCAGGCCGAAGACCGAGATCGCCAGCCCCGCATAGACGGCGCCGCTGACGGCCTGCCCCGCGCGGGTGAGAAGCGCCTTGGCCGACCGTCCGCGGCGGTCGACGTCGAATACCGCCTGCAGCGCCCGCCATCCGGCGAAGCCGTAGAGCCCGAGCCCCACCAGCCACAGCAGGAGCACGCCCACCCGCCACTCGCCCCAGGCTTCCAGGGCGCCGACCGCGCCCTCGGCCCGCGGCGTGAGGTCCAGGGCGGCGAGCAGGGCGATCAGGCCGATGCTGACATAGACCGCGCCGCGCGCCGCGTAGCCCAGACGCGCAGCCGCCTCGCCCAGCGCCTGCCAGGGAGTGTGCTCGAAACGTCGGCGAAGACGGTCGAGCGGTTTGGCGTGGGCGAGCGTGGCCATGGCCTGCGCCAACGCGGCGCTTGCCGAATGCGTTCCCGGACCGCGCCGCGCGGAAACGGGATGGAAACTGAACTGCAGCTAAACGTCGCCCTCAGGCGCGCCTCACAACGGGTGGCGCAAGCCTGACGACCATCCGCGCGAAATGCGGACGCAAGCTGAGGTTCTGACCATGGCGAGCTCTCACGCCATCGACTGGGTTCTTCTCGACCACGCCGCGGACCATCCGGTGGATGTCGGCGACATGGTGTCGGCGGACGCCGGCGGGATGCCGATCTACCGGGTGCTGGCGCTGGCCGGCCGCGAGGTGCAACTCGCCAACGAACGGAACGCGGTGGTGGGCGCCGTCCCGCTGGACCGGTTCCGCTGGCGCAGCGCCAGCTAAGCTACATCGCGTTCGCCGCGGCCCGCGCAGCGGCGAGGAACGCGTTGCGCGCCATCGACAGCTCGCGGCCCGTGGCGTTGGGCCAGGCGGCGTTGGTGACGATCACGATGCGCTCGTCCCGGAACACGGTGATCGACTGGCCGAAGATGCCGCGCGCCTCGAACGCCCCGCTGTCGGGCATCCACCAGAAATAGCCGTAGCCGCGCTCGCGGGTCCCGCTGGTGATCTGGGGCGTGGTCGCCTCGGCGGTCCAGCCTGGCGGCAGGATCTGCTGCCCGTCCGCCACGCCGCCGTCGAGGATGAACTGGCCCACGCGGGCGTAGTCGCGCAGGGTGATGGACAGGCAGCAGCCGCCGCGCTCGTGGCCGGCCGGATCGACCATCCAGATCGCGTCCCGCTCCATCCCGTAGGGCTTCCAGAGCTTCTCGGAAGCGTACTGTGACAGGCTCTTGCCGACGGCGTTGGAGACGAGGATCCCGACCAGGTCCGTCTCGCCGGTGTTGTAGTTGAACATGGTCCCCGGCGTGTGGGCGCGCGGCAGGCGGCTCATGTAGGTCACCAGCGGGTTCTTGCCCGGCTCCAGCGGCAGGGCGGTCGACTGCGCCACGTCGGACTTCGGGTCGGTGTAGTCCTCGTTCCACTTGACGCCCGAGCTCATCATCAGGAGCTGGCGCACGGTGACGCCGTCGTAGCCGGAGCCCTTCAGCTCGGGGATGTAGTCGGTGACCGGGGCGTTCAGGCTCTTGATCTTGCCGTCCTGGATCGCCGCCCCGACCAGGGTGGAGGTGACCGACTTGGCGACCGAAAATGAGGTCCAGCGGTCCTCGGGCTTGCGGCCCAGGCCATAGCGCTCGAGCAGGACCTTGCCGTCCTTGAGCACGATCACGCCCGAGACATTGTAGGCCTTCATGTAGTCGTCGACCGACCAGGTCTTGCCGCCGTACTCGTAGCGGAAGTCGATCTGCCGGTCGGCGAGCGGCAGCGGATGAACCTTGTCGCCGCGCTTCACGGTCTCGACGCGGTAGACGCTCTCGATATCCTTGTACCAGTCGGCCTGCTGCTGCGGCGTCCAGACCAGGATCGACGGAAGGTTCGGGCGGATCGGGACCTGGGCGTGAGCCGCGCTCCCCGCCAAAGCCGCCGCCACCGCCAGCCCAAGAACTCTACGCATGCCAAAGCCTCCCCGATTTTGCGGGGAGGCTAAGGGCGTTGCGCCAACTGAACAACATTCACCTGCCATCGGGCCGGGCGGCGTTCGCTGCCCGTCCGGCGGCGGCGGGGATCAGGCCGCCAGGGCCGGCGCCTTGGGGGTGGCGAACGGCTGGGCCTGGTCGCGTTCCGCCAGCAGGGCGCGCTCCAGGCTGGCCTCGCCGGCGCGGCCGGCGGCGGCGATCAGGGTCAGGTCCAGGACGTCGCGCTGGGCATGGCTGCCCCCGAAGCGGGCGGACTTGTTGCGCACGCCCCGCAGCAGTTCCACCGACTTGCCGTAGGCGCCCTGGCCGAAGGCGTGGATCGCCTGCATCGCCGGCAGCCCCACCTCGCCCGTGAAATAGGCGTTGTCGCCCGGCCCCTGCAGCACGCTCTTCTGGAGGTCGAGCAGCGCCTTGGCTTCGTCCTCGCGGCCCGCGCCCACGAAGGCCATCATGGCGTGGGTGTCCACGAAGGCGTTCTGTCCGCGCGGTTCCTTCGTGAAGCTGTCGGCCACCGGCGCCCAGCGGTCGCCCATGTCCACGCCCATCAGCTTCAGGCGCCACAGCATGGCGGCCGCATCGGCCATGTCGAAGGCGAAGGTGGTGGGCTCGCCATAGATCGGCCCGTCGAACAGCTTCAGCACCTCGTCCGTTTCGCCCAGGCCCAGGTGGAAGAGAGCGGTGTGCCACCAGTTGTGGACGCCCAGCGTCGCCTCGGCCTGCCAGGCGTCGTTGTCGTGGCGCATCCAGCGGACCCCCTCGGCATGGCGGCCCTGCATGAGCAGGACGTGGGCGACGCCGTGCTGGGCCCAGTTGTTGCGCGGCTGGATCGAGATCGCTTCGCGCCCACACGCCTCGGCGCGGTCGTAGAAGCCGGTCTCTTCCAGGCCGAACGACATCATTCCCTGGACGGCGTGCCAGTCGGTCATCTCCCGCGACCAGGCGGGGAGGGCCCGGGCGATGCGGTCGCGCAACATACGGGAGTCGCCCAACAGGAAGTCCATCGTCTGACCGACGTGGAGCGCCAGGGAGTCGCGGGGATGGGCGATCGTCACGTCCTCGAGGATGCGCGCGGCGCTGCGGATCTCGCCGGCGAGCAGGCTGCCGATGGCGGCCAGGTGGCCGAGTTCGCGCGCATTGACGTTGACCAGGTCCTTGGCGACGCCGAAGGCCTGGACGCCGAGCATGGCCGTCTCGCTGTTGGAGCCCACCAGGGTCATCCACGCCTTGAGCACATGGGCCATGACGAAGCGCGGGCTGTCGGCGATGGCCGCCTCCAGCGGGGTCATCGCATCGCCCGCATAGCAATGGTAGGCGGTGAGCGCCTTCTGATATAGTTCGGCCGCCGCCGGGCTGGCGCCGGTCATTTCCAGGCCGTGGTGATCCTTCACCGACATGTCGTTCTCCTTTTTCTCGGGGCGGCGAGGGTTAAGGCCTGGGACCCGGCGGCTCTAGCGGTTGCGCGGTCGGTTCGTCAGCGTGCCGTTTTGCGGTGTGTTTTGAAAGCCTTGGCGTAGATTCGAACGGAGGGCGGACGACGATGCCAGCGCCGGCTACAGAGAAAACTGTACCCGAGGTGCAGTCCGAGGCGCGGACCAAGGGCGAACGCACCCGCGAGCGCCTGCTGGACCTGGCCTACGAAGCGGTCATCCGGAAGGGCTTCGCCTCGACGTCGATCGAGGAACTGGTGGAGGCGGCCGGCATCACCAAGAGCGGCTTCTTCTATCACTTCAAGGACAAGACCGACCTCGCGCGCCAGCTCATCGAGACCTACACCGGCCGCAACGCCCAGTTCCTGGACGAGCTGGCGCGGCGCGCGCGCGAACTCTCGGACGACCCGCTGCACAGCTTCCTGATCTTCCTGAAGCTCTATGCCGAGGAGATGGAGGAGAAGACGGTGGCCCACCCGGGCTGCATGGTGGCCACGGTGACGTTCCAGGATCGGTCCTGGGACTCCGGCGTCCGCCAGCTGGTGATCGACCAGGTGCTGGCCTGGCGCGCCCGGTTCATCGCCTGGCTGGAGGAGATCGCGGCCGTCTATCCCCCCAAGGGCAAGGCGCCGATCGAGGATCTCGCCGACGCGATCCTGGCCTTCACCTACGGCGGCATGACGATTGCCCGCGCGCTCGCCGACGACACGGCCATCAGCCGCCAGACGATCATGTTCCGCGAGACCGTGCGGCTGCACTTCCTGGGCGCCTGATCGCGGCGGCCGCTTTGCGTTGGGCCGGACCTCGGCTAGGCCAGGGGCATGGCCGAATTCGATTTCGATGCGGTGGTCGTTGGCGCGGGCGCCGTGGGGCTGGCCTGCGGCTATGCGCTGGCGAAGCGCGGGCTGGTGGTAGCGGTCCTCGAGCAGGACGTGGCGATCGGCCAGGGCGTCTCGTCCCGCAATTCAGAGGTCATCCACGGGGGGCTCTACTATCCCACCGGCTCGCTGAAGGCGCGGCTCTGCGTCCAGGGGCGGCGCATGCTCTATGCCTTCTGCGACGACCACCACGTGGAATACGACCGCTGCGGCAAGCTGGTGGTGGCCGAGACGACGGATGACCTGGAGCGGCTGGACGCGATCCTGGAGCAGGCGCGCGCCAACGACGTCGAGGGAATGGAGCGGCTGACCAAGGCCCAGGCGTTGGCGCTGGAGCCGGAGCTCTCCTGCGAGGGGGCGCTGCTGTCGCCGCAGAGCGGCGTCTTCGAGAGCCATGCCTACATGCTGGCCCTGCAGGGCGAGATCGAGGCGGCCGGCGGCGCCGTGGTGCTGGCGACGCCGTTCGAGGGGGCCACGCCGCTGGAGGGGGGCGGGTTCTCGGTCCGTGCGGGCGGCGCGGAGCCGACGGTCCTGACCTGCCGCTATCTCGTCACCGCGCCCGGTTTGTCGGCGCAGCATGTGGCGGGCGAAATCGAGGGGTTCCCGAAGGCCGTGATCCCCGAAGCCCACTACGGCAAGGGCATGTACTTCCGCCTGACGGGCAAGGCGCCGTTCGCGCGGCTGATCTACCCGCCGCCGATCCCCGGCGCTCTGGGCACCCACTACCGCCGCGACCTTGGCGGGCAGGGGGTGTTCGGGCCCGACCTCAACTATGTGGACGAGCCCGACTACACGGTCGATCCGTCGGCGGCGCCGGCGTTCTACAGCTACATCCGCAAGTTCTGGCCCGGCCTGCCGGACGGCGCGCTCAGCCCCGACTACGCGGGCGTGCGGCCCAAGATCCACGGACCCGGCGAGGCCCAGCCCGACTTCCGGCTGGACGCCGCGGAGGTCCACGGGCTTGCCGGACTGGTGGCCCTGTTCGGCATCGAGAGCCCCGGCCTCACGTCATCGCTGGCGATCGGCGAAGAGGTCGCTAAGCGACTGGGTCTCTAAACGGGCGTTTGAATTCCACCTCGGAATGGCGATAGTCGCCGACCAGGGAGAACGCCATGAAGAACCGCATCACCGATCTGCTGGGGGTGAAATACCCCATCGTCCAGGCCCCCATGGGTTGGATCGCGCGGGCCCAGCTCGCCTCCGCCGTCTCCAACGCCGGCGGCCTGGGGATCATCGAAACCTCTTCCGGCCGCCTCGACGAGGTGCGCGAGGAGGTGAAGAAGATGAAGACCCTCACGGACAAGCCGTGGGGCATCAACGTTGCCCAGGCCTTCGTGCGCGACCCGGACATCGTGAGCTTCGTGGCGGACCAGGGGGTCAAGTTCGTCACCACGTCGGCGGGCGATCCCAACCGGTACTGCGAGGCGTTGAAGTCCAAGGGCCTGACCGTCTTCCACGTGGTGCCCAATCTGGCCGCCGCCGAAAAGGCCATCGCCGCCGGCGTCGACGGCCTGGTGGTGGAAGGTGGCGAAGGGGGCGGGTTCAAGAACGGCCGCGACGTGGCCACCATGGTCCTGCTGCCGCTGGTCTGTTCCAGGACGGACCTGCCCGTGATCGCGGCGGGCGGGATCACCGACGGCCGCTCCATGGCCGCGGCCTTCGCCCTCGGCGCGGAGGGGGTGCAGATGGGCACTCGGATGGTCTCGGCGGCCGAGAGCCCGGTGCACCAGAACTGGAAGGACATGATCGTGAACGCCAGGGAGACGGACACCGTCTTCCTGAACCGCCACGGCCCTGGCCCGGCCCTGCGCGCGCTGCGGACCGAGAAGACCACCCGCTTCGAACTGGAGCCGCCGACGAACATCATGGCCGAGATGGCGAACGCCCTCGATCTCTACTTCGGCGGCGACATGGAGGCGGCCATAGCGCTCACCGGCCAGGTCGCCGGCCGCATCGACAGCGTCAAGCCGGTCGCGGAGATCATCCGCGAGACGGTCGAAGAGTTCGAAGCCGTGATGACCCGCCTCGGCCGCCAGTACGGTAAGGTGGCGGAGCCGGCCTGACGAACTCCTCCCCCGCAGGGGGAGGACCTACTTGGGCGCGACCCGGAGGATGCGGCCCTTGTCGTTGTCGGTGGCGACATAGAGGGCGCCGTCGGGGCCGACGATCACGTCACGCAGGCGCTCGCCCACCTCGGTCAGCAGGCGCTCCTCGCCGACCACCTTGTCGCCCTGCAGCGAGAGGCGGCCGAGGTACTTGGGTCCCAGGCCCGTCACGAACAGGCTGCCCTTCCAGGCCGGCGCGGCGTCGGATGTGTAGAACGCCATACCCCCGGGCGCGATGACCGGGTCCCAGTAGTAGATCGGCTGCTCCATGCCGGCCTTCTGGGTGATGCCGCCGGTGATCGGGCCGCCCGCATATTCGACCCCGTAGGCGATGGTCGGCCAGCCGTAGTCCTTGCCCTTGCGCACGATGTTCAGCTCATCGCCGCCGCGCGTGCCGTGCTCGACCTCCCACAGCTCGCCGGTCGTGGGATGGAGCGCGGCGCCCAGGATGTTGCGGTGGCCGATGGAGAAGATCTCGGGCCGCGCGCCCGCCTGGCCGACGAACGGATTGTCCTTGGGGATCGAGCCGTCGGCGTTAATGCGGACCACCTTGCCGAGCGTGCCGTCCATGCGCTGGGCCTGCATGCGGCCTTCGGTGATCGAACGCTCGCCGCCGGTGATGAAGAGGGTTCCGTCGCGCGCGAAGACCAGCCGGCCGCCATAGTGCTTGGTCGACGCGAGCCGCGGGGTCTGGCGCCAGATCACGGTGACGTTCTCGAGCCGGGGCGCGCCACCCGTCGTCACTAGTCGGCCGCGGGCCACGGCGGCGTTGTTCATCTCGTCCTTCGGCGGCTCGGCGTAGGCGAGATAGACGAGGCCGTTCTCGGCGAACTTGGGATCCAGGGCGATGCCCAGCAGCCCACCCTGGTCGCGGGCGTCCACCGCGGGGACACCGGCCACCGGCTCGGAGAGCTTGCCGTCCTTGAAGAGCCGCAGGCGGCCCGGCCGCTCGGTGATCAGCAGGCCGCGGTCCGGGGTGAAGGCCAGGCCCCACGGGCGCTGCAGGCCGGTGACGTGGTCCGTGACATCATACGCGACGCCCGCCTTGACCTCCGGCGCGCGGGTCTGGCCGGGGAAGGCGGGCTTCTGGTCCTTGCCGTTTGGTGGACGGGTCTCCACCGGCGCGCCGCCCGCCGCGGCGGTTTCCGCAGCTCCAGTCTGGGCGTTGCCCGCTTGGCCTCCGCAGGCGGCGAGCAGGACGGCCGTAGCGGCGGCGGACAGAAGCGACTTCATGGACATCCTCATGTTCAGGTCCGTGCGATGGCGGCCAGCGCGTCCTGGGGGTCGGCGCCGTCCAGGTGGATCAGCGCCCAGACACCGAAGAACAACCACGGCCAGAGGGTTCCCGCCGCGGGCGGCCCCCCCAGCTTCCGCACCGCGTCGATCCTGTCCAGTCCCGCGCGGATATCGGCCGCGCGGGGGGCGATCCAGGCTTCGACCGGCACGGTGAACCCCTGCTTCTTCGCCCAGGGCTCCGCCGCCGGGCAGGTTCGCTCTAGCCATTTGCGCAGCAGCCACTTGCCGTAGCCGTGCCGCACCTTGAACCGGTCCGGAAGCGGCCAGGCGAAGGCGGCGACGTCGCGGTCCAGGAACGGGGTGCGGCCCTCCAGGCCGTGGGCCATCAGGCAGCGGTCCAGCTTCAGCAGCAGGTCGTTGGGTAACCAGGTGACCACGTCGGCCCACTGGGCTTCCTGCAAGGCCGTCAGCCCGTGAGGCGGGCGGGCCCGTTCGCGCCAGGCGGCCAGGACCTGCGGACGCGCGCCGCGGGGCTCGGCCGGCCGGCCGCCCAGCAGCTTCGGCCGAAGGGCCCGCCGATAGCGGCCATAGCCGCCGAACAGCTCGTCACCGCCCTCGCCGGTGAGCACGACGGTCAGGGCTCCCTTGGCCGCCTCGGCGAGGCGCCAGGTGGGCAGGACGGCGTAGTCGGCCGTCGGGTCGTCCAGGGCCCAGGCCGCCTGCGGCAGGATGCGCCAGAAGTCCTCCTCGCCGAAGGTGGTCTCGCGCCAGTCCAGGTTCAGGGCCCGGGCGACCCGCTCCGCCTGGGCCCGCTCGTCCTTGGCGCCGGGGGCGTCGAAGCCGCAGGTGAAGGCGGTGACGGGGCGCTGGTTGAGTCGCGCCATCAGGGTGGCGATGGCGGTCGAATCCACGCCGCCGGAGAGGAACAGGCCGTAAGGCACGTCCGAGCGCTGGTGCACCCGCACGCTGTCTTCCAGCACGGCGTCGAGACGGGTGAGGAGGTCTCGCTCCTCCTCCGTCCCGAAGAGGACGGGGGAGGGGGACCGCGAAGCGGTGGAGGGGGCGTGTGGCGGCAGGCTCGGGGTATGCGGCTTTGCGCCCCCTCCGTCGCCCCGTGCCGGGGCGCCTCCTCCCCCGTCGTCTGCGCGACGGGGGAGGAGCGGGTTCGATCGCTTGCCCGAGACGATCCGGCCGTCGCGGACCTCCACCACCTCGCCCGGCGCGAGGCGGCGCAGGCCTTGGAAGAGCGTCCGCTCGCCAAGGACGTAGTTGAGGTCGACGAGCTCGCGCGCCGCCTCCTGGTCCAAGACCTTCTGCATCAGTCCCGCGGCGAAGAAAGCCCGGGGCTCCGAGGCGAAGGCCAGCCCGCCGGCATGCTCCATGATGTAGAGCGGCTTGATCCCGAAGGGGTCGCGCGCCAGCCAGGCGCGGCCGTCCGGTCCGATCAGGCAGAGGGCGTACATGCCCCGCAGGCGCGAGAACGCCGCCTCTCCCTCGCGGGCGTAGAGATGCAGCAGGGGCTCGAAGTCCGAGCCTGTGGCGGTGGAGAGGCCGAAGTCCTTGGCCAGCTCCAGGTAGTTGTAGATCTCGCCGTTGCCGATGACCGTGCCACCCGCCGCGTGCAGGGGCTGCCAACCGCCTTCGAGGTCGATGATCGATAGGCGCGCGTGGGCCAGCTTGGCGCCCGCGGCGGCCTCCTGACGGATCCCGTCGGGACCGCGATGCTGGAGCGCGTGGATCATGGCCTCGACCGGCGCGTCGTCCGCGCCCCCGAGCTGGCCGGCGATGCCGCACATCAGCCGGCTCCGTAGTCGGCGAACAGGGTCTTCCACTGGCCGACCACTGCGGCCTCGGAGAACTCGGCCTCGACCCGCGCGCCGCCGGCTGCCGCCAGCCGGGCCCGCAGCATGGGCTCGGCCAGCAGGCGGCGGACCCCGGCGGCGAGGGCCTCTGCGTCGTCGACAGGGACCAGCAGGCCGTCGTCGCCGTCGCGGATCAGCGCCTTCGGGCCCTGGCTCTCGGCGGCCACCACCGGCAGGCCGTGGGCCCAGCTCTGGATCACCACATTGCCCAGGGGTTCGTAGCGCGAGGGAAAGACACAGACGTCGGCGGCCCGGTAGAGGGCGGAAGGATCGGTGCGCCAGCCCAGGAACCGGACGCGCCCCGCCACGCCCAGGGCCTCGGCCATCCCCTTCAGCTTGGCCTCCAGCGGGCCGACGCCGGCGATCCATAGGAAAGCCTCGGGCAACTGGACGAGGGCGTGCAGGGCGATGTCGTGGGCCTTGCTCTCGTGCAGCCGGCCCATGGCCAGCAGCAGGGGCGCGTCCTCTGGCGTATCGAGGCCGGCGCGGTCCACCGGCGCGGCGTCCGGCGGGGCGGCGGCGAAGTTGGGAATGCAGCTCACGCGGCCCGCCGGCCAGCCCTGGCCCACGATCCAGTCCGCGATGTCCTCGGTGTTGGCCACCAGGTGGTCGAAGCCCTTGTAGTACTTGAGGCTGTAGTAGCCGCCGAGCCGGCCGATCCGCGCCCAGGGCCCGCGCGGGGTGTGTCGGGCTGCGCGATTCATCCAGGCCAGCGCCACCCGGGTCTTCTGCAAGGCGGCGAATCCGGCGGCGGCGGGCTTGGTCAGGATGTCGATCGGCCCCCCGAAGCGCAGCACCTTCACCGGGATGCCCGCGGCCCTCAGCCGGGCCTCGCGGGTGGCGTTGCCGCGAATCGCCGCCGCCTCGGCCACGCCGGCGCGTTTCAGGGCTTCGAGCAGGTCGACGAAGTACGTCTCCGCGCCGCCTTCGCCGGCTGTTCCCAGGAGGTGCAGGACGCTCATCGCAGGTGCGACCCTAACGTCAGATCGTCGCTTGCCCAAGCGCTTGAAGCGGAGCGGCTCTCACCCTATAACCCCCGCCTCGCGCGGCGAGCGCCCTGGCTTGGCTGGGTAGCTCAGCTGGTTAGAGCGGTGGATTCATAACCCACAGGTCGGCGGTTCGAGCCCGCCCCCCGCCACCAGGGCCTCGCCGCGCGAATATCCCCCTAGACCCACGCTCTACGCCGTCAGGCCGCGTCGCGGTCCTGCGCCGCTTCCGCGGGCTCGGCAGGCGTGTTGATGGTCAGCATGGCGTCGTAGCCTTGGGCCTCGGCCTTGTGCGCAGCCCGGCTGGCGGCCGTGACGGCGGCGTCGAGGGTCGAATACGGGCCGAAGTGCTTGCCGTTCAGCCCGACCATCCAGGCGCCGTCGATCAGATCGACGGTGTAGTTCACCTGCGCCATTCGTCCCCCCTTCGCATAACGCCGGGATCGTCACTGATTCGGGCGACTTCGCGAGGGCGAATACGAAAACGCCCCCGGAGTGGGGTCCGGGGGCGTCTCGCAGGGTGCGCGTCGTCGCTTAGCGGACGAGGCCCGCCCCAAACAGGCGGCCAACCGAGCCCAGCGAAGCGCCGGACTGGTCGCGGTCCTTCAGCGTGCCGCCGAAGGTGTAGCGCACGCCGATCCGGAAGGTGTCGGCGTTCGAGCTGAGATCGTTCGAATCGAAGTGGTCGTAGCCGGCCACGACGCTGAACGGGGTCTCGGCGAACTGGTACTCGGCTTCGACGCCGGCGTTCCAGCCGTCGGCGTCGCCGCCGCTCACGTCGATCCGGGTGTAGCCCAGCGAGCCCTGGAGGCGGAGGTTGTCGCTCACGAAGTGGCGGATCTCGCCGCGCACGGCCCAGAAGTCGGCGTCGCCCAGGTCGTCGGACGTGCCGTAGCCGGCTTGGCCGTACAGGCTGGTCGCCGGGCTCAGGTTGGCCTGGGCGTCGAGGCCGAGGCCCCAGAACGTGATGTCGTCGCTAGTCTCGACGCCGGCGAAGCCGCCGACGAGGCCCGAGCCCACCTTGGTGTTCAGGTGGCCGGTGACGCCGAACGAGGTTTCGTCGCCGTCGTAGTTGGTGATCGCGCCGTCGACCTGGGCGCCCAGCGAGCCGGCGTCGAAGCGAACGGCGCCTTCCAGCTGGTAGACGTCAGCGTCGGCGTCGAAGCCGGCCACGTCGAGATCGGTGCGCGAATAGTTGGCGCCCACGTGACCGACGGTCTGGGCGTTGGCGGCCACAGCCGACCCGAGAAGAGCCACGGCGGCGGCCGCGGCGAAGAGGTTCTTGTTCATTTTGTACTCAAAGCTAACGAAGGGCGCGGCACCTAGGCCTGCTCGCGGCCCGGCTCAAGGCAAAGCTCGAAAATGCGGCGTCATTGCTCAAACATGTGGCAAATGCGCAACGTGCTTGCCGCGTAAGTTAAGATTTGGGGTAACAATTTTCCGTAACAGCGGTCTCACCTGTCACGCGGCGCCTTTCCGCTTAAGGGCGGGCTTGCATCGCATTCGTCGCCAGGGCGTCTGGCACGCCGCTTGTTGCGTAACACGTTAGGCGGACCAAAACGGCACGCCGGCCCGATGGAGACCTGATCATGGTGTCTTCCGTTGTCGTGGCCCGGACCAAGTCGGACGGGCTCGAGTATCTTGCAGAAGCGGCCCCGGTCGCGTGGACCGACGCGTCCGATCTCGCCCAGCATTTCCACAGCGTTCGCGACGCCACCCGCGCGGCGATGCGGCTGCCCAGCCGTTTCCGCGCCTTTGCTCTGCCGGTGACGGACCTCGCCAACTAGGCGGGTCTAGGGCGCGGCTTCGCCCCACTCGTTCCACCCGGCGAAGCGGGGCGTGCCGGGCAGGTACATGCTGTCGTGACGGCGGACCTTGAAGCCGGCGGCCTCGATGGCCGCGGTGACGGGGCGCGTCAGGTGGCAGCCGCCCGCCAGGCGCTTCCAGATCGGCTCGATCCGCCGCTGCCATTTCGCGACGTCGGCGTCCGGCGCCAGGCCGTGTTCGCAATAGAGAAACCGCCCGCCCGGCTTCAGCACTCGACGCGCCTCGGCCAAGGCCGCCACGGGCGTGTGGACCGAGCACAGGGTGAAGGTGCAGACCACGCAGTCGAAGCTGGCGTTCTCGAAGGGCAGCGCCTCCGCCGTCCCGTCCTCGACGGCGACGGACAGCCTCGGATCGTGCGGCGCGGCCTGGGCGATGGCGCGAAGTTCCGGCGCGGGATCCACACCGGTCACGCTTTCCACCTTGCCGGCGTCGTACAGCGCCAGGTTCAGGCCCATGCCGATCCCCAGCTCCAGCACCCGGCCCTCGGCCTGGGGGACGATCTTGGCGCGCTGCTTCATCATTGGCGGCGCCGAGCAGGCGCACTTGAGCAGCCGGGGCAGGATGAAGCGGTCGTAGAGCGAGGCCATGCCCCAGCATGGCCCAGCTAGTTGGGTTCGTACACCTTCGGCGCCGGCGCGATGGCGACCGGCCCCAGGGTGGTCTGGCCGGCCTCGAAGTTCAGGGTGGCGCGGGCGACGTCGCCCTCCTGGCGGGCTGTCGTCACGGCCGTGGCGGCCTCGACCCGGTCCTGCGGGATGGTCCCGGTCGAACCCAGGGCGCCCAGCGCCCGCGGGGCCTGGCGCAGCGACACGTCCAGCACGCCCCGCGCGCGGCCGTCGGAGCCCACGCTCAGCGTTCCGGCGTTCACGCCGATCAGCGCGTCACCGGCGGTGAGCCCCCCGCGGCGCACGTTCATCTGCCCGCCGGCGGCGACCCAGGCGCGTACCGCCGTGGGCCAGTCCTGGCCCCGGAAGGCGCTGATCTTGGACATACGGCCGTCCCACTCGATGGACACCGGCTTCTCGCCGGCGATGCGGCCAAGCAGGCCGGAAAGGCGCGCCTTGCCGTCCTTCACCGACAGCCAGACGCCGGCCTCATCGCCGACCTCGCTCGGGGCCTGGCGCAGGTGGAACTCGACCCGCTCGGCGGCCTGCAGGCCGAAGGGCTGGGCGCCGGCGGCCGGCTGGAAGGTCAGGCCAACGCCCTCGAACGATACATTGGGCGGGGTGTTGGTCAGATGGCTGAGGCTGGCGCGGAGCGTCTTGCCGCTCACCCGCACCGGCCCCCCGATCGGCCGCACGAAGGTCGCGCCGTCCGGGGCGGCCAGGACCCAGCTTGTCAGGGCGTGCATGAACGCCTGCGCCTCCAGCTCCGGGGTCTCAAGGGCCCACCCGGAGCGGTCGCGGATGCGGGCCTCGGTCAGCGTCACGTTGAGGCGGAAGGGATAGCCGCCGATCGAGCGCTCCTTCCAGGCCACCTCGTAGCCGGCGTTGCGCAGGGCCTCGGCGTCGGCGTCGATGCGCGCCTCGGCCTCGCCCCGCGCCCAGATCCAGGCGGCGGACCAGGCGGCGACCAGGATGAAGGCAAGGCCGAAGGCGATGTAGAGGCGAAGCGGGCTCAGTTTGCGAGGCGCGGTCGGATCGGGCACAGACATCTAAGGGGCTGTTGTTGGCTGCGGGTTCGGGGAGCGTATGGCGTCTGAACGGTGGGTTTTCGGCTATGGTTCGCTGATGTGGCGGCCGGGATTCCCGTTCGCGGAGCGGCGCGGGGCCACCTTACACGGACGCCGCCGGGCCTTCTGCATCTATTCGGTCCATCACCGCGGCACCTACGAGCGGCCGGGCCTGGTCTTGGGCCTTGCCCCCGGCGGCGCCTGCCGGGGCGCGGCCTATCGCGTGGATGACGCCGACTGGGCCGAAACCTACGCCTATCTGCTGGAACGCGAACAGCCGACCGAGACCTACATCGAGGCCCGCCGGAACGTGCGGCTCGACGACGGCCGTCGGGTCGAGGCGCTGTGCTTCCTGTCGGACGTGCATCACCCGCAGTGGGCCGGCGCGCTCAGCCTGGAGCGGCAGGCGGACCTGATCGCCGGGGCCAGGGGCCTGTCCGGCCGCAACGTCGATTATCTGCGCGACCTCGTCGAGCACCTGCGCGAGATGCGGGTGCGCGACACCGCCATGGAACGGCTGCTGGGCATGGTCGAGGTGCGGGAACTGGCCGCCTAGAGCTTCATCAGGGCGTTGGACGCGCTCTCGATCCGCTCTTCCAGCAGGCGCATGAACTCGGCGCGCTTGAGGCCCGGCGGGATGGGCTCGAGGTATTCGAACACGATCGTGCCCGGATGGCGGATGAAGCCGTGGGCGGGCCAGTGCACACCGGCGTTGGTCGCCACCGGATGCACCGGCACGTCCAGTTCGCGATAGAGCGCGGCGATCCCGGGCTTGTAGTCCGGCGGCGCTCCGGGCGCCTGGCGGGTGCCTTCCGGGAAGATCACGATCTGGCGGCCCTTGGCGAACAGCGCCTTACCCTCGCGGATCACCTGGCGCATCGTCTTGGCTTGGCCTTCGCGGTCGATGACGATCGCCCCGGCCTTCTTCCCGTACCAGCCGAACCAGGGGATCCAGGCCAGCTCCTTCTTCATCACGAACGACGAGGCGGGCAGCACGGCGAACTGGGCGAAGACGTCCAGCATGCACTGGTGCTTGGGCGCCACCAGGCCCGCGCCGGTCGGGATATGCTCGCGGCCGCGGATCTCGACCTTGATGTCGCAGATGGCCAGCAGGGCGATCACGCCGCGGCCCCAGAAGTTGAACATCCAGTAGGTCCAGCGGATCGGCCCGAACAGGACGGGCGTGAAACCGACCGCGACCACGGCCGTCCAGAGGTAGAAGCAGGCCACGTACAGAAGGGAGCGGAGCGCGGTCACGACGTCGCTTTCGATTGTGCCGCGGGCGCTTCGCGGGGGCCCAGCCCCAGCACCGCCTCGCGGCCGAGGATCGCCAGATACTTGCAATACTCGACCACCATCAACCGCGCCGCGCGCGGGTTGCGCCACCAGTGCCGGTCCTTCAGGGCCGGCGTGGGCACGGCGTAGGTCTGGGCGGTGACTCCTGTGCCGCGGAGAACCGCGTTCAGCTCCAGCATCGCCCGGGGCATGTGGTAGTCGGCGGTGACGACGATCAGCCGGTTGTAGCGCATGGCCTGGGCCCAGTCGGCGGTCTCGCGCGCATTGCCTACGGTGTCCGCCGCGGTGAAGCCCAGGTCGACGCAGCAGTCGTAGAGGCGCCGCACGGCCCGCGAGACGTTGCGGATGTCTTCCCGGCTGGCCATGCGGTTGACGCCGGAGACGAGCACCCGGCGGCCGTAGCCGTCCTCCAGCAGACCCATCGCCGCCGCCAGCCGCTCGTTCGATCCGGCGCCGGTCAACGCCACGATGCCCTGGGCCGGTGCGGGCGCGCGGGCCGGCGTCTGGTGCTGCACCCGGCTGGCGAAGGCCAGGAGGCCGGCGAACCAGATCAGCGCCACGACCAGGAAGGCGGCGGTCGACCTCATCAGAGCCGTTGTATCAGCCGGCGGGCGGTGATGCGCGCCGCAACCGCCGCCACCAGGGCGGCGAGGATCGGGCAGGGCAGGACGGCCAGGAGGTCGACCCAGGCGATGGGCAGGGCCGGCGTGATCCCCTGGCCCCCGCCCACCAGCCGCAGCACCGCGCCGAGGACGGCCGCCCCCAGCGCGCCGGCGGCGCCGGAGAGGGCCGCGATACGGGCGAAGCGCAGCTCGAACAGGTTGGCGATCTGGGAATCCTCCGCCCCCGTCAGGTGCAGCACCTCCACCACGTCGCGGCGGGCCGCGAGGCCCGCGCGGGTGGCGTAGGCGACGACCGCCGCCGCGGCGCCGGCGATCAGCGCCAGCAGCGTGCCCGCCGTCCAGCGGACCACGCCGGCCGCATGGCGGATGTCCTTGATCCAGACGCTGTGGTCGTCGACCACGGCGTCCAGGCCCTGGCCCTTCAGCGCCTTGTCCAGGGTCGCGGCCGTGGCGGGCGCCTTGTCGTCCAGGCCGACGGCCACGAGCCGCGGCACGGGCAGGTCGTCGAGGTCGGCCACGTCGCCCAGCCACGGCCTGATCAGCTCGTAGGCCTTTTCCTTCTCCAGCGCCCGCGCCTCGGTGACGCCCGGCACGCCGGCCAGGGTTTCTGCGGCCCGCGCCGCGGCCGCGTCGGGAGTCTCGCCACCCCGGGCGCGGACGATCACCGTGGCCTCGCCGGTGAGCTGGCTGGCCCAGCCCTGCGCCGCACGATTGCCTGCGATGACGCCCAGGGCTGTCAGGCAGGCGAGGAAACACAGGACCGCCACCACGAACAGCAGGGCGGGATCGCGCGCGTCCTCCTCGGGCAGGAAGGAGGCCGGTCGCCACCGCGCCGGGTCGAACGGCTCGCTCATTCCGCTGGCCCCTGCGGCGGCAGCGGGCGCAGGCGGCCCTTGTCCAGGTGCAGCACCGGGCGCGCCGAGCGGGCGACCAGGTCCTGGTCGTGGGTGGCGATGATGATCGTGGTGCCCAGGCGGTTCAGCTCGACGAACAGACGATAGATGCGCAGCGCCATCTCGTGGTCGACGTTCCCGGTGGGCTCGTCGGCCAGCAGGATTTCGGGGCGATTGACCACCGCGCGCGCTATGGCCAGCCGCTGCTTCTCGCCGCCGGCCAGCGTGGGCGGCAGGGCGTCCATCCGCGCACCCAGGCCCACCCAGGTCAGCAGCTCGGCCACGTCGTTGCGGTATTCGGAAGCCTTGTGGCCGGCGATGCGCAGGGGCAGGGCGGTGTTGTCGAAGGCCGACAGATGGTCCAGCAGCAGCAGGTCCTGAAACACCACCCCGATGCGCCGCCGGGTGCGGGGCAGATCGCGGGCCGGCATGGCGGCCACGTCCTCGCCGAACAGCCGCACCGAGCCGGACGATGGACGTGAGGCCAGATAGATCAGCTTCAGCAGCGAACTTTTTCCCGCGCCCGACGGACCGGTGACGAAGTGGAACGAGCCGCGCGGCAGCGACAGCGAAACGTCGCTCAAGACCTCGGGCCCGCGCCCGTAGCGCATCGAAACGCCGGCGAAACGAAGGATCTCGTCGGCCGATGGATCAACCGACGGCGTCATTTGGGTTTCTGGACATGGAGGCCGAAATCGGCGACCTCGACGTGAGGGTGCTGGAGCGTCCGATTCGACCGCATGATACTGACCTGTCCAGAGTGCGCTACCAGCTATTTCGTGGATGACCTGCGCATCCCGCGAGGCGGACGTATGGTCAAGTGCACGACCTGCGGAAACCGCTGGCGCGCCTTCCAGGATCGCTCCGTTCCGGAGTCGGAAAAGCCCGAGGAAGAGATGCTGGTCGAGGGCCCGCGGCCCGAGCCCACGCCCGCGGACGACATCGATTTCATCGCCGCGCCCGCGGTCCCCGAACGCAAGCCGCCGGTCCGGAAGAAGACCCCCCGAGGGGTCGTCGTTGGCGTCAGCCTCGTGGCGGTGCTGGGCGTAGCCCTGGGCGGCATCATCCTGTTCCGCCAGCACGTGGCGACGCTGATCCCGGCGACGGCGCCCGTGTTCGCGGCCATCGGCCTGCCGGTGAACACCCTGGGCCTGGTGATCGAAGGCGTGAAGTCCCAGCCGACCTTCCAGGCGGGACGCCCCGTGCTGTCGGTCACGGGCGCGATCCGAAACGTCAACAAGGTCTCCACCGAGGCGCCGCCGATGCGCATCGGCCTGCTGGACCGGACGGGCAAGACCGTAGCCGGGGTCCTGGTCCAGCCCCTGAACGCCAAGATCCCGCCGGGCGCGACGCGCTATTTCGCGATTTCGCTGCCCGATCCGCCCGCGGGCGCGGAGGAACTGGACATCGCGTTCGAGCCGGCCGCGAAGGGCCCCGCCGCGCCGGCCGCGCCGGCGGCGGACCACGCGGCGCCTGCCGCGGCGCCGGCTCCCGTCGAGGCTCAACCCCTGCCTGCCAACTCCCCGGACGCCCTGAAGACCCATGAGCAGCACTGACCAGCCGACGGTCCTGATCGCCGAGGACGAGGTGATGCGCCGGGTCGAGGCCCTGGCCGCCCAGATCGCGCCGCGGATCGACGACGAGACGGTGGTGGTGTGCCTGCTGACCGGCGGCATCTGGTTCGCCGCCGACCTGACCCGCGCCCTGGCGCGGCAGGGGCGGATCGTCCGCTTCGACGCCCTGTGGCTGGCCTCCTACAAGGACGAGCGCCAGTCCAGCGGCCGCTGCGAGGTGCGCGCCGACCTCCAGCGTCCGATCGCTGGCCGCAAGGCCCTGGTGGTGGACGACGTCTTCGACACCGGCCTGTCGCTCTCGGAGGCGGCGCGCCTGGTGAAGGACTCCGGCGCGACCGAGGTGTTGACCGCCGTCTTCGCCCGCAAGCCCTGGCCGACCCCGCGGGCCATGGAGCCGGACTTCGTGGCCTGGGAGGCTCCGGGCCGTTTCCTGGTGGGCTACGGCTTGGACGTGGCCGGGACGATGCGCGGCCTGCCCTACATCGGGGCCATGGACTAACGGTCTTGCCATAGGCGCTGTCGTCTCTCATAAGAGACGAGTGGATACTTTAGTCGACGACTCATCGGCAAAGCTCGCGCGCCGGATCCAGCTGGAGCGCGACGCCCGCGGCTGGTCGCTGGCCGACCTGGCCGAGCGATCCGGGGTGTCGAAGGCGGCCATCAGCAAAATCGAGCGGGCGGAGGTCAGCCCGACGGCGGTGATTCTGGTGCGGCTGGCGACCGCGTTCGACCTGACCCTGGCCGGCCTCCTGCTACGCGCCGAGGGCGACGCGGGCCGTCTGTCGCGGGCCGGCGAGCAGCCGACCTGGCGCGACCCCGACACCGGCTACGTCCGCCGCCAGATCTACAACCGGCCGGACCACCCGCTCGAGCTGGTCCAGGTGGAGCTGCCGCCGGGCCGGCAGGTGGAGTTCCCGGCCTCCGCCTACGCCCGCATCCGCCAGGCGCTGTGGGTCACCGACGGCGAGCTGGTGGTCCACGAAGGGACCGAGCGCCACGTCCTTCAGGCCGGCGACTGCCTCGGCTTCGGGCCGCCCGCTCCCGTCGTCATCGCCAACCAGAGCACGCGCCCCTGCGCGTACGTCGTCGCCCTCGTGAGGAACTGAGCCATGGATGCCGCCACCGCCCCCTTCCTCGTCCGCGAGGACGACCTGTCCAGCCCGCAGACCCAGGACCTGCTGCGGCTGCACCTGGCGGGGATGCGCGACAGTTCCCCCGAGGGGCACTGCTTCGCCCTCGACCTCTCGGGCCTGAAGGCGCCTGGCGTCACGGTCTGGAGCGCCTGGCGAGGGCCCTCGATCGCCGGCATCGGCGCGCTGAAGGACCTCGGCGACCGCACGGGCGAGATCAAGTCGATGCGGACGCACCCGGACCACCTGCGCCAGGGTGTGGGAGCCGCGATCCTGGACCAGATCATCGCCGAGGCGAAAGGGCGGGGCTTGACGCGGCTGAGCCTGGAGACGGGCAGCGGCGAGGCGTTCGAAGCGGCCCTGGCCATGTATCGCCGGCGCGGGTTCCGGTCGGGCGGCGCGTTCTCGGACTACGTCGCCAGCGACTTCAACCAGTTCATGCACCTGGATCTCTAGAGCCAGGGGGCGGAGCGCTCCCTGGCCAGCATGTCGTCGTAGGTCGGGCGGGGACGGACCACGGCGAAGTCATCGCCCTTCACCAGCACCTCGGGGACAAGCAGGCGCGAGTTGTACTCGCTGGCCATGGCCGCCCCGTAGGCGCCGGCGCTCATGAACGCCACCAGGTCGCCGGCCTCCAGCGGCGGCAGGGGGCGGTCGCGGGTGAAGGTGTCGCCGGTCTCGCAGACGGGGCCCACCACGTCGTAGGTCACCGGGACGCCCTCGCGCGGACGGACCGGGCGGATGTCGTGATAGGCGTCGTACATGGCCGGACGCAGTAGGTCGTTCATGGCCGCGTCCAGCACCAGGAACTTGCGGCCCTCCGGCCGCTCATGGACGTGGTTCACCTGGGCCACCAGCACGCCGGCGTTGGCGGCGATCATCCGCCCCGGCTCGAAGGCGAGCTGGACCTCGAGGCCCCGGGTCACACGGCCGATCATGGCGGCGTAGTCCGCGGGGTCGGGCGGGGTCGGCTGGTTGAAATAGGGCACCCCTAAGCCGCCGCCCAGGTCCAGGCGCTCGACGGAAAGGCCCTCGGCCTTCAGCCGCTCGACCAGGCCCCGCATCTTGGTGAAGGCGGCCTCCATGGGCGCCAGGTCGGTGATCTGGCTGCCGATATGG
>Ga0155080_129_pt1 | contig 25239 bp, 22 predicted proteins | sample RifCSPhighO2_01_FD_106048 | JGI IMG/M metagenome (GOLD analysis project Ga0155080, IMG submission 106048) | Phenylobacterium sp. RIFCSPHIGHO2_01_FULL_69_31 | reverse complement strand
GATCGCCATGGACCAGGGCCTGCGCTTCGCGATCCGCGAAGGCGGCCGGACCGTCGGCTCGGGCGTGGTCTCCAGGATCATCAAGTAGGCCCAAAGCCTACCCGACCATCCAAATACCAGGGGCCGCCGGACACCATCCGGCGGCCCCTTCTGCTTGGGCTCAGGCCTTGTGGCCGGCGCCGTCGGTCTGGTCGGTCTTGGCCTGGTTGGGCGCCGGCTCCTCGCGGCGGTGCTCGCCGCTGGCAGGGTCGGTGGCCGTCTTGGGCGAGCGGGCCGAGCCTTCGGACCCGGCGGGTTCCTGGGCCATGCGGGGCGCGCCGGGCTTCTGGTCCTGGTCGCGGTTGTAGGCGGCGTCGTGGGAGCCGGGGGGTGGGGATTGGGTCATGGGCCCGTAACGGCCCAGGCGCCGGTTTGCTCCGCGCAAGAGGCTTGAAAACGCGGGGCGCTTGCGTCATACGCCTGCGTCCTACCCGACATCGTGGAGTCTTCAGTTTTCTAGCCGCCGGAGCGCGGTTCACGGGCCTTCGCCCGGGACAGGAAACCAGGCGAGACGACCGGGTAGGGGTGCTGAAGGAGTGTAGCTCAGCTGGTAGAGCATCGGTCTCCAAAACCGAGGGCCGGGGGTTCGAGTCCCTCCACTCCTGCCACCACCTATATAATGCGTAGGATAAACCGGGGCGGGGCCTGAGGGCCGCCGTCCCAGATGAGAGTTTGAAGCGCCGCATGGCCAAGAAACCGGGACAGAGCCCGCAAGCGATCCGCGACCGCGCCGCCAAGACGGCCGCGGTCATGGCCACGCCCAGCGCGGTCGCGGCTCAAGCCCCCAAGAAGAAGACCAGCATCGCGCAGTTCTTCCGCGAGGTCCGCGCCGAGGCGCGCAAGATCACCTGGACGAGCCGCAAGGAGACCTGGATCACCTCCGTCATGGTGGCGATCATGGTGGTCATGGCCGCGCTGTTCTTCTGGCTCGTCAACTCCGTCCTCAACTTCGCCATCACCTGGCTGCTTCGTGTGGCCACCGGCGGGTAAGAAGAACAACATGTCTGAAGCTGCCGCCTCCGCCCCGAAGGGCAACCCCCGCCACAAGTGGTACATCGTCCACGCCTACTCGAACTTCGAGAAGAAGGTGGCCGAGAGCATCCGTGAGCAGGCCAAGAACCAGGGGCTCGAGGAGAACTTCTCCGAGATCCTGGTGCCCACCGAGGACGTGGTCGAGATCCGCCGGGGTCGGAAGGTCAACTCCGAGCGCAAGTTCTTCCCGGGCTATGTGCTCGTGAAGATGGAGCTGTCGGACGAGGCTTACCACCTGATCAAGAACACCCCGAAGGTGACGGGCTTCCTGGGCTCGGGCTCGAAGCCGATCCCGGTGTCGGAAAAGGAAGTCCAGCGCATCGTCGGCGCCATCGAAGAGGGCGTGGAGCGGCCGAAGCCGACCATCTCCTTCGAGATCGGCGAGACCGTGAAGGTCATCGACGGCCCGTTCGCCAGCTTCAACGGCTCGGTGGAACAGGTCGACGAGGAACGCGCCCGCCTGCGCGTCACCGTCTCCATCTTCGGCCGCGCCACGCCGGTCGAGCTCGAATACGGCCAGGTCGAAAAGGCGAGCTGATATTTGGCCGCGGTTGTCGCCGCGCCGCTTACCTGATAGGAGCGCGCCCTTCGCCGACGGGCGCGTTCTTTGTTTTCCGTCGGCGATTTCAAATCCGTGGGAGGGGGCGGCCACCGTGACCCCGCACCACGGCTCAACCGGCTCTGACGAGCCATGAGGAGCAAAGATGGCCAAGAAGATCTTGGGCTATATCAAGCTGCAGGTGCCCGCGGGCTCTGCAACCCCTTCGCCGCCCATCGGGCCGGCGCTGGGTCAGCGCGGCGTCAACATCATGGGCTTCTGCAAGGAGTTCAACGCCCGGACCGAGAAGGAAGCGAAGGGCACGCCCCTTCCGACCGTCATCACGGTCTACCAGGACAAGTCGTTCACCTTCGTCACCAAGACGCCGCCGGCGTCCTTCTACATCAAGCAGGCGGTCGGCCTGAAGTCGGGCTCCAAGGCGCCCGGCCGCGACAGCGCCGGCAAGATCACCCGCACCCAGCTGCGTGAGATCGCCGAGAAGAAGATGAAGGACCTGAACGCGAACGATCTCGAGCAGGCCGCCAAGATCATCGAGGGCTCCGCGCGCTCGATGGGCCTGCAGATCGAGGAGGCCTAAGACCATGGCAAAGCAAGCCAAGCGCATGAAGGCCTGGACCGGCGACACCACCGTCGCCCATCCGCTGGACGCCGCCGTGAAGCTGGTGAAGGCCAACGCCAACGCCAAGTTCGACGAAAGCATCGAGATCGCCGTCAACCTGGGCGTCGACCCCCGTCACGCCGACCAGCAGGTCCGTGGCGTGGTGGCCCTGCCGTCGGGCACGGGCCGTGACGTCCGCGTCGCCGTCATCGCCAAGGACGCCAAGGCGGCCGAGGCCACCGCGGCCGGCGCCGAAGTCGTCGGCGCCGAAGACCTGGTCGAGCGCATCCAGGGCGGCTTCATGGACTTCGACCGCGTGATCGCCACGCCGGACATGATGGCCCTGGTCGGCCGTCTGGGTAAGGTGCTGGGCCCGCGCGGCCTGATGCCGAACCCGCGTGTCGGCACCGTGACGCCCAACGTGGCTCAGGCCGTGAAGGACGCCAAGGGCGGCTCGATCGAGTTCCGTACCGAGAAGACCGGCATCATCCACGCCGGCATCGGCAAGGCCTCGTTCACCGAGGAAGCCCTGCAGGCCAACGTGAAGGCCCTGGTGGACGCCCTCAACAAGGCTAAGCCGTCGGGCGCCAAGGGCACCTACATCAAGAAGATCAGCCTGTCGTCGACGATGGGCCCGGGCTTCAAGGTGGAGGCCGGTTCGGTCGGCGCCTAAGCCGGACGACAGCCAGAAAAGACGAAGGCGCGGGCGATCCCCGCGCCTTTTTCTTTGCGCGGCGCACGCCGTCAGAGGATGTCCACCACGAGCTTTCCATCCGCCGTCCGATCGGTGAGCGCGTCGTAGGCGGCCTCGATGTCGGCCAGGCCGAAGCGGCGCGGGTCGAGGCGGGGCGCCAGCTTGCTCGCCTCGACCAGCCGGGCGACCTCGCGCAGGATCTCGCCGTGGTGCGCGCGGCCTTCGCCCGAGAGCAGCGGATGCAGGGTGAACACGCCCGAATAGGTGGCGCCCTTGAAGCTGAGCGGCGCCAGGGCGTGGGTTCCCCAGCCGAGCGCGCTGACCACATGGCCGAAGCGGCGGACCGCGGCGAACGAGGCGTCCAGGGCGACGCCGCCTACGGTGTCGTACACCATGTCGAAGCCGCGGCCGCCGGCATGCTCGGCGACGTAGGTCTCGACCGGCGTCTCCAGATCGATCGGCGTGGCGCCGAGGCTGCGGATCAACGGCGCCTGCGGGCCGCGACCCGTGGCGTAGACGCGAGCGCCGAAGGCTTGGGCCAGTTGCACGGCCACATGGCCGACGCCGCCGGCGCCGCCCTGCACCAGCACCGTCTGGCCGGCGCCGACCTTCGCCCGATCCACCAGACCCTCCCAGGCGGTGATGGCGACGAGGGGCAGGGCCGCCGCCTCGCGCATCGAAAGGTTCGCAGGCTTTAGCGCGAGAAGCCCGGCGTCCACGGCGGCGTACTGCGCAAGCGTGCCCTGCAGACCGCCCACGCCCCCGACCATGCCGTAGACCTCGTCGCCGCGCCGGAAGACCTCGACGCCGGGGCCGACCTGTTCGACCACTCCCGCAAGGTCCAGGCCCAGGACGGCCGGCAACGGCTGGCGCGCATGGGGTGCGGCCCCGGCGCGGATCTTGGCGTCCAGCGGATTGATCCCGCTGGCGTGGATGCGGACCAGCACCTGCCTGGGCCCCGGCGCTGGGCGGGGGACCTCCGTGAGCTGGAACGGACCGCCATGGCGGCTCACCGCCAGGGCCTGCATCGTCGTCATGGCTTGCTCCTTCCGTAGGCCGGCCACCGATGTGGCCCCTGGCAAGCGGCATGGAAACGATCCAATGTGCATGCTTCTCATGCAGAATCGTTTGGTGGCGCAGTGGAGTGGAGCGACGTCCGGATCTTCCTGGCCATCGCCCGCCACGGGACGCTGGGGGCCGCCGGCCGGCGACTGGGCCAGACCCAGCCCACCATGGGGCGGCGGCTTCGGGCGCTGGAAGCGGCGCTGGGGCACACGCTGTTCCAGCGCACCCGGGAGGGTTTTGTCCTGACCGACGAAGGTCAGGCCATGCTCCCCCACGCCGAGCGCATGGAGGAGGAAGCGCTGGCGCTCGAACGCGAGCTGGCCGGCGGCGAGGCGGTGCTGGAGGGCCTGCTGCGCGTCTCCTGCTCGGACTGGTTCGGTGTCGTGCTGCTGACGCCGGTGCTGGCGGAGTTCTCCGGGCTGCATCCGCGGGTGACCGTGGAACTGCTGACCGATCCGCGCGTCTACAGCCTGGCTCGGCGGGAAGCGGACCTCGCGTTCAGGATCCGACCGTTCGAGGAGCCGGAGGTGATCTCGCGCCGGCTGCTCAGCATTCCCTACGGGGTCTATGTCCAGGCAGGAGGGCCGCATCCGACGGCTGGGGATGGGGCCGGCTTTCCACTGGTGCTGATGGACACCGCCTTCGGCGGCATGCCGGACGTGGCCTGGATCGAGCGGAAGCTTCCGAACGCTCGCGTGGCCACCCGCAGCAACAATCGCGAGGTACAGGCCCGGCTTTGCGCCCTGGGGGCGGGGATCGCGGTGCTGCCGCGGCCGCTGGCCGACGCCACGCCCGGCATCGAGGCGGTGGATCTCGGGGAGCCGCCGCCGGGCCGGGACACCTTCGTGGGCTATCATCGCGACCTGCGCCGCCAGCGCCGGCTTCGCGCCCTGCTCGACCTGGTCATCGCGCGTCTCGCCGCCTAGCGCCTGCGGCCGCTCGCGCCGGTCCGACGATCCGTGCTAGGCGATCGGCGCGGCCTTGGCGCCGCGTCTGTCCGGGCGCCCGCCATGCCGAAGGTCGAGCTTCAAAGCGCAACGCCCGACCTCCGCGCGACGGTCGAGAACCTCTTCCAGCTCTATGTCCACGACTTCGCCGACTTCTGGGCGGAGCGGCAGGTGGAGTTGCAGGAGGACGGGCGCTTCCCGTCCTATCCGCCGCTGGCGGCCTACTGGTCCGAGGCAGGCGCCGAGCCGTTCCTGATCCGGGCGGATGGGCGGCTGGCGGGCTTCGCCCTCATCGACCGGCACAGCCATTCCGGCGCGCCGACCGACTTCAACATGGGCGAGTTCTTCGTCGCGCGGCACTACCGGCGCGAGGGGGTTGGACGCGCGGCCGCGCTGCAGGCGATCCAGGACCGGCCCGGCCAGTGGGAGATCGCGGTGGCCCGCCGGAACGTCGGGGCGCTGGCATTCTGGCGCGGGGTGGCGGAGACGGCGGCGATCGGCGGCGTGGAGATGCGCGATCAGGACGACGACCGCTGGAACGGCGCGATCCTGCGCTTCGTCGTGGCATAGTGCTGGCATGGACCTGAAGACCCTTCGCTACGAGATCGCCGACGGGATCGCCGTGGTGACGCTCGCCCGCCCGAAGCGCCGCAACGCCTGGACCGGGCGGATGCACACCGAATACCGCTGGGTGCTGCGCGAGGCCGGCGGCGATCCGGGCGTGCGCGTGATCGTGGTGACCGGCGATCCCGAGGGGCAGGCGTTCTGTGCCGGGGCCGACCTGCAGGCGCTGGAGGGCCATTCGGCGAAGGGCGGCTACGACCCGGGGACCCCCGAGGACATCGCCGAGCCGGGGTTCGGGATCGACCCCGCGTTCGACGCGGCGTTCGCCTACCACTTCGGGGTGGGCAAGCCGATCATCGCGGCGATCAACGGCGCGGCGGCCGGCGTGGGCCTGGTGCTGGCCGCCTTCGCCGACCTGCGGTTCTGCGCGCCGGGGGTGAAGTTCACGGCGGCGCACGGGCGGTTCAATTTCCCGGCGGAGTACGGGCTGTCGTGGGTGCTGCCCCGGATCGTGGGGCTGACGCACGCCAACGACATTCTGCTGTCCAGCCGGGTGTTCACGGCGGAGGAGGCCATGGCCATGGGGTTCCTCAACCGGATCGTGCCGGCCGAGCGCTTGGTGGAGGAGGTGCTGGCCTATGCTCGCACCCTCGCCGCCTCGGTGGCGCCAGGGTCCGCGCGCGAGACGAAGCGCCAGATCTACCGCGACCTGCACCGCGACGCGGCCACGTCGGTGAAGGCGGCCGAGGTGCTGCTGGCGCAGATGGCCCGCGAGCCCGACTACAAGGAGGGCGTGAAGGCCTGGATGGAGAAGCGCCCGGCGAACTGGACCGGACAGGGATGACGCCGGCCGAGGTAGAGGCGTTGGTCGCGCGGGTGGCGCCCGACCTGGACGCCTTCGCCGCACCCTGGAGCCTGATCGGCAGCGGGGCGCTGATCCTGCTGGGGGCGCCGCTCGACACGGCGGCGGACCTGGACGTGGTCACCAGCGTCGACGGGGCAGGGCGCCTGGCCGCCGCCTGGGCTGGATGGCGGGACGAGGCCCCCGCCAAGGCGCCAGACGGGCCGTTTCGTTCCGAGCATTTCGTGCGCTACGTCACGCCCTGGGGGCCGGTGGAGGTGATGGGCGGCCTGCGGGTGCGGGGCCGGCTGCTGGAGGTCTCGGGCCCGATCCCGGCGGGGGCCGAGCAGCTTCGCATCCTGCGCCTGTTTGGGCGGCCGAAGGACCTTGCCAAGGCCGCCGTGCTGGAGGCGTGGCTGGCGGCGGGTTGAATCAGCGGGACTTCTCGTGTAAACGCCCGCGCTTCGTCGGTCCCCGCAAGGGGAACGGCGTGGACGGAAGGTCTACGGACCGACCGATCCTGTCCAAGAACTATGAAGCCGCCGGGGCCACCGACGGCCGGAACGCGAGGAAGAGCCCTTCCTCGGTCATAGGGAGACGGGAAGATGAGGTTTCGCCGGTCATCCGCCAAGGATGAGCGCGAGGCTGCGGCTTCTCCGAACAGGACAGGTGCTTTGCGGCGTGCGCATCCGCGCGCGCGTCGAACCTGAGTATGGAGACCGCAATGGACCGCGCTCAAAAGCAGGAAGCCATCGAGACGCTCAAGGGCGTCTTCGCTGACGCCGGCGCCGTGGTCGTGACCCACTACATGGGTCTGACCGTTGCGGAAATGACCGATCTGCGGGGCCGTCTTCGCAACGAAGGCGCCCAGCTGCAGGTGGTGAAGAACACCCTCGCCACGAAGGCGCTCGGTGGCTCGATCGGCGACGAGGGCGACGCCCTCTTCAAGGGTCCGGTCGCCATCGCCTTCGCGCCCGATCCGGTGTCCGCCGCCAAGGTCGCGACCCAGTACGCCAAGGAGAACGACAAGTTCACCGTCATTGGCGGCTTCATGGGTCAACAGGTGCTGGACAAGGCCTCGGTGACCGCTCTGGCCACCCTGCCGTCGCTGGATCAGCTCCGCGCCAAGATCGTCGGCCTTCTGCAAGCTCCCGCGACCAAGATCGCTGGCGTTCTGCAGGCTCCCGCCGGTCAGCTGGCTCGCGTCATGGGCGCTTACGCCGCCAAAGACGCCGCCTGATCGTCACTTCCCGACAAACCTCTCTCTTAAGGATTTAAACCAATGGCCAATCTCGAAAAGCTCGTCGACGACCTGTCGGCCCTGACCGTCCTGGAAGCCGCTGAGCTCTCCAAGCTGCTGGAAGAAAAGTGGGGCGTTTCCGCCGCCGCTCCGGTGGCCGTCGCCGCCGCCGCGCCGGGCGCCGCCGCTCCGGCCGAAGCCGCCGAAGAGCAAACCGAGTTCACCGTTGTTCTGACCGCCGGTGGCGACAAGAAGATCAACGTGATCAAGGAAGTCCGCGGCGTCCGTCCGGACCTCGGCCTGAAGGAAGCCAAGGACCTGGTCGAAGGCGCTCCGCAGAACGTGAAGGAAAACGTTTCCAAGCAGGAAGCGGAAGAAATCAAGAAGAAGCTGGAAGAAGCCGGCGCCTCCGTCACCATCAAGTAAGCCGACGCGCGACAGCGTCGCGCATCTGCGTCTTGCAGACGGGTGCTGCATCAGCACTTCTGAAGATCGAGGGCCGGGAGCAATCCCGGCCCTTTTTTCATGCCCCCGAACGGGGGAGGGCGCGGCCGGCGCCATGACCCATCCTCGCGGTTCGGAGACGGAGGGGGAGTTCTGTCCGGCCATGACCAGGATCACGCTCTATGTGGCGCTCGGCGCCCTGGCCGCCGCGGGCCTGTCCGCCGCGCCGGCGCGCGCGCAGACGGCTTACGAGATCAACCGGCTGAACCAAGCCGTTCAGATCTGCAACTCGCCGATGGGAGCGGGCCTGGCCGAGTGCGCCCAGCTCAGGGCCAAGCTGGGCCTGGGCGGTGTCCGAACCGCCGGGCCAGGTCTTGAAAATCTTGGCCTCGGGGGCCTTGGTGGGGGCAAGGCGGCCGCCGCGGCGGGGATCGCCGGCGTGCTGAGCCAGGCTCTCGGCGCAGCCCGCAGCCAGCCCGCCGTCCCGCCGCCGGCGCCACCGGCAGACGCGGGCCCGTCACCCACTCAACCATCGCCCCAGGCCAACCCGTTCGGAACCTTGCTGCCGCGCCGGTAAATTGCGGATCCGCTCTGGGAACCGGCCGTCGGCCTGAAAGGTTTTATTGGGGCGAGAACGAACGTCAGCATGACAACCCGGGACATGCCCGGGCGACCCAACGGACGGCGCGGAGGACACGGCTCCGCGTCGTCCTCTCGCGTTCCGCACGAATTTTCGGCGTGAGGGGCTTCACAAGCGGCTCCAAAGGGCCTATTTCCGCCCGTTCGCGAAACATCTTCCGATTCACATCTTTCGATGCGGCCTTCGCGCGTGCAGGCCCCGAGGCATGGTCCCTAGCCCTCCGACCATGCGAAGGGGCGCTCCCGACGATACAGGGAGCATTCCAGCGTCCGGCCCCCGCAAGGGGGTCAGCAGGGCGGACGCAGGATGAAGCACTCGACGCCCGGAGTCCCCTCCTGGCGTCCTCAAGGGATCAAAATGGCGCAATCCTTCACCGGTAAGAAGCGGATCCGGAAGTCTTTCGGCCGCATTCCCGAAGCCGTGCAGATGCCGAACCTGATCGAGGTTCAGCGCTCCTCCTACGAGCAGTTCCTGCAGCGCGAAGTGCGCGCCGGCGAGCGCCGTGACGAGGGCGTGGAGGCGGTCTTCAAGTCCGTCTTCCCGATCAAGGACTTCAACGAGCGCGCCGTGCTCGAGTACGTCTCGTACGAGTTCGAAGAGCCGAAGTACGACGTCGAGGAATGCGTCCAGCGCGACATGACCTATGCCGCGCCGCTGAAGGTGAAGCTGCGCCTCATCGTCTTCGAAACCGACGAAGAGACCGGCGCCCGCTCCGTGAAGGACATCAAGGAGCAGGACGTCTACATGGGCGATATCCCGCTCATGACGGAGAAGGGCACCTTCATCGTCAACGGGACCCAGCGCGTCATCGTCTCGCAGATGCACCGCTCGCCGGGCGTCTTCTTCGACCACGACAAGGGCAAGACCCACGCCTCGGGCAAGCTGCTGTTCGCCGCGCGCGTGATCCCCTATCGCGGCTCCTGGCTCGACTTCGAGTTCGACGCCAAGGACATCCTCTACGTCCGCATCGACCGCCGCCGGAAGCTGCCGGCCACGACCTTCCTCATGGCCCTGGGCATGGACGGCGAGGAGATCCTCTCGACGTTCTACAAGACCGTCGCCTACGAGAAGAACAAGGGCGGCTGGTCCACGGCCTACATCCCCGAGCGCTGGCGCGGGGTGAAGCCGGAGTTCCCGCTGATCGATGCCGACAGCGGCGAGGAGATCGCTCCGGCCGGCACCAAGATCTCGGCGCGCAACGCTAAGAAGTTCGCCGACAACGGCCTGAAGACCCTGCTGCTGCCTCCGGAGGCCCTGAACGGCCGCTACCTGGCGCGCGACCTGGTCAACTTCGAAACGGGTGAGATCTACGCCGAAGCCGGCGACGAGCTGGACGCGGGCCTGATCGCCTCGCTGGAAGAGCAGGGCTTCACCACCCTCGACGTCCTCGACATCGATCACGTCACCATCGGCGCCTACATCCGCAACACCCTGCGGGTGGACAAGAACACCGCCCGCGAGGACGCGCTGTTCGACATCTACCGCGTCATGCGTCCGGGCGAGCCGCCGACGGTGGAAGCCGCCGAGGCCATGTTCAAGTCGCTGTTCTTCGACGGCGAGCGCTACGACCTGAGCTCGGTCGGCCGCGTGAAGATGAACATGCGTCTGGAGCTCGACTGCCCGGACGACGTGCGCATCCTGCGCAAGGAAGACGTGCTGGCCGTGCTGACCACGCTGGTCGGCCTGCGCGACGGCAAGGGCGAGATCGACGACATCGACAACCTGGGCAACCGCCGAGTCCGTTCGGTGGGCGAACTGCTCGAGAACCAGTACCGCGTCGGCCTGCTCCGCATGGAGCGCGCCATCAAGGAGCGCATGAGCTCGGTCGATATCGACACGGTCATGCCGCACGATCTGATCAATGCGAAGCCGGCGGCCGCGGCCGTGCGGGAGTTCTTCGGCTCCTCGCAGCTCTCGCAGTTCATGGACCAGACCAACCCGCTGTCGGAGATCACCCACAAGCGCCGCCTGTCGGCCCTTGGCCCGGGCGGTCTGACGCGTGAGCGGGCGGGCTTCGAAGTCCGCGACGTGCACCCGACCCACTACGGCCGGATCTGCCCGATCGAGACGCCGGAAGGCCCGAACATCGGCCTGATCAACTCGCTCGCCACCCACGCGGTGGTGAACAAGTACGGCTTCATCGAGAGCCCGTACCGGCGGATCAAGGACGGCAAGACGACCGAAGAGGTCGTCTACATGTCGGCCATGGAAGAGGCGAAGCACGTCATCGCCCAGGCCAACATCAAGCTCGACAACGGCTCCATCGTCGACGACCTGGTCCCCGGCCGGGTCAACGGCGAGCCCTCGCTGCTGCCGCGCGAGCAGGTCGACCTGATGGACGTGTCGCCGAAGCAGGTCGTCTCGGTGGCCGCCTCGCTGATCCCGTTCCTGGAAAACGACGACGCCAACCGCGCCCTCATGGGCTCGAACATGCAGAAGCAGGCCGTGCCGCTCATCCAGTCGGATGCGCCGCTGGTGGGCACCGGCATGGAAAGCGTCGTGGCGGTGGACTCCGGCGCGGTCGTCACGGCCCGCCGCTCGGGCGTGGTCGAGCAGATCGACGGCACCCGCATCGTGGTCCGCGCAACGGAAGAGACCGACCCGACCAAGCCCGGCGTCGACATCTACCGCCTGCAGAAGTTCCAGCGTTCGAACACCTCGACCTGCATCAACCAGCGTCCGCTGGTGCAGGTGGGCGACAAGATCCGCGCCGGTGACGTGATCGCCGACGGCCCGTCGACCGAGCTGGGCGAACTGGCCCTGGGCCGGAACACGCTCGTCGCGTTCATGCCCTGGAACGGCTACAACTTCGAGGACTCGATCCTGATCTCCGAGCGCATCGTGCGCGACGACATCTTCACCTCGATCCACCTCGAGGAATTCGAGGTCATGGCCCGCGACACCAAGCTGGGCCCGGAAGAGATCACCCGCGACATCCCGAACGTCGGCGAGGAAGCCCTGCGCAACCTCGACGAAGCGGGCATCGTGGCGATCGGCGCCGAGGTGATGCCGGGCGACATCCTGGTCGGCAAGGTGACGCCGAAGGGCGAGAGCCCGATGACGCCGGAAGAGAAGCTGCTGCGCGCCATCTTCGGCGAGAAGGCTTCTGACGTCCGCGACACGTCCCTGCGCCTGCCCCCGGGCGTCGCCGGCACGATCGTGGAAGTGCGCGTCTTCAACCGTCACGGCGTCGACAAGGACGAACGTGCGCTGGCCATCGAACGGGCGGAAATCGACCGCCTGGGCAAGGACCGCGACGACGAGTTCGGCATCCTGAACCGCAACATGACCAGCCGCCTGCGCGACCTGCTGGTGGGCAAGACCGCCGTGTCGGGTCCGAAGGGCCTGGCGCGGGGCAAGATCGAAGCCGACAAGCTCGAAGAGATCCCGCCCGGCCTGTGGTGGCAGATCGCCCTCGACGACGAGAAGGCGATGGGCGAGCTGGAGGCCATGCGCCGCCAGTTCGACGAGGGCCGCAAGCGCCTCGACCGCCGCTTCGAGGACAAGGTCGACAAGCTGCAGCGCGGGGACGAACTGCCCCCCGGCGTGATGAAGATGGTCAAGGTGTTCGTGGCGGTGAAGCGCAAGCTGCAGCCGGGCGACAAGATGGCCGGCCGTCACGGCAACAAGGGCGTCATCTCCAAGATCCTGCCGATCGAGGACATGCCCTACCTGGAGAACGGCCAGCACGTGGACATCGTGCTGAACCCGCTGGGCGTGCCGTCGCGCATGAACGTCGGCCAGATCTTCGAGACGCACCTCGGGTGGGCTTCGGCCGGCCTGGGCAAGCAGGTCGCCGACCTGCTGGAAGCCTGGCAGAACGGCGGCCAGCGCCAGGCGCTGATCGATTACCTCGCCGGGACCTACGGGCCCGACGAGGAGCTGCCGGACAGCGACGAAGAGCTGATCGAGCTGGCCAGGAACCTCTCGAAGGGCATCCCCTTCGCGACCCCGGTCTTCGACGGCGCGCACATCGACGACATCGAGAACCTTCTGGAAAAGGCGGGCCTCGACCGTTCCGGCCAGTCGTACCTGTACGACGGCCAGACGGGCGAGCGGTTCAAGCGTCCGGTCACGGTCGGCTACATCTACATGCTGAAGCTGCACCACCTGGTCGACGACAAGATCCACGCCCGCTCGATCGGCCCGTACAGCCTCGTCACCCAGCAGCCGCTGGGCGGTAAGGCCCAGTTCGGCGGCCAGCGCTTCGGGGAAATGGAAGTGTGGGCCCTGGAGGCCTACGGCGCCGCTTACACCCTGCAGGAAATGCTGACGGTGAAGTCGGACGACGTGGCGGGCCGGACCAAGGTCTACGAGAGCATCGTCCGCGGCGACGACACCTTCGAGGCCGGCATCCCGGAAAGCTTCAACGTGCTGGTCAAGGAGATGCGCTCTCTCGGCCTGAACGTGGAGCTGGAGAACAGCTGACGGATGCGAAGCCCTCCCCCGGAAGGGGGAGGGCGCTTCACTCCGCCCAGCTCTGAAATTTTCGCGGGAACCGTCCCGCAGAAGGAACCAAGATGAACCAGGAAGTCCTGAACATCTTCAATCCGGTCCAGGCCGCTCCGACCTTCGACCGTATCCGTATCGCCTTGGCCTCGCCCGAGAAGATCCGTTCGTGGTCGTTCGGCGAGATCAAGAAGCCCGAGACCATCAACTACCGCACGTTCAAGCCCGAGCGTGACGGCCTGTTCTGCGCGCGGATCTTCGGTCCGACGAAGGACTACGAGTGCCTGTGCGGCAAGTACAAGCGCATGAAGTACAAGGGCATCATCTGCGAGAAGTGCGGGGTGGAAGTCACCCTGGCGCGCGTCCGCCGCGAGCGGATGGGCCACATCGAGCTGGCCTCGCCGGTCGCCCACATCTGGTTCCTGAAGTCGCTGCCGAGCCGCATCGCGCTGATGCTGGACATGGCGCTGAAGGACATCGAGCGCGTCCTGTACTTCGAGCACTACATCGTCACCGAGCCGGGCCTGACCCCGCTGAAGCAGCACCAGCTGCTGTCGGAAGACGACTACCTGCGCTTCCAGGAAGAGTTCGGCGACGACAGCTTCACCGCCGAGATCGGCGCCGAGGCGGTCCAGGGCCTGCTGAAGGGCATCGACCTCGAGAAGGAGGCCGAGAAGCTTCGCGAGGAACTGCAGACCACCACCTCCGAAATGAAGCTCAAGAAGGCGTCCAAGCGCCTGAAGCTCATCGAGAGCTTCACCGAGAGCGGCAACAAGCCCGAGTGGATGGTGCTGACGGTGATCCCCGTGATCCCGCCGGAACTGCGCCCGCTGGTGCCGCTGGACGGCGGCCGCTTCGCGACCTCGGACCTGAACGACCTCTACCGCCGGGTCATCAACCGGAACAACCGCCTGAAGCGCCTCATCGAGCTGCGCGCACCGGACATCATCATCCGCAACGAAAAGCGGATGCTGCAGGAAGCCGTCGACGCCCTGTTCGACAACGGCCGCCGCGGCCGCGTGATCACGGGCGCCAACAAGCGTCCGCTGAAGTCGCTGGCCGACATGCTGAAGGGCAAGCAGGGCCGGTTCCGCCAGAACCTGCTGGGCAAGCGCGTGGACTACTCGGGCCGTTCGGTCATCGTGGTGGGTCCCGAGCTGAAGCTGCACGAGTGCGGCCTGCCGAAGAAGATGGCGCTGGAGCTGTTCAAGCCGTTCATCTACGCGCGGCTCGACGCCAAGGGCCTTTCCGGCACCGTCAAGCAGTCCAAGCGGATGGTGGAGCGCGAGCAGCCGGCCGTCTGGGACATCCTGGACGAGGTGATCCGCGAGCACCCCGTGCTACTGAACCGCGCGCCGACGCTCCACCGCCTGGGCATCCAGGCGTTCGAACCCAAGCTGATCGAGGGTAAGGCCATCCAGCTTCACCCGCTGGTCTGCGCGGCGTTCAACGCCGACTTCGACGGCGACCAGATGGCCGTCCACGTGCCGCTCTCGCTGGAAGCCCAGCTGGAAGCGCGCGTGCTGATGATGAGCACGAACAACATCCTGTCGCCGGCCAACGGCCGTCCGATCATCGTGCCGTCGCAGGACATCGTCCTGGGCCTCTATTACCTGTCGCTCGCCAAGGACAACGAGCCCGGCGAGGGCAAGGTGTTCGCCGACCTGGCCGAGATCGACCAGGCGCTGGACGCCGGCGTGGTCACGCTGCACTCGAAGATCAAGGCGCGTCACACCGAGATGGACGCCGACGGCAACGTCGTGCGGAAGGTCATCGACACGACGCCCGGGCGGATGAAGATCGCGGCCCTCCTGCCGCACAACCAGGCCATCGGCCACCGCCTGCTCGAGAAGAACCTGACCAAGAAGGAGATCGGCAATCTGATCGACGCCGTCTACCGGCACTGCGGTCAGAAGGCGACGGTCATCTTCGCCGACCAGATGATGGGCCTGGGCTTCCGCGAGGCGGCCAAGGCGGGGATCTCCTTCGGTAAGGACGACATCGTCATCCCGGCCCGCAAGGCTCCGATCGTCGAAGAGACCCGCAAGCTCGTGGAAGAGTACGAGCAGCAGTACGCCGACGGCCTGATCACCAAGGGCGAGAAGTACAACAAGGTGGTCGACGCCTGGGCCAAGGCCACGGACCGGGTCGCCGACGAGATGATGGCCGAGGTCAGCTCGGCGCCTGTGGGGGCCGACGGCCGCCAGCAGGAGATCAACTCGATCTTCATGATGAGCAACTCCGGCGCCCGCGGTTCGCAGGCCCAGATGAAGCAGCTCGGCGGGATGCGCGGCCTGATGGCCAAGCCGTCCGGCGAGATCATCGAGACGCCGATCATCTCGAACTTCAAGGAAGGCCTGACCGTCCAGGAGTACTTCAACTCCACCCACGGTGCCCGTAAGGGCCTGGCCGACACCGCGTTGAAGACGGCGAACTCGGGCTACCTGACCCGCCGCCTCGTCGACGTGGCGCAGGACTGCATCATTACCGAGGAAGACTGCGGCACCACGCGCGGCATCACGCTGCGCGCGGTGGTGGAGGGCGGCGACGTGCTCGTCAGCCTGGGCCAGCGCATCCTGGGCCGTTTCGCGGCCGAGGACGTGAAGGACCCGGGCACCAACGACGTGATCGTCCCGGCCGACACCTATCTCGACGAGAACATGTGCGATCTGGTCGAGAGCGCCGGCGTCCAGTCGGTGAAGATCCGCTCGGTCCTGACCTGCGAGACCAAGGTCGGCGTCTGCGGCGCCTGCTACGGCCGCGACCTGGCCCGCGGCACGCCGGTGAACATCGGTGAGGCCGTCGGCGTCATCGCCGCCCAGTCGATCGGCGAGCCCGGCACCCAGCTGACGATGCGGACCTTCCACATCGGCGGCACCGCCCAGGTGGCCGAGCAGTCGTTCTTCGAAAGCGCCAACGAAGGCATCGCGCGGATCTCGGGCGGCAACACCGTGGTCGCCGCCGACGGCGGGCTGATCTCGATGAGCCGCAACCTGACCCTGACCGTCCAGGTCGATGGCAAGGACCGCGAGTCCTACAAGGTGCCCTACGGCGCTCGCCTGCAGGTCAAGGACGGCGGCAAGGTCAAGCGCGGCGAGCGCCTGGCCAGCTGGGACCCCTACACCACCCCGATCATCACCGAAGTGGGCGGCAAGGTGCGGTTCGAGGACCTGGTGGAGAACTTCTCGTTCCGCGAGGAAGCCGACGAAGCCACCGGCATCTCCAACCGCGTGGTCATCGACTGGCGCGCCAGCTCGAAGGGTTCGGACCTGCGTCCGGCCATGTCGGTGCTGGGCGAGGACGGCGCGTACAAGCGCCTGTCGAACGGCGGCGAGGCCCGCTACCTGCTCCCGGTGGGCGCCATTCTCTCCATCGGCGACGGTGACGAGGTGAAGCCCGGCGAGATCATGGCGCGTATCCCGACCGAGAGCGCCAAGACCCGCGACATCACCGGCGGTCTGCCGCGGGTGGCCGAGCTGTTCGAAGCCCGGCGTCCGAAGGACTGCGCGGTCATCGCCGAGATGGACGGTCGCGTCGAATTCGGCCGCGACTACAAGAACAAGCGCCGCATCAAGATCACCCCCGAGGATGGTGGCGAGGCGGTCGAATTCCTGATCCCGAAGGGCAAGCACATCGCGGTCCACGACGGCGACGTGATCCGGAAGGGCGAGTACATCATCGACGGCAACCCGGACCCGCACGACATCCTGCGGATCCAGGGTATCGAGGCGCTGGCCGACTTCCTGGTGAACGAGATCCAGGAGGTCTACCGACTGCAGGGCGTGCCGATCAACGACAAGCACATCGAGACGATCGTCCGTCAGATGCTGCAGAAGGTGGAGATCCTCGAGCCGGGCGACACTGGCCTGCTCAAGGGCGACCACCTGGACAAGCAGGAAGTGGAGGACGAAAGCGCTAAGGCGGAAGCCCGCGGCGGCCGTCCGGCGCTTACCCAGCCGGTCCTGCTCGGCATCACCAAGGCCAGCCTGCAGACCCGCAGCTTCATCTCGGCCGCCTCCTTCCAGGAGACGACCCGGGTGCTGACCGAGGCCGCGGTCCAGGGCAAGAGCGACACCCTGGAAGGCCTGAAGGAGAATGTGATCGTGGGTCGCCTGATCCCGGCGGGCACGGGCTCGTACCTACGGAACCTCCAGCGCATCGCCGCCAAGCGCGACGAGGCCCTGACGGCCAGCCGCGAGGAGGCCATGGAGCCGCTGCCGGCGGAGATCGCCGATGCGGCGGTCGCCGAGACGGTCGAGGGCTAAGCCTCTCCAGACCAGTCACGCGTAACGAGCGGCCCGGGGGAAACCCCGGGCCGTTTCGTTTTGGGCGGCCGACGTCTCTGACTACGGCGGCGCTTGTTTCCGCCTAGGCGCCGCCCCGGGCTGACGGCTAAGCTGCGACTCTCGGGGGAGCAAGTCAGGGTGGCGTCGGTGCGGGGTGTTGTGTGGGCGGCTGCGGCCGCTGTCTTCGGTGTGGCCGCGGGGGCGCAGGCCGCACCTCCACCGGCCTCGGCCTTCGGGCGGGTTCCCGCGGTGCTGGACGCGGAAATCTCCCCCAGCGGATCGCGGATCGCCCTCCTTGGAAGCACGGCCGAGGGGCCGATGGTCTCCATCGCCACCATCGACCAGCCTCAACTGCCGACACTTAAGCTTGGTGATATTGAAGGTGTCGGCGTCGGATGGGTCGGCGATGACTACATCCTGGCTCGGATCGCGTTCTGGGAAGAGGGCTATTCCAAGTCCGGCTATCGTTTCGAACGCAACGTCGTGATCACCCCTGAAGGGAGGGCGGTGACCCGACTGCTAGAGTCCGACACGCTTTCGCGGGCGTTGTTGGAGCAGCCGATCTTTGGCATCACATCCGATAGCAAGCCCCAAGCCATGGTCCTCGGTCTAATCGAGGGCAGCGGCGCCAGCGCACGCATGGACACGCGGATGAAGCGCAAGGAGGGGGACTTCCTCTTCTCGCTGTGGCGCGCCGACCCCGCGACCGGAAAAGGCGCGTTGGTGGAGCGGGGCGATTACGACACCGTATCCTGGTCGGTCGACCGGGCGGGTCGGCCCCGGGTGCGCCTCGACGTCGACCAACTCACCCATCGTTTTTCGGTCTTCGGAAAGGCCGGCGGAGCCGGACCATGGAAGCCTGTGTGGATGGGCGGGAGCTTCAAGAGTCGACGCCACTATTACGGCTACTCTGAAGCTACGGATTCCATCTATCTCAACCCCACCGGGACGTTAGTCGCCCGTCGGCTCGCTGACGGCGCCGAGACAGTCGTCGGGCAGACGTCGATGCAGCCCTCGTTGAACGTGGTCTGGGATAGCCATCGGGACGCGCCGGTAGGCTTGTCCACGGGTGAAGAGCGACCAAGTATCGAGTGGCTAGATTCCGAGATCGGGGCGGCGCACGGCGTTCTGGCCCGGGCGTTCAAGGGCCGAGACGTGTTCCTTTGGAGTTGGTCGAAGGACCGCAATCGATATCTTGCGCGCGTGACGTCTCCCTCATCGCCCGGGGCCTGGTACTTGTACGATCGGGCCCGTAAGGAGATCTCTCCGGTCGGCGAGGAATACCCAGAACTGAAAGATACCCCGTTCGGAACGACCCGCTGGCTCACCTATCCCGCGGGCGATGGTCTGACGATCCGCGCCTATCTCACGCTCCCGCCCGGGGCGACGAACGCGGCCAAGCTTCCACTCGTGGTGCTGCCGCATGGCGGTCCAACAGTGAGGGACGCCTTTGGGTTCAACTATATCGTCCAATTCCTGGCGACCCGGGGATACGCCGTCCTCCAGCCGCAGTTCCGTGGGTCATGGGGTTTCGGCCAGGCGTTCGAAGACGCGGGCAAGGGCGAATGGGGCGGCAAGATGCAGACTGATCTGCTCGATGGGGTCGCGGCGCTAGCCCGCAGCGGCGAGATCGACAGCGGCCGGGTATGCATCGTCGGCATGGGGTTTGGCGGCTATGCCGCGCTAGCGGGCGCCACCTTGAAAGCAGGCTCTTACCGGTGCGCGGCCGCGATCGGCGGCATCGCCGACCTTGGCACGTTCCTCCTTGAGAGTTCGCGCGTGTACGGGCGGGATGGCGCAACGATCGAAGAACTCCGGGAGGAGATCGGCGGTGCGACCCGAGCCAAGCTCGAGGCCCAATCCCCTCTCCGCAATGCCGCCGCCGCCGCCCGAACACCGATCCTGATGATCCACGGCGAGCGGGATACTCTCGTGCCGATCGAACAGTCTGAGCTGATGTCGGCTCGACTGAAGGACCTCAACATACCTCACGAACTGGTGATCCTCGAGAACGAGAACCACTACCTCACCCGCAGCGCGACGCGGACCCAGACGCTGGAGGTCCTGGAGCGATTCCTGGCGAAGAACCTGCCGGTGAACTGATTGCCCCTTGGCATACGCGTATGAGTCACTAGATCAGTCCTTCACCCAGGAGGACTGCCCGTGCCGCTGCTGCTCTGCCCGAACTGCAACACGTCCATGCAGAACGTCGCCCGCTCCGGCGTGGAGATCGACATCTGCCCCAGCTGCCGCGGCGTCTGGCTCGACCGCGGCGAGCTGGAGAAGCTGCTGAGTGGCCAGCGCGAGGAACAGGTGGGCCAGCAGCAGGACCGCCAGCGGTTCGAGCGCGAGGTGTCCGAGTTCCACCGCAGCCCCGACGAGTGGAAGCGCAAGCACCCCTACGACCGGGAGCACGGGCGCTACCGCTACGACGACGACTACCACTACAAGAAGAAGAAGAAGGGCTTCGACATCTTCGACATCTTCGATTGAGCGCCTTCCAGGTTGATCTCGATCAAAGATGACGCCGGCGTCATTTTTATGATCTCCCCAGGCCCGGAGCAGACCGGGCGACAGGGAGATGCCCATGCTGCAGGTCCAAGAGGTCAAGGGTCCGCCCACCGAGGTGCAGTACTTCGGTGAGGAGGATCTCGCCCACCGGCTGACCGACCACGACGTTGAGGTCATCCGCGAGATATTCCGCACGCCGCTGACGGGCTCGTACAACTGGGACTACGAGGCGGCGAACGCCCGCATCCGGCGGCTCTACGAGCTGGGCAAGCGGTTCAACTGGAATTCCGAACTGGACGTCGACTGGACCCTGCCGCCGCCGGCGCCGCGGGCAGACGCGCCCGAGCCGGAGGGGTTCAGCGACCATCCCAAGTGGAAGACGCTGACCGCGGCCCAGAAGGCCGACTTCATGCACCGGACCAGCGCCCAGACGCTGTCGCAGTTCCTGCATGGGGAGCAGGGGGCCCTGATGGTCGCCTCGCAGCTGGTGAGCTGCGCCCCGACCCACGACGCCAAGCTCTACGCCGCTTCCCAGACCTTCGACGAGGCGCGGCACGTGGAGGTGTTCCACCGCTACCTGATGGAGCGGTGCCACATGATCTACCCGATCAACCCGAACCTGAAGTTCCTGCTGGACAAGGTGCTCACCGACGAGCGGTGGGACCTGAAGTTCATCGGCATGCAGATCCTCATCGAGGGGCTGGCGCTGGCCGCGTTCCAGACCATCCACGAGAGCACGCCGGACCCGCTATTGAAGCAGGTCATCGGCCTGGTGATGCGCGACGAGGGCCGCCACGTGGCGTTCGGGGTGAACTACCTGGAGGACTGGATCCGCTCGTTGCCGCAGGACCAGATCGAGGAGCGCGCCCAGTTCGCCTACGAGGCCTGCGTGGTGATGAAGAACCGGCTGGTCTCGACCACGGTGGCCGAGGAGTTCGGCTTCACCCATGAGGAGGCGCTGGAGATCAACGCCCGGAGCCACGGCGGTCAGGCGTTCCGCAAGTTCCTGTTCGAGCGGATGATCCCCAACCTCAAGCGCGTGGGCCTGCTGACGGACGCCATCCGGCCGAAGTTCGAGGAACTGGGCGTGCTGGAGTTCGAGAGCCTGCAGCACGACGGGATGATCGACTGGGCCGTGCTGGAGGCGCCGCTGGAGATGAAGGCCCGCGTCGCCGCCTGATCAGAACGGGACCTTCGCCTCGCGCCGGGAGTCGTTGCCGGTCACCCCGCCGATGTCCTGCGACGATGCGCCCATCCCCAGGTTGGGGGCCCCGGGCGAGGCGATGCGGCCCGAGTTGTAGCCGGAGCCGGTCGTGCCCTGGCCGCCACCGGCCGAGCGCTTGTAGCCGTAGTCCTGCTCCTTGCGGAGGGCCGCGCGCGCGAGGTCGGAGGCCTTGCCGCCCTCGATGCCGAGCCCGAGCGGGGGCGCGTCGCGGCCGCCGGCGAAGAACCGGTCCTGGCACGCCTCGCGTTCGGACCGCGACAGGTTCGGGTCGTCGCAGTTGCGGCGGCTGCGCAACGCGTTGCGGGCGTTGGAGGCCAGGGCGTCCTCATAGGGCGGGATCGCCAACGTCCTGGGGCCGGCGGCGGCGGCTGGCCGCGGCGCGTCCTGGGGCCGTTCGGGGACCACCAGCGGCGCCACCGGCGGGGGCTCGGAGAAGCGGGTCTGGCGCCGGTGCAGGCGGATCGGCGTGGGCTTGCCGTCAGGCGCGCTGGCGGCGGGCGGGGTGCGCGGCATGATCAGGACGGGGATGATCGGCTCGGGCGGACCGGAGCGCATCTCGGGCATGCGCAGGCGCGGCGCGTGCAGGACCAGCAGGGTCGCGAGCACCGCGTGGACGGCCAGCGAGGCCGCCACAATCCCATACCTCCGGCTCCGACCCGCCGCCGGCATCAACGCTCCTTGCCTACTCGCGAAAGCTGCGCCTTAGGGAAGGGGCGTTCGCGAGGCGAATTCATGGCCACGGCCGATCTTCCGGCCCTATCCGCACGCAGATTGACGAGACGGCCCTTCCCGACTATGTAGCGCGCTCTTTCGAGGCCGGGGATTCTTCCCAGCTCCGATGAGCCGCTCCCGCCGGAACGCCGCTACGGTGCTCCGGCGAGTTTTTGCGTTTCATGGGTGGGCTTCGAGCAACGACCAAAACGATCCCAACTGAGGCGCCTCGGCCAAACGGCACACGCCTCCACGCAAGCGAGACTAGATGCCGACAGTCAACCAGCTCATCCGTAAGCCCCGGCAGAACAAGCCGGCGCGCAACAAGGTCCCGGCCCTGAAGGGGTGCCCGCAACGCCGCGGCGTCTGCACCCGGGTTTACACCACGACCCCGAAGAAGCCGAACTCGGCTCTGCGTAAGGTCGCCAAGGTCCGTCTGACCACCGGCATCGAAGCTGTGTGCTACATCCCCGGCGAAGGTCACAACCTGCAGGAACACTCGGTGGTCCTGATCCGCGGCGGCCGCGTGAAGGACTTGCCCGGCGTCCGTTATCACATCCTGCGCGGCGTGCTCGACACGCAAGGCGTCAAGGATCGTCGCCAGCGCCGTTCGCTCTACGGCGCCAAGCGTCCGAAGTAAGGAATTCAGAGATGTCCCGTCGCCGTCGCGCAGATAAACGTGAAGTCCTCCCGGATCCGAAGTTCGGGGATCTCGTCGTCACCAAGTTCATGAACTACGTGATGTACGAAGGTAAGAAGGCCGTGGCCGAGACCATCGTCTATGGCGCCTTCGATATCCTCGAGAACCGCCGCAAGGACCTGGGCCCGCTGGAAACCTTCCACACCGCCCTCGACAACGTGGCCCCGGCCATCGAAGTCCGCTCCCGCCGGGTCGGCGGCGCGACCTACCAGGTCCCCGTGGAAGTGCGCCCCGAGCGCCGCCGCGCCCTGGCGATCCGCTGGCTGATCAACGCCGCCCGCAACCGCGGCGAAAACACCATGACCGAGAAGCTGGCCGGCGAGCTGCTGGACGCCTCCTCGAACCGCGGCGCCGCCGTCAAGAAGCGTGAAGACACGCACAAGATGGCCGAAGCCAACCGGGCGTTCTCGCACTACCGCTGGTAAGCCCGACTTCCAAGTGAGCTTTCCGGCGCGGGCGGTTTGAGATAAACCGCCCGCGCCGTTCGTTCAGCCTCCCGCACACATCCTTTTTCGCAGAGCATCCGCTATGCCCCGCACGCATAAGATCGAAGACTACCGCAACTTCGGAATCATGGCGCACATCGACGCCGGGAAGACGACGACGACGGAGCGGATCCTCTACTACACCGGCAAGAGCCATAAGATCGGTGAAGTCCACGATGGCGCGGCCACCATGGACTGGATGGAGCAGGAGCAGGAGCGCGGCATCACCATCACGTCGGCCGCGACGACCGCGTTCTGGAACGGCAAGCGCCTGAACATCATCGACACCCCCGGGCACGTGGACTTCACCATCGAAGTCGAGCGCAGCCTGCGCGTGCTGGACGGCGCCGTGGCGGTGCTGGACGGCAACCAGGGCGTCGAGCCGCAGACCGAGACGGTCTGGCGCCAGGCCGACCGCTACAACGTTCCGCGGATCGTGTTCGTCAACAAGATGGACAAGATCGGCGCCGACTTCCAGATGTGCCTGAAGACCATCCGCGAGCGGCTGGGCGTGAAGGCGGTTCCGATCCAGCTGCCGATCGGCTCGGAGTCGAACCTGAAGGGCATCGTCGACCTGGTCCGCATGAAGGCGGTGGTCTGGGAGTCTGAAGGCCTGGGCGCGAACTACCACGACGCAGACATCCCGGCCGACATGAAGGCGGAGGCCGAAGAGGCCCGCAACTACATGATCGAGAACGCCGTCGAGCTCGATGACGAGGCGATGGAAGCCTACCTGAGCGGCGAAGAGCCCTCGATCGACGTCATCAAGAAGTGCCTCCGCAAGGCGGTGCTGACGGGCGCCTTCTACCCGATCCTCGCGGGCTCGGCCTTCAAGAACAAGGGCGTGCAGCCGCTGCTGGACGCCGTGGTCGACTACCTGCCGTCGCCGGTGGACATCCCCCCGACCAAGGGCATCGACTACAAGACCGAGGCCGAAGTCGAGCGCAAGGCGTCCGACGAGGAGCCGCTGTCGGTCCTGGCGTTCAAGATCATGGACGACCCCTTCGTGGGCTCGCTCACCTTCTGCCGGATCTACTCGGGCAAGCTGGAAGCCGGCATGGGCCTGCTGAACTCGACGCGCGACAAGCGCGAGCGGGTCGGCCGGATGCTGCTGATGCACTCCAACAACCGGGAAGACATCAAGGAAGCCTTCGCCGGCGACATCGTCGCCCTGGCGGGCCTGAAGGACACCCGCACGGGCGACACCCTGTGCGACCCGAACAAGTCGCCGGTCATACTCGAGAAGATGAACTTCCCCGAGCCGGTGATCGAGATCGCCATCGAGCCGAAGTCGAAGGCCGACCAGGAAAAGCTGGGCGTCGCCCTGGCCAAGATGGTCGCCGAGGACCCGTCCTTCACCGTCCACACCGACCAGGAGTCGGGCCAGACGATCATGAAGGGCATGGGTGAGCTTCACCTCGACATCAAGGTCGACATCCTGAAGCGGACCTACAAGGTCGAGGCCAACATCGGCGCGCCGCAGGTGGCCTACCGCGAGAGCCTCGGCAAGGTCGCGGACATCGACTACACGCACAAGAAGCAGACCGGTGGTACGGGCCAGTTCGCCCGCGTGAAGATCAAGTTCGAGCCGGGCGAGCCGGGTTCGGGCTTCGTCTTCGAAAGCGCCATTGTCGGCGGCGCGGTGCCGAAGGAATACATCCCCGGCGTCCAGAAGGGCCTGGAGTCGGCGAAGGACAACGGCCTGCTGGCCGGGTTCCCGCTGATCGACTTCAAGGCGACGCTGTACGACGGCGGCTACCACGACGTGGACTCCTCGGTCCTGGCCTTCGAAATCGCCAGCCGCGCGGCCTTCAAGGAGCTCCGTGAAAAGGGCGCCCCGAAGCTGCTCGAGCCGATCATGAAGGTCGAGGTCCTGACCCCGGACGAGTACATGGGCGACGTCATCGGCGACCTGAACTCGCGGCGCGGCCAGATCCAGGGCACCGAGACCCGCGGCAACGCCCAGGTGGTCACGGCCTTCGTGCCGCTGGCCAACATGTTCGGCTACATCAACACCCTGCGCTCGTTCTCCCAGGGCCGCGCGCAGTTCACGATGCAATACGACCACTACGACCCGGTGCCGCAAGTCGTCGCCGACGAAGTGATCAAGAAGTACGCCTGACCTTCCAACCCTAGTAAGAGGACAAGCCCGGACAGGGCTGGAGCTTGAAATGGCCAAAGAGAAGTTCGAACGCAACAAGCCGCACTG
>Ga0155080_137_pt2 | contig 25566 bp, 29 predicted proteins | sample RifCSPhighO2_01_FD_106048 | JGI IMG/M metagenome (GOLD analysis project Ga0155080, IMG submission 106048) | Phenylobacterium sp. RIFCSPHIGHO2_01_FULL_69_31 | reverse complement strand
GCCGCACCGCTTCGAGGCCGGCACGCCGCCGATCCTGGAGGCCATCGGCCTGGGCGCGGCCATCGACTGGCTGGCCGCCCAGGACCGCGCCGCCATCGCCGCCCACGAGCACCATCTCTACGCCCACGTCCGGGAGCGCCTGGCGGGCGCCAACTGGCTGCGGGTGATCGGCGAAGCGCCGGAGAAGGGGGCCATCCTCTCCTTCACCGTCGACGGCGCCCACGCCCATGACGTGGCCCAGATCCTCGATCGCTACGGCATCGCGGTCCGGGCCGGAACCCATTGCGCGGAGCCGCTGATGCGGCGCTTCGGCGTCACGTCGAGCGCCCGCGCCTCCTTCGCCCTATATAACACCGTGGAAGAGGCCGACGCCTTCGTGGACGCCTTGACCAAGACCCAGGCCTTTTTTGCGTAGCATGACCCCCATGGACGACGCCGCACCCATCGAGAGCAAGTCGCCGCCCCTCAGCCAGGCGGAGCTCGACGTGCTGACCGATCAGCTGATCGAGAAGCTGAAGACGGTGTTCGACCCGGAGATCCCGGTCGACATCTACGAGCTGGGCCTTGTGTACAAAGTTGATGTCTCTGATGACAAAGACGTGGCCATCGACATGACCCTGACCGCGCCGGGCTGCCCCGTGGCCGGCGAGATGCCGGGCTGGGTCGAGGATGCGGTGCGGGAGATTCCCGAGATCCGCTCCGTGAAGGTGGACCTGGTGTTCGACCCGCCGTGGGACCCCTCGCGCATGAGCGACGAGGCCAAGCTAGCGCTGAACATGTTCTGATGACGCACCTCGACATCACCCCAACCCCCCGTCCGCGTCGTCCGCGTCCCAAGGTGGTCACCCTGTCGGACGCTGCGGCCGCGCGGGTGAAGGAGATCATGGCCAAGGCCGACAAGCCCTACGTCGGCTTGCGGGTCGGGGTGAAGAACGGCGGCTGCGCCGGGCAGGAATACGTCCTGGAATACGCCGAGACGCGCGAGCCCCTGGACGAGGTGATCGAGGACAAGGGCGTCACCATCCTCGTCGAGCCCAAGGCGGTGCTGTTCCTCGTGGGCTCGGAGATCGACTACGAGGTCACCAAGCTCTCGGCGAAGTTCGTGTTCCGCAACCCGAACGAGACCGATGCCTGCGGCTGTGGCGAAAGCGTGACCATCCAGCCCGCGAAACTCGACTGACGCGGAAGAGCGGTTATCCTGTGGCCAATGATCCGGGGACAGACATGACCGACGACGTCGAACTGCGCCGACTGGCGATCCGCCGCGCCGACATGAAGCTGGCCTTCCGCAGCCACCTGATGGCCTACGTGCTGGTTAACGCCAGCCTGGTGGCGATCAACCTGCTGACGTCGCGTGACTATTTCTGGGCGATCTGGCCGATGCTGGGCTGGGGCATCGGCCTCGGCGCGCACGCCGCCAGCGTCTACATGAACGGCGAAGGCATCCGCGACCGCCTGATCGAGCAGGAGCTCGAAAAGCTGCGGCGCGACCGCGGCGGCCGCTAGTCCTCGGCGTAGGCGTAGGGGCCCCCGCGCTCCAGCGCCCGCCGATAGGCCGGCCGCACGTGAATCCGCTTGAGAAAGGCGGCCAGCTTCGGCCGGCCCACGCGCGCCGCGGCGCGGTCGGCGGCGGCCTCCAGCGGGAAGCTCATCATGATGTCGGCGGCGCTGAAGGTTTCGCCGGCAAACCACTCGGCCTTTCCCAGCTCGTCCTCCCAGTAGTCGAAGTGCGCGACGAGTTGGGGATCGATGAAGCTGGTCTGCGCCTTCTTCGCGATGCTCGCCACGATCGGGCGCAACAGAGCCGGCGCGCCGGCCGGCAGGCGGCCGAAGACCAGCTTCATCAGGAGGGGCGGCATCGCCGAGCCCTCGGCATAGTGCAGCCAGTAGCGCAGGCGATGGGCGGCCGGCGTGCCTGCGGCGGGCGCGAGCCGGCCCTGCCCGTAGCGCTCGAGGACGTACTCGACGATCGCTCCGGTCTCGGCCAGGACCTCGCCGTCGTCGGCGATGACGGGCGATTTGCCCAGCGGATGGATCGCCTTCAGCTCCGGCGGCGCCAGCATGGTCTTGGCGTCGCGCTCGTAACGCACCAGCTCGTACGGGACCTCGAGCTCCTCCAGCAGCCAGAGCACCCGCTGAGAGCGGGAATTGTTCAGGTGATGGACGGTGAGCACGAAAGGACCCTCGCAAGCGGCTTGCGAGGGTCCTTACAGTGTCTCCGCCGGTAGCCGCTAGCGGCCGGTGAACTTGGCGGGGCGCTTCTCGACGAAGGCCATGACGCCTTCGCGGGCGTCCGTGGTGCGCTGGGCGGCGCCCTGGGCGTAGGCTTCGGCCTCCAGCTGGGCCTGCCAGCTCGAATCGAGGGCGTCCCAGACCAGGTTGCGGGTCAGCCCCAGCGAAGCCGGGCCATCGGCCAGGGCGTGGGCGTACTGCATCGCCGCGCCCATCAGGTCCGCGTCGGGGACGCACTTGTTGATCAGGCCCCACTCGACGGCGGTCTTGGCCGGGAGCTTCTCGCCCAGCAGCATCAGCTCCATGGCGCGGGCCTTGCCCACCAGGCGCGGCAGCATCCAGGTGGCGCCGCCGTCCGGCACCAGGCCGATGCGGCGGAACGCCAGCAGGAAGTAGGCGCTCTCCGCCGCCACGGCGAGGTCCGCCGCCAAGGCCAGCGAGACGCCGACGCCCGCGGCCACGCCGTTCACCGCCGAGACGAGCGGCTTGGGCGACTTGCGGAGCGCCGAGACGAAGGGGTTGAAGGTGCCGATCAGCGACTGGTTCGGACCCGCCGCGGGCTGGGGGCGGCCGGCGCCGCCGCCCGAGAGGTTGGCCCCCGAGCAGAAGCCGCGGCCTTCGCCCGTGATGACGATCGCGCGGACCTTGTCGCCATAGGCAAAGTCCTCGAAGGCGGCTGTCAGGTCGCCCATCAGGTCCAGGCCCGCCGCGTTCAGCGTGCCGGGGTCGGAAAGCGTGATGATGCCGACGCCGTCGTCGACGGATGTCTTGACCTTCGGGGTGGCCTGCGCGCCGTCCATGGCGTCCTCCCTGGATGAACTCGTGGGTTCAACTCAGCGCAAGATACCCCGGCGTCAGCCAAGGGAAAGCTGGCGGGAAGGCTTTAGGCGGCGCGGTGCGCCGTCGAGCCCATGTCCGCGAGGGAGGTGCGGTTGCGGCCCGCGCGCTTGGAGGCGTAGAGCGCCCCGTCGGCCCGCTCCAGCAGGGCGGCCGGGGTGTCGCCCGGACGGAATTCCGCGATGCCGGTGGAAATGGTGATCGCGCCCAGGTCCTCGTTGGTCGAGCGGCGCTTCAAGATGCGGGACGAGATCTCCTCCCGCGCGCTCTCCAGGGCGGCCAGGGCTACGTCGCTCTTTTCGCCGGGGAAGATCACCGCGAACTCCTCGCCGCCGTACCGGGCGGCGAAGCGGGCGCCCTCGGCCACGCGGCCGATCACGCTCGCCACATAGCGGATCACCTGGTCGCCGGTCTGGTGGCCCCAGGTGTCGTTGAAGACCTTGAAGTGATCGATGTCGACCACGGCCAGGGTCGCCGGCTCGGTGCGCGCTTCGGCCTGGGCGCAGGTGGCGTCCAGGTTCTCGTCGAACGCTTTGCGGTTCGCCAGGTTGGTCAGGGCGTCGGTCATGGCGTCGCGGCGGACCTGTTCCAGGTGCTCGCGCAGGCGGCCCAGTTCGTCGGTGGTGTCGGCCAGCTGGCTTTCGAGGGCCTGGTTCTCTTCGCGGACCTTGCGGGTCGCGACGCTCAGGTTCTCGACCATGGCGCGGACGGCGTCGGAGTCCTGCTCCTCCAGCGACTGGCTGGCGGTGGCCAGTTGCTGGCTGTAGGTCTCGCTCGTCTCCCGGGCGCTCTCGATCGCCCGGTGAACACTGTCCAGTTCCTGGGACAGGCTCTTGCCGGCGTCCAGGATCTCGCCCGACAGCTTGGCGGCCGGAAGGTGCTGGGCCGCGATCTTCTCACCCACCTGGTCGGTGAACGGCGTCCCCGACTGCAGGACGGTGTTGATCTCCGCGGCCACCGTGCTGTCCTTGGCGGCAACATAGTGCAGCCACAGCTCGAAGTTGAGCGCGGTCGGCCAGACCCTGTGGGCCTCCATGGCCTCGATCGCCTTCCGGGCCCAGAGATAGGCCTTAGGGCTGCGGAGAATTGAATCGATGTCCGACGACATGCCCCGCAACTTAAAGGCGGGACCCCAAACGACGCGTTAAAGGCGCAGACTATTCTTCGCTGGGTCGGATGGGCGCCGCGCGCATCAGGAAGGCGGGGGTGTCGTTTCCGAAGCCCACCACCTGGTCGCGGTCGTTGTCGTCGCGGTCGCGGCGGCGTTCGGGCCGACGCTCGCGATCCGGCCGTTCCGAACGTTCCGGCCTGGCTTCGCGCTCCGGACGCTCCGTGCGTTCGGGACGCTCGGCGCGTTCGGGGCGTTCGCTCCGCGCGGAACTCTCGCCCCGCTCGGCGCGCTGGGGACGTTCCTCCCGCGGCGCGCGCTCGCGGCGCGGGCGGGCAGGGGCTTCCTCGGCCTCGGGCGCAGGGGCGCTGGCGACGATCTCGGCTTCCGCAGGCTCCGAACGGCGGGGCCGCTCCTCGCGGGGCGTACGGTCGCGATCCCGCCCGCCGCGCTCGCGACCACGGCCCGGGCCGCGATCGCGTTCGCCACGGCCACGGCCGCCGGTACGCGGCTCGTCCTTGATGCTGCTCCAGTCGATGCCTTCCAGCACGATCTCGTCCGGAACCTTGCCGATCAGCTTCAGGACCTTGTCCAGGTTTCGGCTGTCGGCCGGCGTCACGATCATGAACGCCTGGCCCAGGCGCCCCGCGCGGCCGGTCCGGCCGATGCGGTGGACGTAGTCGTCGGCGTGGTGCGGGACGTCGTAGTTGAACACGTGGCTCACGGCCGGGATGTCGAGGCCGCGGGCCGCCACGTCCGAGGCGCACAGCAGGCGCAGCTCGCCGCTGCGGAAGCTCTCCAGCGTCCGCATGCGGGTCGACTGGTCCAGGTCGCCGTGAATGGGGGCGGCGTCCAGGCCGTGCTTCTTCAGCGACTTGGCGACGATATCGACTTCCGACTTTCGGTTGCAGAAGACGATGCCGTTCTTCACGTCGGCGCGGGCGATCAGCTCGCGCAGGGCCGTGCGCTTGGCCTTGGGGTCGGCGGTGGGGATGCGAACCAGGTTCTGGGTGATCGTCTCTGCGGTCGTGGCGGGGCGCGAGGCCTCTATCCGGACCGGATCGCGCAGGAACTGCTTGGTCAGCCGGGTGATCTCGGGCGGCATGGTCGCCGAGAAGAACAGCGTCTGCTTCTTGGCCGGGGTGAGCTTGAAGATCCGCTCCAGGTCCGGGATGAAGCCCATGTCCAGCATGCGGTCGGCTTCGTCGACCACCATGATCTGGACGCCGGTCATCAAGAGCTTGCCGCGCTCGAAGTGGTCCAGCAGGCGGCCGGGCGTGGCGATCAGCACGTCCACGCCGCGATCCAGCTTCTGCTCCTGATCGCTGAACGAAACGCCGCCGATCAAGAGCGCCCAGCTGAGCTTCTGGCCCTTGGCGTACTTCTCGAACGAGGCGGCGACCTGATCGGCCAGTTCGCGGGTGGGGGCGATCACCAGCGCCCGCGGCATCCGCGCCTTGGAGCGGCCGGCCGCCAGCCGGTCGATCATCGGCAGGGTGAAGGCGGCGGTCTTGCCGGTGCCCGTCTGGGCGATGCCCAGGACATCCAGTCCCTGCAAGGCCACGGGAATGGCCTCGCCCTGGATCGGCGTGGCGGTGGTGTAGCCGGTTTCGGCGACGGCCTTAAGGGTCGCGGGCGACAGGCCCAGGTCGGAAAATTCGGTCATTCGCTAACGATGGTGCGGGGCGCTCCCGCAAAACGGGTACGGCGCGACGCGGAGGCGTGGACGGAGATCGGCACGCGCGCGGAACATACGGCGGACGGCTCCGCTGTCAACGCACGGCGGCGATCGGGGTTCAATGAGACGTCCGCGCGCCGCCCGTTTGGGCGTCAGCCCGGGCCGACGGGTGCCGCGGCGCCCTTGCGGCGGACGACAGGCTCGGGCGCCCCGTAGTCGGGAGTCCAGCGCTCGGCTTCGGCCTCGCCCGACGCCTTGAACGACCGCGGCTCGCCCTGGCGCAGGGCGTCCACGAAGGTTCGGGCGGCCAGGCCGACGGCATAGGCGAGGTTCGCGCTGGTGTCGGCCGCCTGCCGGCCCGCATCGTGCGCCGTGTCGGAGACGGTCTCGCCGGCGTCCTTGGCCAGCTTGCGGACCTTCGGGTTCTCCTTGGCCTTCATGCCCGCGGCGACGGCGCCGGCGCCGAGGATGGCTTGGGCAATCACCGCCTGGCCGGTCTTCGAGGCCAACAGTTCGCCGAACCGGCCCTTGCGCACCGACCGGGGCACCTTCACCCCGGCGATCCTCTTGGGGATGAGGCCCTTGGCCTTCTTCTGCTTCTTCGCCATCTCGCGCTCCTGTCTCGCTTGGCGAAACGTTGGAGTCCGCGGGGCCGTTCCTAGATGTCGAGGTCCGCGGCGGCGAACTCGGCGTTCTCCTGGATGAACTGGAACCTCGCCTCGGGCTTGCGGCCCATCAGTCGTTCGACCAGGTCCTCCACCACCTCCTCCGCGCGAGGCAGGGTCACCCGGGCGAGCGTGCGGCTCTTCGGGTCCATGGTGGTTTCCTTGAGCTGGGCCGGCATCATCTCGCCCAGGCCCTTGAACCGGCTGATCTCGGGCTTCTTGCCCTTGAACTCGGTGGCCAGCAGCTCGTCGCGGTGCTCGTTGTCCCGGGCATAGACTGCCTTGCCGCCGTGGCTCAGCCGGTAGAGCGGGGGCAGGGCCAGGTAGAGCCGGCCGTTTCGGATCAGGTCCGGCATCGTCCGGTAGAAGAAGGTGATCAGCAGGCTCGCGATGTGGGCGCCGTCCACGTCGGCGTCGGTCATGATCACGATGCGGTCATAGCGAAGGTCTTCTTCCTTGAACTTCGACCCCGTCTGCGCGCCCAGCGCCAGCAGCAGGTCCGAGAGCTCCTTGTTGCCGCCGAACTTGTCGATCGAGGCCGAGGCCACGTTCAGGATCTTGCCGCGCAGGGGCAGGATCGCCTGGGTCTTGCGGTCGCGCGCCTGCTTGGCCGAGCCGCCGGCCGAGTCGCCCTCGACCAGGAACAGCTCGGTGCCCTCGGTGGAGGATCCGGCGCAGTCCGCCAGCTTGCCCGGCAAGCGCAGCTTGCGGGTGGCGGAGGCGCGGGCGACCTCCTTGTCCTTGCGCCGCTTCAGACGCTCCTCGGCGCGCTCGACGACGAACTGCAGCAGGGTGCTGGCGGCCTTGGGCTGGGCGGTGAGCCAGTGGTCGAACGGATCGGCCAGGGCCTTCTCGACCAGCCGCTGGGCCTCGGTGGAGGACAGTTTTTCCTTCGTCTGGCCCTGGAACTCAGGGTCGCGGATGAACACGCTGACCAGGGCGCCGGCCTGGGAGATCACGTCGTCGGCGGTGATCAGGCCGCCCCGCTTCTCACCGGTCAGTTCGGCGTACTGCTTGAGGCCGCGGGTGAGCACCGCGCGCAGCCCGGCCTCGTGCGTGCCGCCTTCCGGCGTCGGCACCGTGTTGCAGTACGACTGCATGAAGCTGTCGGCCTCGCCGAAGCCGGCAGGGGTCCAGGCCACGGCCCACTCCACCTTGCCGGCCTCGCCCGGACGCTCGTAGCGGCCGGCGAAGGGCTCGGGCGTCACGGTCTCCAGCCCCTTGATCCGCTCGGCCAGGAAGTCGGCCAGGCCGTTGGGGAAGCGGAACACCGCCTCTGCCGGGGTCTGGTCGTGGATCCGGCTGGGATCGCATTTCCAGCGGATCTCGACGCCGCCGAACAGATAGGCCTTGGACCGGGCCATCCGGTAGAGCCGCGCCGGCTTGAACGCCACGCCCTCGCCAAAGATCACCGGATCGGGCGTGAAGCTGATCTGTGTGCCCTTCTTTCGGGTCGGGCCCAGCTTCTCGATCGGACCGACCGCCTTGCCGCGGGTGAAGGCCTGGCGCCACTCGAAGCCGTCCTTCCAGGCGGTGACCTCGACGCGTTCGCTGAGCGCGTTCACCACCGAGACGCCGACGCCGTGCAGGCCGCCCGAGGTCTCGTACGCCTTGCCCGAGAATTTCCCGCCCGAGTGCAGGACGGTCATGATCACTTCCAGGGCCGACTTGCCCGGGTACTTCGGGTGCGGGTCCACCGGGATGCCGCGGCCGTCGTCGGTCACGCTCAGCGCGCCCTCGGCGTCGAGGCTGACGGTGATGACCTTGGCGTGGCCGGCCACCGCCTCGTCCATGGCGTTGTCGAGGACTTCGGCGAACAGGTGGTGCAGCGCCCGCTCGTCCGTGCCGCCGATGTACATGCCGGGCCGCTTGCGGACCGGCTCCAGGCCTTCCAGCACCTCGATGTCGGCGGCCGAGTAGCCGGAGGGTTTGCCGGCCACGGGGGTGTCCGGGCGCGGCTCGTGGCTCTCGGCCAGCGGCGCCGCCGGCGCCGGGTTCAGCGCGTCGTCGAACAGGTCGGGCAGGGGCTTGGCGCTGGGCTGGGACATGGGTGCTGGAAAGGTGGTGCGATTCTGAGGGGCTCGGTATGAACAGGGTGGGCTCTCAAGGCAATGCGGCGAGTCGCGATGGGGCGGGCGGCATGACCAGCTGGAACGATCCGGAGATCGCCGGCGTGCGCGCGCTGCTGGCGGCGCGCCAGCCCGGTCCGGATGCGCCCCCGCCAACCGTGGCCGAACGCCGCGCGGCCATGGACGCCGCGGGCGAGATGGGGGCGCTGCCGACCGGCTGCTTTCACGAACCCGTCACCCTGGGCGGCGTGAGGTGCGAGCGGGTGGTTCCCCAGGGCGCGGTGGCGGGCCGCGCGATCCTCTACCTGCACGGCGGCGCCTACACGGCGGGCAGCCCGCGGAGCCACCGACCGATGGTGGCCCGGATTGCTGAAGCGGCGCGCTCCGTGGCCATCGCCGCCGACTACCGGCTGGGGCACGAGCATCGATTTCCGGCCGCCGTGGAGGACGCTGTCGCGGCCTACCGGGGCCTGCTCGAAGGCGGCGCCGACCCCCGGCGGCTGATCGTCGCGGGTGACTCCGCGGGCGGCGGCCTGGCCCTGGCGCTGGCCTTGGCGCTGAAGGGCGAGGGCCTGCCGCAGCCGGCGGGCGTCTTCGTGATCAGCCCCTGGGCCGACCTGACTCAGTCCGGCGCCAGCTACCGCACCAAGGCCGAGACGGATCCGATGATCAGCAAGGCGGGCCTGGACCAGAACGCGCTGATGTACCTCGGCGGCCTCGACGCCCGCGACCCGCTGGCCTCGCCGGTGTTCGGAGCCTTCGAGGGCGTCGCCCCGGTCCTGATCCAGACCGGCTCGGAAGAGACCCTCCTCAGCGACAGCATCACCATGGCCGACGTCCTGGCCCATGCGCGCGTCGAGGTACGGCTGGAGGTCTGGCCCGAGATGATCCACGTCTTCCACGCCTGGGGCGGCGGCCTGCAGGCCGCCCGGCGGGCGATCCGACTGGCAGGCGCCTGGATGGAGGACCGGTTCGCGCCGTAGGGACGCCTCCGACTGTTTTTCCTTGTCGAACGCGGGTCGGCGCGCGAGGCTGTTCCTGCAGACCGCCAGCATAGGCGGCGCATGACGGGAGAAGACATGTCGCAAGTCAGCAAGGGGCGCACGCCGGTCCGCATTCCGGCCGAGGTCGCCAACATCGTCGGCACGTCCATCGCGATACTGGCCGTCGTGGCCACGGGCTCGGCGATCGTGGCCGCCGTGCCGGACCTGTCGGTCTGGCAGTTCGCGGGGGCCTACCTCGCCCCCGGCGCCCTGGCCTTCGCCGCCTACTGGTGGATCGCCCAAAAACTCTGAGATCAGAGCTCTGAGCCGCTACTTCAGCGGCTCGTAGATATTCGTCAGCAGGTCGGGCTTGCCTTCGATCCGTTCCAGCCGCGGATAGCGCAGGCCGCCGTTGTAGCTGACCGGCTGCACCTTGAAGTGGTCGCCGTCCTTCACAATGAAGGTGATGGCGTCCTTGCCGCCCTTGGCCGCCGCGATCGCCTCCTTCAGGCGCTCGGCGTCATAGGCGATCCCGTTCACCGCCAGGATCTTGTCGCCCACCGTCATTCCCGCCTTGAAGGCCGGGCTGTCCCAAAGCACGCCGGTGATCGTCGCCTCGCGGTTCAGCACCAGGCCGAGGGAATAGGTCAGGTCGACGGCCTTCCGGTTCGCCTCGGTGTCGCGCCAGTAGTCGGTGGGCTTGTCCGTATATACCAGCCGGTAGCCGCCGCGGGCCAGGCCATCCAGCGGGTAGGCCGGGGCCACCTTGCGGGCCCGGGTGTCCAGGAAGGTCGCCCAGTCATGCGGCGTGACCGCGTTCAGCGCCTTGACCACGTCCTCGAACGTGTAGGTGAGGGGCTGCTTCCACTGGCCGTCATTGACGCCGAAGAAGGCGCGGCCGAAGTCGTCCAGCGACTTCTTCCCGCCGGTCTTCTCGCGGATCAGGGTGTCGGCGTCGAGCCAGATCAGCTGGCCCTCCGAATAGTAGTCCTCGCTGCGCTGCCAGCTGGTCCACGGGATCGCCCGGCGGCTGGCGATGATCGGGTCGTTGGTGGTGTCCTCGACCGATCGCCACGCACGGCCGGGACGACCTTCGGTGTAGAGCGCCGCCGTCATCGCCAGAGCGTCCAGGGTCTGCTGCTTGGTCACCAGGCCCGAGCGCGCGCCGAGCACGAAGCCCCAGTACTGATCCTGGCCCTCGTAGACCCACAGCAGGCTGTCCCGCATGGGCGTATTGTAGTTCGGCGTCCACAGGTCGGCCGGGCGACGGTACTTGCCGTCCCACGAGTGGTTGTACTCGTGCGGCAGCAGGTTGCGGGCCGGGGCGTTCTTCGACCACTCCGTGAAATACTCGGGCACGGTGCCGTTCTCGGACGAGCGGTGGTGCTCCAGGCCGATGCGGCCCATGCGGTCCGTCAGGGCCAGCAGGAACTCGTAGCGGTCGAAGTGCCGCGCGCCGTACAGCTTGTCGGCCTGACGCACCAGTTCGCGGTGCTGCTCGATCTGGTCCGGCGTGGCCGCGAGCAGTTCGGGCCTGTCCGCCACGATGTTCAGCCGCACCGGCGACTTGCCGCTGGTGTCGAGGTCGTACTTTTTGAAGTAGCGGCCCGCGAACATCGGCGAGTCCATCAGGGTGTCGAAGTCGACCGTCTTGAAGCGGGTCCAGCCGGCCTCGGTCTTGTCGGTCTCCAGCGCCGTGCCGTAGCCCCAGCCCTCGGGCAGCTTGATCGCCGCCTCGATATTGATCCGCCGGGTGAAATAGCCCGCCGGGTAGAACGCCAGGTTCAGCCACTGGGCGTTCAGCATCTCCGGCGTCATGACCACCCGACCCTGGTCGCCGGCGGTGGGCGACAGGTACTGGAACTCGATGTCCAGCGAGCGGGCGTCGGCCGGCGGCGTCAGGTGGAAGGCGAACACCTGCACGGGATCGCGCGTCCAGGGCACGACCTTGCCGTTCGCCTTCACGACCAGGTCGGCTATGTTGAAGAGGGCGTTGCGGGGCGAGTGGCCGCCGGGGACCCACTGCGGATAGAGGAGCGTCACGGGCGCGCCGCCGCCGACGATCGGAATGGTCTGCCGGATGCGGAAGATCCGGCGTTCCACGTCAGTGGCGTCCACCTCAAGCTTGAGCGTGCCGGCGGGGTAGGCGACGTCCCGGGGCGTAGCGATCGGCGCCGGCATCGGCAGCGGCTGCGGCCCCTCCGACGGCTCTGCGGCCAGCGGCGTGGCGAAGGCGAGGGCCGCGGCGGCGGCGAAGAGCGCTGATTTCAAAGGAGGCCCCGGAGAGATTGAACGGACCGTTTTAGAGGGGGGCTGCGGTCCATCGCAATCACCTCCCGAGACGGCCTCGTTCGTCGAGCGTTGCTATTCCAAGAAAGCTGTAGTTTCACTATTGGCAACCTGTGCGAGAACGGAGGTCGCCATGTTCCTGCGTCGTGGAGTGACATCAGTCGCGTTCGTCGCCCTGCTTGCCCTGGGCGCCTGCCAGAAGCCGGCCGAACCCGCCGCCACCGAGCCGGCGCCTGCCGCCGCAGCTCCCGCCGCCGCCACGCCCGCTGCGGCCGTCGCCGAGCTCGGCACGGTTGAAACGGGCGGAACCTGCGGGACGATCGCCGGCCTGAAGTGCAAATCGTCCAAGGACTTCTGCAAGACCAAGGTCGGTCAGTGCGGCGTCGCGGACGCAGAGGGCGTGTGCACGACGAAGCCCGAGATCTGCCCCAAGGACTATCGACCCGTGTGTTCCTGCCCGGACGCTAAGGGGCCGGGTCAGACCTTCGGCAACGCCTGCGAGGCCGACATGGCCGGCAAGAACGTCGATTATGTGGGCGAATGCAAGAAGCCGACCTGAGCGGATGCGAAAAGGGCCGCGGATCGCTCCGCGGCCCCGTCCTGCAATCAGCTCTCGCTGACTAGCACTTGAAATACATGTCGAATTCCACCGGGTGCGGGTGGAGTTGGAGGCGCATGACCTCTTCCATCTTCAGCTCGATGTAGCTGTCGATGAAATCGTCGCTCATGACGCCGCCGGCCTTCAGGAAGGCGCGGTCCTTGTCCAGGCTCTCCAGGGCCTCGCGCAGCGAGCCGCAGACCTCGGGGATCTTCTTCTGCTCGCGGGGCGGCAGATCGTAGAGGTTCTTGTCGGCCGGGCCGCCCGGATCGATCTGGTTCACGATGCCATCGATGCCGGCCATGAGCAGGGCGGTGAAGGTTAGGTAGGGATTGCCCATCGGGTCGGGGAAGCGGGCTTCGATCCGCTTGCCCTTCGGGCTGTCCACGTGCGGGATGCGGATCGAGGCCGAGCGGTTGCGGGCCGAGTAGGCCAGCTTCACCGGGGCTTCGTAGCCGGGCACCAGGCGCTTGTACGAGTTCGTCGTGGAGTTCGAGAACGCGTTGATCGCCTTGGCGTGCTTGATGATCCCGCCGATGTACCAGAGGCACATCTGCGACAGGCCCGCGTACTTGTCGCCGGCGAACAGCGGCTTGCCGTTGCCCCAGATCGACTGGTGCACGTGCATGCCCGAGCCGTTGTCGGCGAACATCGGCTTGGCCATGAAGGTGGCCGTCTTGCCGTAGGCGTGGGCCACGTTGTGGATCACGTACTTATAAAGCTGCAGCCGGTCGGCCATGACGATCATGGTGTCGAACTTCAGGCCGAGCTCGTGCTGGGCCGGCGCCACCTCGTGGTGGTGCTTTTCCGGCTTCATGCCCAGCTCGCCCATCACCGCCAGCATCTCGCCGCGCAGGTCCTGGCCGCTGTCGATCGGGTTGACCGGAAAGTAGCCGCCCTTCGGACCGGGCCGGTGGCCCATGTTGCCTTCCGGGTAGGCCTTGCCCGAGCTGACCGGCAGCTCGGTGGAATCGTAAGCGTAGAAGGTGTTGTGCGGGGCCGTGTCCCAGCGGACGTCGTCGAAGATGAAGAACTCGGCTTCGGGGCCGAAGTAGACGGTGTCGCCGATGCCCGACGCCTTCACGAAGTTGAGCGCCGCCTTGGCGATGGAGCGCGGGTCGCGCTCGTACGGGGTGCCCGTGTCGGGGTTCACCACGTCGCAGAACAGGGCCAGCGTGGTCTGCTGGTAGAACGGGTCGATGATCGCCGAGTCCAGGTCCGGACGCAGCTTCATGTCGGACTCGTTGATGGCCTTCCAGCCGGCGATCGAGGAGCCGTCGAACATCGTCCCGTCGGTCAGGAAGTCGTCGTCGACCAGGTCGATGTCGAAGGTCACGTGCTGCATCTTGCCGCGCACGTCGGTGAAGCGGACGTCGACGTATTTGACGTCCTTTTCCTTGATCAGGTTCAGAATGTCTTTGGCGGAAGCCATGGCGGATATCCCCTTTTCTTGAACGCGTAGGTGCTGTTGATCAGATGGCGATGGTGCCGGTCTCGCCGGTGCGGATGCGCACGACGTCCAGGATCTCAGAGACGAAGATCTTGCCGTCGCCGATGCGGCCGGTCCGGGCGGCGGTAGCGATCGCCTCCAGGGCCCGGTCCAGCTGGTCGTCGGCGATCACGACCTCGATCTTGATCTTGGGGAGGAAGTCCACGACGTACTCCGCGCCGCGGTAGAGCTCGGTCTGGCCCTTCTGGCGGCCATAGCCCTTGGCCTCGATGACGGTCATGCCCTGGACGCCCAGGTCCTGCAGGGCCTCCTTCACCTCGTCGAGCTTGAACGGCTTGATGATGGCTTCGATCTTTTTCATGCGCTCGATCTGTACTCGTGACGGCGGACGCCCCAACGGTCGCGGGCGAACCAGCACGCACCGGCCCGGCCCCACAAGCACGCTTCGGTTGCCTGCCGTTGCGGCCGCCTGGGAAACTGGGTCGTCGCCTAGGAAATAGGCGCCAACAGGTCAGAAAGTGATCACGCCGGGAATCGCCTTGTGGGGGCGGGTTCGGCGCCTAGGATCGCTGCGAAACGCGTTTTGGAGGCGGCTGAAGCATGGACGAACGGACCCCGGTGCTCATCGGAGCGGGCCAATTCACATACCGGGGCGATCCGGCCTCCTCGCCGTCTCCGACGTCGCTGCTGAAGATTGCGGCGGAACGAGCGGCCGCCGACGCCGGCATCGGCGCCCAGGGACTGGCCGCGATCGACAGTCTCGCGGTCGTCGGCTTCACGATCGACGCGCCGGGCTCCAAGCGCGGGATGATCCCCCACGCCACCAACCCGCCCACCACCCTGTCGAAGATGATCGGGGCCCAGCCGCGCTGGGGCGTCTATTCGGAGATGGGCGGCAACACGCCCCAGTACCTGGTGAACATGCTGGCCGAGCGGATCGCACGGGGCGAGACGGACCTGGCCCTGACCGTCGGCTGCGAATTCCTGGGCTCGGCCACGAAGCGGGCGACGAAGGGCTTCGGGTTCGACGACTGGGCCGCCGTCGAAGACGAAACGCTGGAGCCCGCCGAGCGCGTCGGCGACCCGCGGCCGGGCAGCACGCCCTATGAGATCCGCCATGGCCTGAGCCGCCCCATCAACATCTATCCGATCTTCGAGAACGCCCTGCGCGCCCGGGATGGCCGCTCGATCGCCGACCACCAGGCCAGGATGGGCAAGCTGTTCTCCGCCTTCAGTGCGGTGGCGGCTAAGAATCCCGAGGCCTGGTTCCCCGTCGAGCGCAGCCCTGAGGAGCTGGTCACGGTCACCGAGAAGAACCGGATGATCGGCTTCCCGTACCCGAAGCTGCTGAACGCGATCATGGACGTGGACCAGTCCGCAGGGGTGCTGATCGCCAGCGTGAAGAAGGCGCGCGAACTGGGCGTTCCCGAGGACAAGTGGCTCTATCTGCACGGTTGCGCGGACGCGTCCGACCTGTGGCACCCGCTGGACCGCCAGAACTTCCATTCCAGCCCCGCCATGCGCCTCACCGGCAAGCGCGCGTTCGAGATGGCGGGGGTCGGCCTCTCCGACATCGACGTCATCGATCTCTACTCCTGCTTCCCCGTGGCCGTGGAGGTGGGCGCCGAGGAGTTGGGCCTGTCGCTGGACGACCCCCGCGGCCTGACCGTCACCGGCGGGCTGCCCTATGCCGGCGGGCCGGGAAACAACTACGTCATGCACTCCATCGCCGTGATGATGGACCGCTTGCGGGCCAAGCCGGGCGCCTACGGCCTGGTCACCGGCAACGGCTGGTACCTGACCAAGCAGTCCACGGGCATCTATTCCACCACGGCGCCGGACAAGCCCTTCGAGCGCGAGGATCCCAAGATCCTTCAGCGCGAGATCGACGCGCTGCCCCATCCCGAGATCGTCGAGACGCCCCAGGGGCGCGGCGTGGTCGAGACCTATACCGTCCTCCACAAGCGCGAGGGACCGTTCCTCGGCATCATCGTCGGGCGGGACGAGAGCGGCCGCCGGTTCGCCGCCAACACGCCGAATGATCCGGCGACCCTTGCCAGTCTCGAAGCGAGCGAGCAGATCGGGCGGACAGGCACGGTCACCCAGCAGGGGGACCTCAACATCTTCACCCCGGACTGATCCCTCATGGCGCGCCTCTACCTGATCCGGCACGGCCGGCCGTCCTCCACCTGGGGCGGCCACGACGACGATCCGGGGCTGGACGAGGCGGGCCAGGCGCAGGCGCGGGCGGCGCGCGACTGGCTGCTGTCGCGGCCGCAGATCGAGCGGCCGGGGCTGGTGGTGAGCTCGCCCCTGCGCCGCTGTCGGGAAACCGCCGAACCGACGGCCGCTGCCCTGGGGGTCCCGGTGGAGATCGATCCGGTCGTGGGCGAAATTCCCACGCCCAAGTCCCTTAGCGCCGAGCAGCGGCCGGCGTGGCTGCGGCAGGCGTTCCAGGGAACCTGGGGCGCCATCGACGGCGACATGGACTACGACGCCTGGCGCTCGGATATCGTCGCCTCGCTCGCCCAGCGGGCGAACACCGCGGTCTTCTCGCACTACGTGGCGATCAATGCGGCGGTCTCGCGCCTGCTAGGCGTAGATCAGGTGCTGGCGTTCCGGCCCGATCACACCTCCATCACCGTGCTTGAGACGGACGGCGAGACCCTGCGGCTCGTCGAGAAGGGCGCCGAGGCCGCGACGGGGGTCCTTTGACCGCGCGTCCAATCCTCACCGTCGCCGAGATGGCGGCCGCCGACCGGGCGGCCATCGACGCCGGCACGCCGGGCGAGGTCCTGATGGAGCGGGCGGGCGAGGCCGTGGCCGAGGCGGTGGTCCAGCGCTTCCGGCCCCAGCCGGCGCTGGTGCTCTGCGGCCCCGGCAACAATGGCGGCGACGGCTATGTGGCGGCGCGGCTGCTCAAGGCGCGCGGCTGGCCGGTGGAGGTGAGGGCGCTCGGCGAAGCTGCGACCCCGGACGCCCAGGCGATGCGGGCGCGGTGGGATGGCCCCACGGCGCCGCTGAATGGCGACCTCGGCGAGGCGCTGGTGATCGACGCCCTGTTCGGCGCCGGTCTGTCGCGACCGCTCGACGGCGCAGCCGCCCACGCCGCCGCGGCCCTCGCGGCCCGGCCCGCGGCGGTCGTCGCCGTCGACGTTCCCAGCGGCGTCCCGGGCGATACGGGAAAGCCACTGGGACCGGCCGTCTGCGCCGGCCTGACCGTGACCTTCCACGCCCGCAAGCCCGGCCACGTGTTGGAGCCTGGCCGATCGCTCTGCGGTGAAGTCCTCGTGGCCGATATCGGCCTCCCGCCCACGCCGTCGAAGCTGGTGGAGAACGGGCCCGAGTTCTGGCTGGCGCGCTTCCCGTGGCCGACGGCCGCCTCGCACAAGCATGCCCGGGGCCGGTTGATCGTCGTCAGCGGCGATGCCTGGAGCACAGGCGCGGCGCGGCTGTCCTCGCGTGCGGGCCTGCGGATCGGGACGGGGCTGGTCACGCTGTACGCGGGCCAGGACGCCCTGGCCACGAACGCGGCGCATCTCGAGGCGGTGATGCTGAAGCCGTTCGACACGGACCTGGAGCTGGAACAGGCCGCCGACCAGGCGGACGCCGCCATCATCGGGCCGGCCGCCGGCGTCAACGAGACCACGCTGCTGAACGTCCTGGCCCTGGCGCGCACGGGCGCTGCGCTGGTGATCGACGCCGACGCCATCACCGTCTTCCGCGACGATCCGGAGGAGTTGTTCTCGGTGCTGGACCGCGACGACGTCCTGACCCCGCACCCTGGCGAGTTCGAGCGCCTGTTTCCGGGCCTGCTCAAGTCGCGCCCCGAGCGTCTGACCGCCGCGCGCCGGGCCGCCGAGAAGGCCAACGCCGTCATCCTGCTGAAGGGGGTCGACACCGTGATCGCCGCGCCGGACGGCCGGGCCGCCGTGAACGTGAACGGCTCGGCGTGGCTCGCGACAGCCGGTTCCGGCGATGTGCTTGCCGGCTACATCGGCGGGCTGGTGGCCCAGGGGATGGAGAGCTTCGAGGCCGCCTGCGCCGCCGCCTGGATCCATGCCGAGGCGGCCGAACTGCATGGCCCGGGCCTGATCTCGGAGGATTTGCCGGGCCTTACGCCAATGGTCCTGCGCCGGCTGTACGACGAGCGCTGAGCCGGCCCTAGCCGAACAGCTCGGCCCGAACGCCGCGCGCCATCTGCCCGAGGAGGTCGGCGGCCAGGGTGTCCAGTTCCGAGCCCTCGCGGTAGTCGCCGCCGGCCGCCAACCGCGCCCGGCCGTCGGCCAGCAATTGGGCGGCCGCAGCCTGGGTGATCGGGGTCTCGGGGTCGTAGACCGCCACGGGATGGCCGCCGTGGTCGGTCATCACCCGCATCACCGGGATATCCGTCAGCCCGTCGCCGAAGAAGGCGATGCGGTCGAAGGGGACGGCGCGGTCGCGGTCGGCCTGGACGGCGTTGATCCCGCTGTTGTCCCACTCATCCAGCGTCCACTTGTTGATGCGGAAGAGGTACTGGGTCTTGCTGGTGTAGTTGATGGCGAGGGCCGGCCCCACCGCATCCAGGTGTTCGTTGAAGATGAAGGCCGAGGCGTAGATCCGCTCGAAATGCTGGGCGATCGGCGAGCCTTCGATCAACTCCCGGTTGCCGGACGAGATGATGAAGTGCCGCAGATCGAGTCCGAGCGCGTCCGCCCGCGCGTTCTGGCGGCCGAACCAGTCTTCGACGCCTGGAAACAGGCGCAGGGAGGCGCCCCGCTTGCGCCAGCTCTCCAGGCTGAGCTCCAGGCCCTTCTCGCGGGCCTTCTCGAGCATGAGGTGCATGTAGGCCAGGATGCCGTCGCCGCGCTGGGCTTCGGCGAGCGCCTGGGTCTCGCGCCAGAAATCGGCGTGGTCCATCCCCAGCTCGTCCGGGATGAAGGCGTGCTCCTGCATGTTGCCGGGCGCAAGCGTGCCGTCGAAATCGTAGGCGAAGACGGCGAGGGGGCGGCTCATGGCGCTTCAGTAGCCGCCAACGGCGCGGCTGGGAACGACCCAAGAGGGTCGCCCCGGCCCCGCGACGGGAGGCGGGGGCCGGGGCGTACGGTGGCGGTTGTCGGGGAACAGGTCCGCCACCGCGTTCTGTTGTCCTGCAAATGGTGGGAGATGCGCGGACGCAGCAGTTACGTAAGCTTGGGCGTCCCGGATGCAGCGGATGCATCCAGCAGTAGAATTTTTTTCAGGAGCGGCTGCGCGTCCGTTCCCGGACCGTGTCGGCGGCCAGCGCGAGCCCCGCCAGCACCAGCGGCAGCAGGAAGAAGAACAGGCGATAGCCCAGGAAAGCGGCGGCCAGGGAAGCGGGCTCCAGGCCTTTCAGCAGGGTCGAGAGCGAGCCTTCGAACACGCCCACGCCGCCGGGGACGTGGCTAATCAATCCCATCACCACCGAGGGCGCGTAGGCGCCGACGAAGGTGAAGTAGCCGATGGAGCCTTCCGGCAGCAGGACCCAGATGATCGCCGCGGCCACGGCGTTGTCGACCGCGCCGATGGTGAGCTGGGCGATCGCCACCCGGAACGACGGCAGCTTCACGCTGTGGCCGAAGCCGCGCAGCGGACGGCGCAGCGTTGCGCACAGGACCACATAGGCCGCGACGCCCAGGAGCAGCAGGGCGCCCAACCCGTCGGCCACGGGATTGGCGATGCGGCTGACCGCCGCGATGTCGTGGCTGCCGGCCATGAGTAGCGCGATCCCGGCGAGGGTCGACAGGCCCACAGTAAAGGAGAAGCCGTGAAACAGGGTGGTGGCCGCCACCTGGCGCAGGGAGACGCCGTACTTGCCATAGTAGCGGGCCCGGACCGCCCCCGAGACGATCAGGTTCGCCCCCAGGGTATGGGCGATGGCGCTGGCGATGAACGAGCCGGCCAGAGCGGAGCGGATCGCGATCCGCGCTCCCGCCCAGCGCAGGCCCAGCCATTCGATGGTTCCCATGAGCAGGAAGCTGGTCGCCGACAGCCCGAGCGCCAGAACCACGGACCCCCAGCCCCAGGCCCGCATGGCGTCGGCCACCTGCGCCAGGCTGATCTCGTGGAACTCCCGCCACAGGATGTAGGCGGCCGCGCCCAGCAGCACGAAGGCCAGCAGGTGCCAAGCCAGGCTGCGGAGCATCGGGAAGAACCGCGACCCCTGCGTCTCGGGCAGGGCGGCCGCCAGCTCCTCCTCGACGTCCTCGAGGACTTCGCCGGACCGCGGGTCGGGATTGAGGATCGGCACGGGCGGGCATTCCCTGAGTCGGCAGCAGGCGCATCGTCGGCCCACGGAACCGAAGCGCAAGGCGAAGGTTTCTCCCGCACCTTCGCGACCGATTTAAGGAGGCCATCATGCGGCGGGAAGACTGGCGCGACCTGGAGAGCGAGCGGCTGCGGCGCCTGCGCGACCGCGATCGGGACGACTTCGGGCAGGCGGACTATTCGAACCTCTATGGCTACGACCCGCGGACACGGTCGGGCTATCGGGCCTATGACGACGGCCGGCCGGACCCCGACGGCTACGACCGGCGGCACGTCGATGTCCGGCGAGACGACCTGCGCCGCGATCCCGACCCGCGCCGCGCGCCCGAGCGCCGCGATTGGGACGAGGACCGGCGCGACCACCGCCGCGCCCGCCGCGACGGTCCCTCCGACCGCGTCCTCTGGGCGGTGATCATGGAGCGGCTCGACGACGAGCGGCGGCTCGACATCAGCGGCGTCGAGGTCGACGTCCTCGACGGCGAAGTGACCCTGAACGGTGTTGTTCGCCACAAGGCCGACAAGCGGCGCATCGAGGATATCGCGGACATCGACGGCGTGCGGAACGTGCAGAACAATCTGCGGACCCGCGAGCGCAGCCGCCGTTGGACGTTCCTCTGAAGCCCAGCTGGAACCGGGGCGGCGAGCCTGCTCTTTTTAGATCATGAGCAAACCGGTCGTCGTCTCCATCCCGCATGAACTTGGCCGCGCCGAGGCCCGGCGTCGCATCGACGAGGGGCTCGGCCGCCTGACGTCGCAGATCGGCGCGGTCGGGGAGATCAAGCAGGCCTGGGAGGGGGACCTGCTGCGCTTCTCGCTGCAGGCCATCGGCCAGACGGTCACCGGGACGATCGACGTCCAGGAGCATGAGGCGCGGCTGGAGGTCTACTTGCCGGGGATCTTCGCGATGATCGCCAACAAGGTGAAGGGCCGCCTGCGCGACGAAGGCCAGATCCTGCTGGGCGGTCCGAAGAAGGGCTGAACGCTACGGTCAAGGCAACCGCCGCTCGCCGTCGACGTTCTTGTCCGGACACTTCGAGGAAAAACCACATGCCCCACAAGCAGACCGAAGAACAAGCCAAGCGCGCCTTCACCCACGGTTCGGGCCAGGCGGCGGCCGACATGGCCAGCGACCCCAAGCAGGCCATCGAAGAGCATCGCCATATCGAGGGCCCGAGCAGCCGTCCCGCTGCGCCGTCGCCCGAGGGCCGCAAGCACGACCACATGGCCGAACGGGAAGCTAAATCCGAGGATCGTCAGGAGGCCCTGCTGGACGAGGCCATCGAGGAGACGTTCCCCGGCTCCGACCCGATCAGCCCCAAGCACATCACCTGAGGAGCTGCTCGTAGGCCTCCTGGGCCTCGATCCATTCCTGTTCGGCGGCTTCCAGCGCGGCTTGGGCCGCCTGCCGCCGGCGGGCGAGCTCCGCGGCCTTTGCAGCATCCGACGCGAAGGTCGCGGGATCGCTCAGCGTGCGGTCGATCATAGCGACCAGCTCGTTGGCCTTGGCCAGGGCGGCCTCGGCCGCCTCCGCCCGGCGGCGCGCCGTGCCGGTGGGCAGCTTCGCCTTCGGCGGCGGCGGCGGCGGTGGCGCCGCGACCTCCGGTTCGGCCTTCACCTGGGTTGGCGCCCGCGCGGCGACGCGAGCGCGTTCCAGCACGAAGGCCGCATAATCCTCCATGTCGCCGTCGAACGGCTCGATGCCGCCGTCGGCCGCCAGCCATAGACGGTCGGCCACCAGCTCCATCAGCGAGCGGTCGTGGGTGATCAGAATGACCGCGCCCTCGTACTCGTTCAGGGCGTCCAGCAGGGCGCGGCGCGAGTCGATGTCCAGGTGGTTGGTCGGCTCGTCGAGGATCAGGAGGTGCGGCGCCTCCATGGCCACCAGGTTCAGCAGCAGCCGCGCCCGCTCGCCGCCCGACAGGTTCGCCACCGTCGTCTCGACCTTCTCGAAGCCGATGCCGTATTGGGCGAGGCGCGCCCGCCGCGACGCCTCGCTGGCCTCCGGCATCACGCGCCGGATGATGTCCAGCGGCGTGTCCGTGGGGTCCATGGCCTCGATCTGGTGCTGGTGGAACCAGCCGACCTTGAGGCGAGGGCTGCGGTGCAGCTTGCCGGCTTCCACCTCCAAGGCGCCCGCCACCAGCTTGGCGAAGGTCGACTTGCCGGCGCCGTTGACGCCGAGCAGGCCGATGCGGTCGTCGATGTCCAGCCGCAGGTCCAGCCTGCGCAGGATCGGCGGCCCGCCATAGCCGACGCTGGCGCCTTCCAGCCGCAGCAGCGGCGGGGCCAGGGGGCGCTCGGGCGAGGGCAGGGAGAACGGCGTGACCCGCTCCTCGATCACCGCCGACACCGGCGGCAGCTTGGCGATCATCTTCAGGCGTGACTGCGCCTGGGTGGCCTTGGAGGCCTTGGCGCGGAAGCGGTCGACGAACGACTGCAGATGCTCGCGCCGCGCCTCGATCTTGGCGCGGTTCGCTTCCTGCAGGCGCAGCTTCTCCGAGAGCTGGCGCTCGAAGTTGTCGTAGCCGCCCGGGTACAGGTCGAGCTTGCCGTCCTTCAGATGCAGGATGTGGTCGACCGAATTGTTCAGCAGCTCGCGGTCGTGGCTGATGACGATGGCCGTGTTCGGATATTTCTTCAGGCGCGCCTCAAGCCACAGGGCGCCTTCCAGGTCGAGGTAGTTGGTCGGCTCGTCCAGCAGCAGCAGGTCGGGTTCGGCGAACAGGCTGGCCGCCAGGGCCACGCGCATCCGCCACCCGCCCGAGAACTCCGCCATCGGGCGCTGCAGGTCGGCCTGGCTGAACCCCAGGCCGGCGAGGATTTCCGCGGCGCGGGAGGGCGCCCGGTCGGCGTCGATCTCGATCAGGCGGGCGTAGATGTCGCCCATGTCTTCGGGGTCCGCCGTCTCCAGCCGCTGCAGCAGGTCGTGCCGTTCGACGTCGGCCTCCAGCACGGTGTCCAGCAGGGTCACCGGCGTGGCCGGGTGCTCCTGGTCCACCGAGCCGATCCGGGCGGCCCTGGGCACCCCGACTTCGCCGCCCCCGGGGGTGAGCTGGCCCAGGATGACCTTGAACAGGGTCGACTTGCCCACGCCGTTGCGGCCCACGAGGCCGACCTTGGCGTCCTTGGGCAGGGTGACCGTGGCGTGGTCGAAGAAGCGGCGTCCCCAGGCGTCGAGGACAAGGTCGTTGATCTGCAGCATGGGGAACCGTGTGTGGGCGCGGCGTCTAGCAGACGCAGGCCCCTGCGTCATGCCCACGCAGCAGCTTGCTTCGCAGTGCGGGATGACGATATAGACCCCGCCACCCGCGCGGAGCGCTTTCGCGCACTTCCCCTTTTCCATAGAGCCCCTACGGAGCCCATGACCGAACGCACCTTCTCGATCATCAAGCCGGACGCCACGCGTCGGAACCTGACCGGCAAGGTCAATGCGGTGATCGAGGACGCCGGCCTCCGCATCGTGGCCCAGCGCCGCATCAAGATGAGCAAGGCCCAGGCCGAGAAGTTCTACGAGATCCACAAGGAGCGCCCGTTCTTCGGCGAGCTCGTGGAGTTCATGACGTCGGCGCCGGTGGTGGTTCAGGTTCTGGAAGGCGACAACGCCGTCGCCCGCTACCGCGAAGTCATGGGCGCCACCAACCCGGCCCAGGCCGCGGACGGCACGATCCGCAAGCTCTACGCCGAAAGCGTCGGCGAGAATTCGGTCCACGGTTCGGACAGCCTCGAGAACGCCAAGCTCGAGATCGCTCAGTTCTTCACGGACGCCGACATCGTCGGCTGACCGGACGCAACGAGTACGGTTCCGCGGGGTTCTCCCCGCGGGCCACCCCCTTTTCCCAACTGCCATAAGTGAACATGAGAGAATCCAAGGTCATGCCTGGCTTCTCCGATCGCCTCGCCGCCCAGGCCGAGGCCCGGAAGGCCCTCCTGGCTAAGTTCAAGCCGAAACCCACCGTCCAAGCCGAAGCCTTCGAGACCCGCGAGCAGCGCAAGGCGCGCGAGCTCGAGGAAGTCCGCGCCAAGCGCGCCGCCGAGAAGGAAGCCGCCCGCCTCGCCAAGGAGAAGGCCGAGGAAGAGGCCCGCCTGGCCCGCGAGAACGACGAGGAGCTGATGCTCCAGTTGAAGCGCGAGGACCGCAAGGCCCGCAAGGCGGCCGCCAAGGCCGAAGCCCGCGCCAAGCGGGAAATGAAGTCGCAGATGCGCCGCGGCTAGAGCCTTTCTGGTTCAGATGGAATCATCTGAACCAGATAAAAAGGCTCTAAATCAAAAGTCTAGAGCGCGTCGGGCGGGTTAACCGGCTTCCACTTAACCCTGACGCGCTCTAATCCTCTGCGCCGCCGGTCACCCGGCGGCTCAGCTCACCATAGTAGCCCTGGAGCAGGAGCTCGACGCTTTCGCCGCGCTCCTCGGCCTCGAAGGCCAGGGCCTTGGCCATCTCAACGGCGGCCGAGCGCGACAGCTGTCCGGCCACCGGGGCGCCGTCCCGGAACACGGTCCAGTCGCCATCCTTCAGCGCTACAGCGTATTGCACCATCGCCGTCTCCCTGAAGCGTCAGTGCAAAACCATGGTGAAGGTTCCGGCGTCCTTCATTGAGGCGTGACCCGCGCGCCTTCGCCTGCGATGCTCGCAGGTCGAAGGAGGGCCGCCATGGATGGGCCGCACCTGATCTACTTCGCCGACCCCATGTGCTCATGGTGCTACGGCTTTTCTCCCGTCATCGACGAGATCCGGCATGCCTACGGGCGCGCGCTGCCGATCCGGGTGGTCATGGGCGGCCTGCGCCCCGGGACCGATCAGCCGATGACGGACGAGGCGCGCAAGAGCGTCGTCGGTCATTGGAACCACGTCCATGAGGCCTCGGGCCTGCCGTTCGACGCCGCCGTGCTCGACCGGCCGGGCTTCATCTACGATACCGATCCCGCCGCCCGCGCTGTCGTCGTCGCCCGCCGCGAGGGCGAGGAACTGGCCGCCCGCTACCTGGCCGGCGCCCAACGCGCCTTCTACGCCGAGAACCGGGACGTGACCTCGGGCGAGGTGCTCGCCGATCTCGCCGCGGAATACGGTTTGGAACGCCAGGCCTTTCTCGCGGCCTGGGCGTCGGAAGAGGCCAAGCAGGAGACGTGGCGCGACTACGCCATCTCCCAGAACGCGGGCGTCACCGGGTTCCCGACGCTCATCGGTGGGCCGAACGACCAGGGCGTGTACGGCGTCGTGACCCGTGGGTACGCCCCGCCCGAGCAGGTGCTCGCCGTGCTGCGCAACTGGATCGCCGGCATCGCCGCGTAGGAGGCGGACTCAAGTCCGCTTCGGCAGCAGAAGCTGCCACTCTCGTTCCGCTCGTTGCGGCTTTACCTCCCCCGCGAAGCGGCGGGAGGGGGACCAGTCGCCG